>Ga0194061_1000972_pt1 | contig 17273 bp, 16 predicted proteins | sample SepL2221m_MetaG_FD_163423 | JGI IMG/M metagenome (GOLD analysis project Ga0194061, IMG submission 163423) | Anoxic zone freshwater microbial communities from boreal shield lake in IISD Experimental Lakes Area, Ontario, Canada - Sep2016-L224-21m | ecosystem: Environmental > Aquatic > Freshwater >... | reverse complement strand
GAAACTAAACACCAGGCCGCGCAAGACATTAGGGTTCAGGTGTCCTGCTGAGATCTTAACTCCGGACGCTTTTGACTTCAAACAGCATCATGCTGCACTTTTTGCACTTGGAACTTGAAACCGCCGACCATCAGAGTTTCATCGGTCTGGTTTAATATCCAGTATTCCCTGACTCCGACTCTTTGATACAAATAGAACTTTTCTTTCAGGTCGCGGTCTGCACTACTGGGAGAAAGTATTTCTACGATCAGATCCGGCGCGCCTTTGCAACCTCGATCATCCAGCTTTTCAGGATCACAAACAACCACAATATCAGGTTGCACAACCGTCTCGATAGCTTCAGCTGTTTCGTCCACCCCATCGGGCAAACGAACATCAAAAGGAGCGTCATACACCTTGCAGCGTTTGCCCTTTAAATGCTGATGTAGAATACTCTGGAGGTTCCCGGAGAGTTCCTGATGCCTTCTCGAAGGAGCAGGAGACATCATGTAGGCCACACCATCGATCAACTCCCATCGCTCACCTTCCGGCCAGGTCAGATAATCCGCGTACGTCCATTTTTCAGCGGTAGTATTAACCACATATCCCACGGTTCTCTCCCCGTGATACTGCAAAAAAGTACGCTCCGAGTGTATCGCACCCACACTTCGTTCATAACAGAGAATTCACGCAGAAAACCTGTTCAGCTCACAGCTCGCCGGATAATTTCAGTTGCCCACTGATTAAGGCTTTTGCCGCTTGCGTCAGCAGCGATGGCGGCGGCAGCATGAATTTCTGACGGCACACGAAGCATCACTCTTCCTGAATAAGGCTTTTGTGGCTGTTTGCCAAGTTGTTGGCTCATTTCCAGATACCCATCGACAGCAATCTGAAATTCACGCTCAAGTTCCGTTACCGATTCACCATGAAACGTAACAATATCGTCAATTCCTGCCAGGCGACCGGTAAAAATCCTGTCATCTGGATCGAACTCAACTCGCGCAGCATACCCCTTATACATCATGGCATTCATATCTGTATCCCCACTTTTATCAGAAAGTCACGAACAGCACGAACTCTGTACCGCAGAGCTTCTTTTCCCGGATGAGGTCTATGAAAATCAGCTCTTCGGCCACGCAGTAAAAACGAAACACGCGATCCGTTGCCTTTAACCATCACGGCACCAAACGATATAAGAAGTGTTTCAATCAAGCGCCACTGAACGGCGCCGTTTACAGGGTCAGAAAATATGGCTTCAAGCGTTTTTTTGTTACGGCTGTTCATGCTCATAAACTATCAGGAGAAAAGCCAGCTTGCAATCATTTTTTGGCAGCACATTTTCCAAAATGTTAATGCTACATTATCGGGTTTTGAAGAACTGCGCCTCCTCGCCCGGATATGCCTGCCTCGTATGCGATTTCTGTTCGTCGGACCGGAGTTTTGCCTGCGGCTTCCTTCAGATTCCGGGTCACCCCGGATTACTCTATCTTGGCGCCTGAGGGCCTTAGATAGAGTTAGTAGTTCCATCACACCCTTGCCGTTCGGCTAACGGTTCCCACCATCAGGGTCCGTAGAGGACTTGCACCTCCAAGTCACAAATCAGCCACCATAGCTGATTCGATGGGGCTTGCGCCCCACGCGCCCTGCCGGGCGCACAAACAGAAAGGGCGCATCGAAATGCGCCCTTTGTTGTTCTTCAAATTACTGAGTGTAAAATATTTACGGCAGTGTAAATGGATCAGATGCGCCTGATTGTGGACTGAGACCAACACCATTCGCAGCTGTTACAACGCAAGTGTAAGTATTACCGACAGTCATTACAGTTATTGAATGCGATAATCCGGTCGTACCAGCCTGACCAATCCTATTGGTATCGACACCAGTAGCTCCTCCTGTCGAAGATGAGCAAGTAACAGTATATCCGGTAATTGCAGAGCCTCCATTAGATGCAGGTTGGATGAAAGTTACTGTGGCAGTGGTTGCACCAGTCTTAGTGACAGAAGATATTGTCGGAGCACTAGGTGCTGTTGGTGAATTAACAGATACAACCGTTGAACTGAATGCTGTTGCTCCGGTGCTAGGAGCTACGGCCCTCCAGTACACTACATATGTGCCGGTGGCAGTAGAATTAAAGACAGTCGGCAGTAAGACCGTACCTGAAGTGTCTGTCTTCATTGTAACCGCCGGGGTGAATGTCGGAGTAGCAGAATCGGTAGAAGTTACGCCGTTTAAGGTTGTCGTAAACGCAGTATTCCAACCAGCAACGCGGTCGATACTGAATGTAACATCCTGACCAACAAGCGGTATACCTTGCGACGTTACGAATGTCGCTTTATTACCAGGAACAACCGCGGTTGTATTTACAACAAATGAAGTATTAGCAACCATGCTCAATGTCAGCGTAGAAGCCTCAGCTACTGCAGCACTGATTGTTGCAGTAGTGGTAGCACTCTGTATTGTGCCGTTAGTTGCGTAGAAACCGACAACAGTACCTGTTTTAGCAGTATTCGGAACTTGAATATTTACGATCGCTTTTCCGGTCGAATCAGTAGTAACTGACGTATCAGCTATTGCAGCGTAATTCGACTTGATGGTTATAGGAATTCCTGACAACGTAGCTGAAGGATTAGTGTTGGTATAAGTAACTGTCGCCGTAATATAGTCACCAGGGCGCGGCGATGCCTGTGCAAGAGCCAGGGCAAGATTAGCTGCCGAGGTTGTCGTACCGGTAATTGTCAGCAACACACTCTGTGCCGAAATAGCACCGGCTGCTCCTGCACCAGCTGACACATCTGCCTTGACATAAAAGTCTGCTCCGACTGTTTTTGGAAGCAAGGTAGCCGTCACATTGCCGCCGGAATCAGTGGTGGCCGATGTACTTTGCAAAAGTGCGGTTGTAGCACCAACTGCTCCACCCGATGCATTTACGAGAGTGAAATTTACATTTACATTAGGAACCGCCGTACCATCCTTGGCGTACACCTGGAATTTCACATCATATGATGCAGTAGCAGCCGGAATCACCGTGTAACTCGTCGGCAATGTAGACTTAATTCCGCTTGCAGTCAGCGGTGCCTTGGCGGTAATCGTCGGAGAATTGAGGGAAATATTTGTACCCGCAACAGTGGCCTTAACATAGACTTGAGAATCCGCCGTTGCAGTAGAGTTCGCTACAACAACCGTCGATACCGAACCGGTAGTGTCTGTCGTACCGGTTATATTCTGAAGGCTGACATTTGTCGCAATCGCAGGGGTACCATCCAGATTCAGCAACGCAAAGTTAACTGTCTGATTCGGTACTGCCAATCTGTCGTTCAGATCGGTAATTACAAAAGAAATTGGCAGCGTCTGGCCGCTTGTGAGCGTTGTTGCTGCTAGAGTTGCGCCCAGTTTAATTTTACCGGGACTTGGGTTGATCGACACAACTGCCGATGTACTCGCAGGCGCTGTCGGGTCACTGGAACTTCCAAGATATGCAATCACCCAAACTGAGGCATTCGCAGTACCTGCTTTGATTGTTGCTATAGCGTTGCCGCTACGATCAGTATAGGCTGAGGTTGATTGCAGGTTAGCTCCTGTGCCTGACATTACAAAACTAACCAGTTTGTCGGGAGCGGCAACACCTTCAGTATCAACAACATTGAAAGTAAACGTCATGGTTTCATTGTAACCAAGTGATGTCTTAGCAGGCAGCGCAGTCGAGTATTTGATGTTGACTGCTGCTGGAGGTTTGATCGTAAGATTGCCGGTCAACGTTGATGAGCCAAGGGTTAATGTAAAACTGTCAGCATACGGTGATGCTGAAGAACCGGGATAAAAGGTGAAATCAGTAAAGTATGTAGCGATGACTTTGCCGCCGGAACTGCGAACCTTGCCAACATTGTTGTCGGTAACAAAACGGCCGTAACCGGAATTGAAATAAACGTCAACATTCTGGTCCGTATAAAGATTGCCATCAGAATCGAGTATATCTGCAGAGACAACCAGCGAACCACCCCTGGTAACCGATTTGTTGTAGGTCATATTACCGAGGTGCAGCGGCGGCGAATTGAGATAGAACGGCGCCAACTGGGTAATGACTCTGCCGTTGTAGGTGGCTGAAACCGTAACCTGGCCGACTCCGGTTGAATTAGTAGCGGTCATCTGCACAACCGCAGTGCCGGTTCCATCGGTCATCACCTGGCCATTTATCGGGTTAAAGACAGCCAAATCCGGTGGCGCGGAGAAATTGACCACCAGCCCAGGAATCGGCTTGTCACCATCCATAAACATCGCTTTGACAGTGGTTGTACCGTTGGATGAAAGATTAGTTTTGATGATGGTGAGCGTCGTATTTACGCTACCACCACCCGGCACCGGTGTCGATATTGAAGTACTGGAACCTCCACCGCTGCTGCAGGCTCCAAGCAGCGCCGCCATCATGAGCATTATTACCAGGCGAATGAATGACATATATTTTCCTTTCAAATTAAACTGAAAGATCAGTTACTGAATTACTTTCCGGTATTAGTAAATGTTACCAGACTCGAAGCTGTCGTGGTAATCGTCTGTCCGGCATATTGGGCAACCGCACGCCAGTTGACCGTCATGACACTTATGGCAGTACCGGTGCACGAAAATACTCCTGTTGTGGGGTTTGTCGAACAGGGCGAAGGCAGATTCAAGTACATCTGAACGTACATCGGGACTATGAGATTTCCGGATGAATCAGTCGTACCCGTAAATACTCCCGGCGGCGCAACAATCTGATTGCCCTGGAATGGTGTATAGACGATCATGTCATCGAAGTTTTTGTTGGTTATGCTGTCAATGTAAAGTGAAATTACCTGATTCGGGATGACATCACCGTTGCCTTTAGCAAACTTGAGAGTATAGTTGGAAACGATTGTTTTCCCGATAAAAGCGAAGTTATTGCTCCATGCTGGCGGTGTTATCGTACCAGGAATCGTCACCGTCAATTTAGGAGCAGTAATCGTCACTTTTACTGATGTGCTCTCAGACGAATAATCTGAACCCGCAACCAGGTAGATAGATCTGTCGGAACTGACATTGTTTACTTTCAGCAGAATCTTAGCTGTGCCGTCTTCATTGACATTACCGGAAGCATCGGCAATCACCGACTGATCAGATGACATTACCCGCACACCGATTCCACGCACTGACTTACCGGCCGCAGTAAGTGTAACCGTAGCTACAATAACATCCCCGCCGGTTACAGCTGCATTATCTACTGCCAGCGTCAATGAACCTGTAGAGGATCCGCTACCACCGCATCCGGCAACTGCAAAAGTAATAACAGCTACTGCCACCAGCGTCATAAAACGTACATACCTGGTCATGAAACCTCCCGCTAACTGTGAAATATCGTTAAATGTAAAGTAATAAAAAGAAACTTCTGAACAAAACTGCCCGGCAGTCTACACCAAGCAAACCTATTCGTCAGCAAAAACCTCATCAAGATGCACAACCAGATCGCCAAGCAGCGTTACCGGAACTGCATCTTTATCTGCATACCTATCAGCAGCGCCGTATCTACCGTCTTCTCCACGTTTGAAAACCAGCAGCGAATGCTCCGCAGGGTGAATTACCCAATATTCCTTCACACCGTTACGCTGATACAACTCAAACTTTAGCTGCAAATCTTTGGAGGCTGTAGACTTTGAAACAATTTCAACAATCAGGTCCGGTGCGCCGTTACATCCTTTTTCATCAAGCTTTGCAGGATCACACACTACCAGAAGATCCGGCTGAACTACGGTTTCAACATAATTGTCACTGGCATCAGAAACATCTGCTAAACGAACATCCAGGGGAGCATTGTATATTTTACACGTTCTGTTTTTCAGATAGTTTGCGAACTGCATCAAAAGCTCACGTGATAAAGCCTGATGCGATCTACTCGGTCCGGGACTCATGGCATGAATACCGTTCCAGGGATAGGCCACACCATCGATTAATTCCCAGCGCTCATCATCCGGCCAGGTCAGGTAGTCGGCGTAGGTAAACTTCTGATTCTGATGTGCCTGAGGATACGCCACGAGAGACCTCTTGCTTACTCCATCACCCTTCGTCAAAAACAGAGCCGAGATCAATCTTTACTTCGCTCACCGATTTTAAAGAAACTGTAGCATCGGAACCATACACAACAGGCGATTCATATCTACCGTTTTTCTGCAGATAAAAGATCATTGCTGTCTTATCAATCGGGTGAATAAACCAAAGCTCTTCAACCCCGTGTCTCTCGTACAAGTAGCGCTTATCAGAAAGATCATATTTTGAAGTTGTTGGTGAAAGAATCTCTAAAACAACATCAGGTGCGCCGTTACATCCACGCTCATCGACTTTATTTCTATCACAGACAACCACAACGTCAGGCTGCACAACAGATTCAACTTCGTCATCCTGCTGATCCTTGTTTTCACAGAGCCGAACATCAAATGGCGCACCGTATACCTGGCACTGACGCCCTTTTAATTGTACATACAGCTGCGCAATCAATCCCGCTTGAATCTGCTGATGCTTTGAACCTGGTGCCGGACTCATCGCATAAGGAACGCCATCAATAATCTCCCAGCGTTCATTATCAGGCCAGGTCAGATAGTCGGCATACGAAAACTTGTCACCATAGTGTGCCTGAGGATACGCCATCCGGAAAACCTGCTCTGATAGTGCTGGATCAAACCGCTCCGAGTATCCGTGGGGTAATGAAAATCAGCAGCTCCGTTTTGACTTTTGTAGCCGTATTCGATTTGAACAACTTGCCGAGGAACGGGATGTCCATCAGAAACGGCACGCCCTCATCGCCCTGGGTATCGCTGTCCACATAGATACCGCCGATAACTGTCGTCTCGCCATCCTTCAGCAGCATTTCCGTCGTTGCTTCCTTGGTGTTAATCGGTGGAGGACTGCCCGAACCGGCTGAACTGTTGGTCGCCTTGATCTGCATTACAACGGTGCCGTTGGCGTTGATGTGTGGAGTAACATCAAGCGACAGAGCTGCATCGATGAACTGGGTGGTTGCACCGGATGTCGAAGTTGTGTTCTGGTAGGGGATTTTCTGCCCCTGAGAAATTTTGGCCGCTTTATGATTCAGGGTAGCCACTTTCGGCGATGAGATGATCTTGATCATGCCGGCACTGGCAGCTGCATTCAGACGCATATCAAGCTGTACGTTGCTTCCCAGCGTGCCGAACGAAATTCCCATACTGCCACCAGGTGCCTGACCGGTACCCGTGGTAGGAGGAGCAGAAGTCAATCCGCCAAAACCGGTATCAAGGGCGTTGATCCCCAGTATCGAACCGGTACCGTCCTTGAAATGAATGCCCCAGTTGACACCAAGGTTGCGGGTGAAAGTCGATGTTGCCTCAATAATCCGGGCTTCGATCATCACCTGCCGCTCAGGAACATCCAGCTGGGCCAGCAGTTTGCGCATATCTTCCAGCGCCTGCGGTGTATCTTTGACTATCACTTTGTTTGTGCGAGCGTCGGATGAAATCTGTCCGCGTTCAGGTGTTTTCAATTTATCAAACTGACCGGTAATATCGCCAATGGAGGCATAGTTTACCGAGAACGTTTCCGTCTTCAATTCGATGGATTTGGCAGCGGTCTTTTTGATTTCCAGCTCTTCTTCAGCTTGGGACTTGAACTTGCCCTTACCCTTGATCAGGATGATATTGCCATCCTCACGCTTGTCCAGGCCTTTGGTATCCAGGATGATATCAAGCGCCTGGTCCCAGGGGACGTTGACCAGCTTCAGACTGATTGCGCCGGTAACATCATCGCCAAGAACAAAGTTCTTATTGCTGACTTCCGACAGTAATTGGAAAATTTTTCGAACTTCCGCATCGGCAAATTCAAGCGTCACACGACGACCGGAGTAGTTTTTACCACCCGGCTTGACAGCTGCAGCTGCGGCACCTGCTGCAGGAGCGAGCTCTGCTGCAATCTCATCTCCCCTGCTGTCGGCTGCTGCCGGTTTCAGAATTGCAATCCGCGGTTTTGCATCAGCGGTTTCGATAGCCAGCGTTTCGGCAGTCATCCCCGCAGGATTTTTGAAGTCGATGTACAGCATATCGCCTTCCTGACGATAATCAAACCCGGCAGAGGCCCGCATTGCGATGCGAATCCGCGTTTCACCCTTCTTCTTGTTTTTGACAGCGACAGGGGTAACACGTAGAACCGGAGATACGAACGAACGAGTTTCCAGTGAGCGTTGCAGATGCTTCGGGAGTGCCGCATTTTTTATCGTCAGCGTCACAAAGCCAGGTGACTGGACGGGGGCTTCAGACTCAATCTCGCCGCGCACTTTAACCGATACACGCGAAATGTTGTCGATTACCTGGAAGTCAATCATTTCGACCGTTGTCGGGCCGAAATATTTGGCACTCTTTTTTGTCGGGGCTGCAACTGGCGCGCTTTTTTCTGCTACCGGTTCCTGCTTGACAGGCGCCGGCTTTTCAGCAACCGGCACCGAAGTGACAACCGGCGCCGCATCCATCTGCTCTGCCGCTGAAACAGGACCCAGGTATACAACAACACCACTGTTCGATCTGATGGCCCTGGCTTCCGGGAAACTACCGTTGACCGCGTCAAGCACGACCCGTACCTTGTCAGGATAGATGCCGATACGGGCAGAAGCTACACCGGCGGTATTTAACGGAACAATCCGCGTCGGAATTGCACATTTGACATCAAATAGATCGATAATGAAGCGTTCCGGTTTATTAAGCCGGAAGGTTTTGATATCCGAGACGGCTCCATCAAGAGCCAGTAAAACTGAACTGCTGGCAGCGCTGATGCCGGTCAGAAATTTGGCCGGAGGCAAAGCAACGGGAGCCGGCGCGGCAGCGGCTGGTTCCGCGACAACCGGCTTAGCAACGGGTTCTTGAGCAGTTTTCGTCTCTGGCTCAGTGGCACTTTTTGCAGTATCAACCGGCACAGGGAAGCTGACCCGCACCTCGCCTGTATCGGACGGCGATGCTGCCAAAACTGCCTCAACATCATTCAACAGTTCTATTTCCACACGGGTCAACATTCCGGCATCCGTATCAAAACGGTTTGCTGTGACCGCCTTGAAGTTGCCCTTGTTGACTACCACCGGTTTGTTGATGGCTCCCGGCGATGCCTGGGAGAAGTCAATCACTAATCGCAGCGGCGCTGTGGTTTTGTAACTGGTGAATGTGGCAACGCCCGACAACTTGATGATCAACGCTGTTGCCGCTCCGTCTCCGGAGACCGTTATCGACTCGATAGCTGCAATCGGTGTCGTGGGTGCAACCTCGGCCGCATGGGCATAGTTCGTCGCCTCAATGAATAAACCGGCAGCAAACATACACATACATGCCGTCAGTATCGATGCCTTAGTGATCCACTTCATGCGGGACTCCTTACTGTTTCCTGGGAAGAACCAGCTGGGTTACCTGACTGCTGGCCTTGCCGTTGTCATCAGTGTACTTTTCAGTGATGTCTACCCCGGTGGTGGTAATCGCCGTCACCTTGCCGCTTTTGTTGCCGATGGTCATACCGATCTTGAGAACATAACCTTTGCCGGCAGGATCGGTTACCATTGCCTGATTCTGTTTTCCGCCGGTAATAACACCGATCAGCTTGAACTGATTAACATCAAAGCTCAGTATCGGCAACGCATCCTGTTGTGCCTTCTTCAAAGCATCAGGAGTGCTCTTTACATTCAGCTTTGGCTGTATATACGGCTTGAAGGGGTCTTTTTTCTTACTGAAATCAAACTGGTTTGCCGGTGGGGCAGCAACGCGCGCAACGGAACTTACCGCTTTCTGGACTGGCTTTGGAGCCTCCTTGACAGCCGGCGTTGGAGCGGGAGCGGGAGGAGCATCAGCCTTTTTGCACGCCGAAAACATGGCAATACAGGCAGCAGCCATGCACACATATACAACCGTCTTATTTTTTCGGAGCTGTTTTTTTGTCATCCTTAATCTCTTTCTTATCAAGGAAGCGGAATGTTGTAGCAAGACAGGTAACCTTTGTCATCATGCGATTATTAACATTTCTGATATCTGAGAATACTACGTTGGTGATATTGACAATCCGCGGCAGGTTTGCAACTGCTGCAAAAAAATTGGCCACATTGAAATAGGAGCCTGAAACGACGATATCAACCGGTACCTCGGCGAAAAAGTCTTTGGGCACCTCTGCCTTGGGACGAAATACGTTGAAGTCAAGTCCCGTTCTTTTCCCCTCAGAGGTGATACCAGTCAACAGCGACGGTATTTCCTTTGAGTTCGGCAATTCAGTCAATGCCTGGGCCAGCTCCTTATTAAGCTGCTCATATTCAGCCTGCATTTTCGGCAGGTTGTTGGCAATTCTGGTCTTCTCTTCAACTTCACTGCTCAACTTGGCCAGTTCAGCCCTCGCCCCGGCTAGTTCCTTGTGCTTCGGAATATACAGGAACCAGACCATCGCCGCCGCTTCAAGAATCGCAACAACAGCCAGAATGGCTATTTTCTGCTTGGTAGGCAGTTTAAGAATTTTTTCAACTTGAGGATCCATAGATCAGACCACCTGTAAAGGTTTAGCGACTATTTCGCCGCCGGCGGTGCCGGAACTGCTGCAGCTTTAAGTTTCATCGTAACGTCAAACTTCTTGAGCTTGGCGCCACTCACATCGATCTGCTCGGACACGCCCAGCTCAACAGCAGTATATTCGCTTGACGCCTCCATAGCCCGCATGAACTGGGCAATCAACTCTTCCGAGTAGGCAATGCCTGACAATCTGACATCAAGGTTGTTCTCTGAGTAACTTGTGAGCCAGAGCTGGTCAGGTGTGAGGTCGCTCAACGTTACCAGACGTTGTGCGGGACCGGCCTTGTTTTTGCGTAACTGCGCGAGAACATCAAGTTTTTTCTTGACCTGTTCCTTAAGGGTTTTCAGTTCCTCAAGCTTGCCGATTTTCGATTTAAGCTCGTTTATCTTATTATTTGCCGTAGTAATCTGACCCTTTACACCACTGATCTGGATTTTTTTGAACGACCACATCCCCATGACAACAGCAGCGACTACCCCGACAACGACACAGGCAATAACTATCTGCTGGACTGCAGTCTCTTTCTTTTTCGCCGCACGAACGGGTAACAGATTGATCTTGATCATTTGTCCCCTACCCTCCTCATGGCGAGTCCGACGGGAACAGCCATCAACGGACCGATTTCCTGAAGGTATTCAGGGTCAAATTCATTTTCGTTGTAGGAAAGCTTGGCGAACGGCCTGATTGGCTCCACCGGCAGGCCGATCCTCTCGAAAATAGTACTCGCCAGATTGTGAACCTTAGAACATCCGCCACAAATAAAGATGCCGGTGATACGGTCATCGTTGGCCGTAGAGTTATAAAAGTCCAGCGAACGACGAATCTCTTGAGTAATCGTTTCGTTGGTTTTCCCAATTACATCCAGCAACTGCCGGTTATTAGAATTGCCGGCAACAATTTTCTGAGCCTCAGCATCCTGGCTACTCAAGCCGAGCTGTTTCTGAATTTCTTCGGTATAGAGGTTGCCCCCCATCTGAACGTCGCGGGTAAAAAGAGTAACCCCATCCTTGATGATGTTGATGTTCATGACGCTGGCACCAATATTGATCAAGGCCAGAATGTCGTCAGGGCGGAAGTCATGGTTGATTTCAAACGCATTCTGAACTGCGAAAGAATCAACATCCACAACCGTTAGTGCAAGCCCTGCCTCGTTGAATACAGCCAGGTAGTCGTTAATAATGTCTTTTTTGCTGGCCACCAGCAGCACATTCATTTTGGAAGGATCATTATTATCGGGGGAAAGAATCTGGAAATCCATGTTGACATCATTGATGTCAAACGGGATGTACTGCTCCGCCTCCCAGGCAATCTGGTCTTCAAGCTCTTCCTGCGGCATGACCGGCAACAGTATCTTTCTAATGATGACGGAGTTCCCCGAAATGGAGCAGGCCACGTCCTTAACCTTGACACCAGAACTTGCAACAAGATTCTTGATGTTCTTAGCAATGGTGGTGCTGTCCATCAGGCTATTGTCGACAATCGCCTCGGGCGGCAATGGAAGTATTCCGGCATTCAAAAGCTGGAATGTCCCTTTACCCTCTTTCAGGTGCACCAGTTTTACCGAACTGGAGCCTACGTCAATGCCGATAACCTCTTTTTTCTGCTTGAAAAAAAACATAGTCGGTCCCGTTACATGGTATCCTGAAATACTTTGCATTTTTCTTCGAGAGTGAAACCAAGTGCAAGAATAATCTTACGCATCGTCTCCACCCTGCACACTTCACCGCGTTCGACCCTGTCAACGGTCAATACGGAGACGCCGGCTTTGCGGGCAAGCTCTGACTTGCTCATCAGCTTGGATTCCCGTATTGATTTTACTCTATTTTTATTCTTCATGCACACAGTATCCACGTAGTATATTGAGTACGGCGCTACATTTACTATAATTTGAGCACATGTCAACACAATTTTGCATAATTATGCGTCTGCATGCAAAAAAAATTATAACTGAGCTTCGTGCGGTAAAAATTCAGTCCATTTTCCCCTTAGGCCCAGAGGGTTCGCCAGGGGGGGTGGGACTTTTTGGAGTTTTGCAAAAGAGCCTCTTTATGATCGCAAATGCCGCGCTACCTCAAACAGTGCGATTCCCCCGGCAACCGAGGCATTCAGTGAGCTGACTCCGCCGTAGCGGGGAATCGACATCAGCACATCACACTGCTTGCGCACCAGTGGCCTGATACCTTCTGCCTCACCACCCACCACCAGAACAACATTGCCGGAGAACGTAACATCATAAAGCGATGTACCAGATGTTCCTTCCAGCCCGTACACCCAGAAACCACCCCGCTTCAACTCCTCCAGCGCCTGGGCTACGTTGGTGACCATCACCACTGGAATCGTCTCCACCGCACCGGCGGAAGCCTTCTCCGCCGCTGCAGTAACGCCGCAGGCACGATCTTTAGGGATCACGACCGCCTGAGCCCCGGCACAGGCAGCCGAACGGATCAGCGCCCCCAGATTATGCGGATCCTGAATACCATCCAGCACCAGCAGCAGGTTGGCTGATTCCGGCTGCCCGGACTCCGCCAGCAGGTCGTTAAAATCCGCATAGACAAACGGCTCCACCTCCAGGGCGATCCCCTGGTGATGGGACGAAGCGCACATCCTGGTCAGGTCGGCTTTCTCACGGCGGTGGACCGGCACTCCACGGTTTTCCGCCAGCCGGATCACCTTCTCCACACGATGGTCGCTGGCATTGCTCTGGACATACAGGTTGAACGCTCCCCGTTTCCCTTGCAACGATTCCTTGACCGGATTGACTCCGAAAATCAGCTCACCTTTCATCGTCCGCCGTCCCGTATCTCATCCCTGATGAGCTCCGCAGCCTGAAGCGGGTCCGCAGCAGAAGCAATCGGCCGCCCGATAACCAGGTAATCAGCTCCCGCCTGCACCGCCTGGGAAGGCGTCATAATCCGTTTCTGGTCGTCGGCTGCAGAAAACGACGGGCGCACTCCGGGGGTGACAATCAGGAATCCAGGACCGCAGGCTTCACGAATCAGGCCGATTTCCAGCGGCGAGGCAACCACGCCATCCATACCGGATGCCTGGGCAAGTCGCGCCAGTCGGACGACCATGTCAGGGACGGAATGCTCGATACCCACCTGCCGCAGAGTTTCGACGGTCGAAGATGTCAGTACCGTCACCGCCAGCAATTTCGGCCTCGCGGCATCTCCAAACTCTTTTTGAACGGCGGCAACGGCGGCTTCCATCATCTCCGCCCCTCCCAGAGCATGCAGATTGGTCAACTGCACGCCCATTCTGGCCGCTTCAACCATCGCCCTGGCGACCGTGTTGGGAATATCGTGGTATTTAAGATCAAGAAAGACCTGGCCGCCGTGACGCTGAACCGCCTTGACAGCCGCCGGACCGCAGGAGGTGAACAACTCTTTGCCGATTTTGAACATGCCGACCCGCCCTGCCAACAGCCCGGACCAACGGTCGATTTCATCCAGTCCGTGTACATCAAGGGCAAATATGATCCTGTTGTCAATCTGTCCGTTGTTCATGGCCGCCCCTTTTTGATAAATTCGGCCGCAGCAGCGGCTATCCCGTCGGCATCGATCCCCACATCCCTGCGCAACTGGGCCTGGCTCCCCTGCTCGACGAACGAGTCGGCAATACCGAGACGCCTGACCCTGACATCGTACAGTCTGCTGTCGTTGAGCAGCTCCAGTACGGCGCTGCCGAAGCCCCCCTGCAGAGCGTTCTCCTCCACCGTAATAATCGCGCCGGTGGCATGGGCGGCTGCCAGAATCAGATCGGCGTCGATCGGCTTGACGAAACGGGCATCAATGACTCCGACCGAAATTCCCTGTTGTTTCAGTTGCTCAGCAGCCTGTAATGCCGGGTAAACGGTAGAACCGATGGCAACGATCGTTGCATCCGATCCATCGATCAAAACTTCTCCCCGGCCGATCTCCAGCACATTCAATTCCTCGTCCAGCTCAACACCGTAGCCTGTCCCGCGCGGATAGCGCAGAGCCGCCGGCACTCCTGAATAGATGGCGGTTTTCATCATCCGGCGCAACTCGTTCTCATCCCGTGGCGCCATCAGCGTCATACCGGGCAGGTGCCGCAGGTAGGACAGGTCAAATACGCCGTGATGGGTGGGGCCGTCATCCCCGACCAGCCCACTGCGATCCATGGCGATGGTCACCGGCAGTTTCTGCAGACAGATGTCATGAAACACCTGATCGTAGGCCCGCTGGACAAACGTGGAATAAATGGCGGCCACCGGACGGAAGCCGTCCGCTGCAAGTCCGGCTGCAAAAGCAAGGGCGTGCTGCTCGGCGATTCCAACGTCGAAAAAACGCTCCGGAAAGCGCTTTGAAAACGGAGCCAATCCGGTACCGTCCGGCATGGCAGCCGTAATCGCCACTATTTTCGGATCTTCTTCCGCCAGACGAACCAGCGTTTCGCCAAATACTTCGGTATACGACTGTGCAACGGCCTTGGCAGCACCCTTCCCGGTAGCAATATCAAACGACCCCACGCCGTGAAACTTGTCGGGGGTCTCCTCGGCCGGCCCGTACCCCTTCCCCTTGGTCGTCATGACGTGCACCAACAGCGGGCCGTCAAGGTCGTTAATGTTGTTGAACACGTCGATCAACTGCGGCAGGTTGTGTCCGTCCAGCGGCCCCAGGTAGTCAAAACCGAGTGCTTCAAATAATGAGCCCGGAGTCAGGAAACCCTTCAGGGAATTCTCCGCACGGCGGGCAAACTGCAGTAAGTCACTGCCGACCGCCGGAATGTGCTTGAGCAGCCCCTGCATCTCTTTTTTCAGCTCCCGGTAATGGTGACCGGTCATTTTCCGGGAAATAAAAGCCGAGAAGGCTCCGACGTTTTTTGAAATCGACATCTCGTTATCATTTAAAATGACGATCAGATTTTTCTTAAGATGCCCGGCCTGGTTAAGCGCCTCGAATGCCATGCCGCCGGTCAGCGAGCCGTCACCTATCACCGCAATCGAGTGTTTCTTGGTGCCGTTCAGGTCGGCCGCAGCAGCCATGCCGAGGCCCGCCGATATAGACGTCGAAGAGTGCCCCACGCCGAACGCGTCATGCTCGGATTCGCTCCGCTTGGGAAAGCCGGAAATCCCCTTGTACTGGCGCTGGGTGTGGAAGCGATCCCGCCGGCCGGTCAGTATTTTATGAGTGTAGGCCTGGTGGCCCACGTCCCAGATGATTTTGTCACGGGGAGAGTCAAAACAGTAATGCAGGGCGATTGACAGCTCAACCGTGCCGAGGTTGGAGCCGAGGTGCCCTCCGGTTACCGACAGCGTTTTCAGCAGAAATGCGCGAATTTCCTCCGCAAGCTCCTGCATCTGTTCAATGGTCAGATTTTTGAGATCGGCAGGCGAATTGATGTCGTCAAGATATGTGTACATGATGTTGTTACTCCGCGAATAAGACAGATCTGTCTAGGTGTATCTGTTATCCCTGAACCACTTAACCGCCCTCTGCAGGGCGTCCGTGACCGAATTTTGCGGCAGCTCCAGTTCGCTCACCGCCTTCGTCGAGTCAAAATACATGAATTTGGCCGCCATCTGCACCCCGGCAAGCGGTATCAGCGGCTCGCGGCCGGTAATCCGCGAAAGGCCTTCATTCAGATACGCAGCCAACAGAATCGGCGTGTAGGGGAGACGGACCCGTGGCGCCGGAAGCGTGGTGATCTCCGCGAGCATTTCAAAAATGCCGCGCAGCGTAATATTGCGATTGCCCAGAATGTACTTCTCTCCGCAGCGCCCCCGCTGTTCGGCCAGGATATGGCCCCGAGCACAGTCCTCAACCGCGATGATGTTGAGCCCCGTGTCCAGGTACGCCGGCATCGCCCGCTTCAGAAAATCAACAATGATTTTGCCGGTGGGGGTCGGCTTGATATCTCGCGGCCCGATGGGGGTTGACGGGTTTACGATCACCAGATCGAGGCCGCGGGAGATAAACTTCTCCGCTTCGCGCTCCGCCAGAAACTTGCTCTTCTTGTACGGTCCCACCATATCGGCCAGCGTGACAGGCGTATCTTCCCGGCCGGGTGTTCCGTCCCCCGGATTGCCCAGCGTACCGACGCTGCTGGTGTAGACGACCCGTGAAACGCCGCGCTCGCAGGCCGCTTCCAGAATGGCAGCGGTTCCGCCGACGTTGATGTGGTACATCTCTTCCGAGTTGCGCGTCCAGAGCCGGTAATCGGCCGCCGCATGGTAGAGAACATCACACCCCTGCAGCCCCTGGGACAGACTCTGCCGGTCGCGCAGGTCGCCCGGCCAGATTTCAACGTCAAGCCCGTCAAGATTTGCGGTATCGGAACTGGGGCGCACCAGGGCGCGCACTTGACGTCCGTCTTTGATCAGCTCTCGGACAATACTGGCCCCTATGAACCCGGTCGCCCCGGTCACAAAGGTTTTCATGCTGGGTCTCTTGCGTACTCACCCGAATTCAGTCCCCCCTCCCTTGACGGGAGGGGGTCAGGGGGTGGGTGAAGCTGCAACTTGCTGGTTTCATAGCAACCTCCCCCCCACCCTGACCCTCCCCCGCCAGGGGGGAGGGAACTTTCTGTGGTTGTTGAAAGAAGCTCTGCTGAAAGCGCAAAGCCCCGAGCTTGGCTACTCCGGGGCTTTGCAATACACAATGCGGGCGATGCAGTTTCCATCAGTCACCCACAGCAACGCTCTCGGCCAGCAAACGCCGGTATTTGCCCAACGCCGTCAGCGGAAAACAGTTGCGGTATATATGGTATTTGAT
>Ga0194061_1000969_pt1 | contig 17282 bp, 11 predicted proteins | sample SepL2221m_MetaG_FD_163423 | JGI IMG/M metagenome (GOLD analysis project Ga0194061, IMG submission 163423) | Anoxic zone freshwater microbial communities from boreal shield lake in IISD Experimental Lakes Area, Ontario, Canada - Sep2016-L224-21m | ecosystem: Environmental > Aquatic > Freshwater >... | reverse complement strand
CGACATGGCACCGTAATCGGTGAGCGCCAGCGAGCCGAAGCCGGCGATGGTTGTCAGTGCCGAGAGAAAGGCGGCCCGGGCGGTCTGAACGTACTGCTGCTCCCGTTCCTGAGCAGTTAGGGCGGTGACGCGGAAGCGGATGTAGAGACCGAAGTCGCTCCCCATTCCCATGATGGTTACCAGCACCATGACGTTCATGTAGTTGAGCTTCATGCCGCAGAGTGCCAGGATTCCCAGCATGCAGCCGGTTGCTGCCGCCACCGGGAAGAGGGAGTAGAATACTCCGCTCGGCAGCTCGACAAAATGTACCAGCAGCAGGAGCAGCACCAATGATCCGCCCAGCAGAAAGGCTTTGATAAAACTTGTACGGACGGTATCGCCAAGCTGGCTGGCAACCATGTCCATGCCGGTGACGCGTGCCGTGGGGTCAATAGTACGCAGTTCAGCCAGAAAAGAGTCCTGTTTGAATTCATCTCCCCGGTAGTGCAGATAGATCAGGGCGTGGTAGCCGTTTCGATCCCTGGCCAGGTGACGGTCGACCACCCCCTTGAGCGGAGAAGCCGCCAGTCGGTCAAGTACCTCAGCCATGCCTGCAACTCCGCCGTAAGTAATACTCTCAATCTTGTCCAGGAACGGTCGGAACTCCTGCGAGGCGAATCCCTGCCGCTCAAGCTGACGGGCCAGTTGGTCGGCGGATGTGCCTGCGAGCAGCGGTTTCAGACGTCGGGCAACTTCGTTCTGATCTGTCGGCGTGTTGATGATACCGGCCAGGGATGACCAGGCAATTATCTCGCCCCGTTGCTGCAGCCCGGCTGCAAGCCGGTCCACGGCGGACATCCGTGTCATCACGCTGTCCATTTCACGTCCTTCGACGGCCACCAGCAGATGCCGCGGAGCAATGCTGAGGTTGCGCTCGATTTTCTCCTGGGCAAGAAAGGCTTCCGAATGTCGCGGCTGCAGGTTCTTGAGGTCACCGTCAAACTGCACTCTCCCTGCGGCGTACCAGAGTCCGGCGGTCAGCAGCAGTGAAGCAGCGGTTATCAGTCCCGGCCGCCATTGGGAAATACGCCACACCCCGCGCATCCCGAGTGCCGGGATAGGGCGGTAGTCGATCGGAAAACGGCGGTCCATGTAAGTCAGCAGCGGTGGGAGAAACAGCAGTGAGGTGTAGAGTGAGAATATCACCCCCAGGCCGACCAGCAGACCGAGCTCCGAAAGGGCGCGAACATCCGAAATGCAGAGGGCCAGAAACGGCAGAGCGGTCGTGACAGCTGCGGTGAAAATGCCGTGGCCGGTATTGAGAAATGCCAGGCGCAGGGCGGTCTCCGTATCGTTTCCTGCGGCCCGCTCGGTGTGGAAGCGGTCGTAGAGGTGGATTGAGTAGTCGGTACCGATGCCGGTGATCAGGGCTGTAAAAGCGAACGAGATGATGTGAATCGAACGGACAAACAGCCCGGCCGCACCGAGGGCCAGCACCACGCCGCAGGCCAGTATCAGCGGAATCAGGAGCGTGGGGAGCAGCCGGCGGTAGGCGGCGTAGAAGATGCCGAGTACCACCAGCAGCGAAGAGACGACGCTGATCAACACGTTGGACTTGAGGGCCGCTTCATCCATGACAGCGCTGATATGGGCGCCGGCGCAGGATATGGCGACGCCGGAGCCCTTGCGCGCATCGTTTATCACTGTTACCAGCCGGCGGGAAAATTCCATCTCCTGCACCGGGCGGGCCGGTTCGGCAATCATGATCAGCATTCTGCCGTTGCGCGAGGCAAAATAGGGTGATGCGGGATCGAGGTCGAGCGCCTGGCTTCCCCCCTTGAGCCGCGGCAGGATCAGGTCGCGCAGGTGGAGCGGGTCAGACGTTGCCAGTCTGCTCAACTGCCCGCCGAACGGTCCGGCCAGCTCGGACTGCAACCGCTCCAGCGAGGTGGTAATCTGGGGAGCTGTAAAGCGGAGGGCGTACTTCTCCACGTCATCCTTTTTCAAAAATATATCAGGACGGATAACGGCATACGAGACAAGATCGTTGAATGCTGCGGCCTGTTGTTCGTCGAAGAGCCGCCAGGTGATGCGGGTAAAGGCGGGGCGGCCGTCGATGCGGGCCAGTCGCAGGCGTTCCTCGAAACGCCGCGCTTCCTGAGGCAGTGCCTCCCTGTTCCCTTCCAGCAGGAAATAAGCCTCTTTGGCACCGCCGGTCCATTCAATCGATTCCAGCAGCAGCTTCAGTGCCGGCTGACTGGTAGGGAACAGGCGAAAGATATCTGTTTCAAAGCGGATCGTCAGGATGGCTACTGCCGCAAGCAGCAGAGCGCAGCTGAAGATGGCGAGTGCACGCTGTGGCCGGGTGGAGGCCATGCGAAAAATCCATTCCAGATGCCGTTGGGTTAAGGAATGTGCATACGTTGTAAGGGAGCTGAAGCGGGGGAGCGGCATTGCTGGCTAGAGACCGCGCAGGTCGGAAAGCGGCAGGATGGTGATTCCTTCAAGCTGCGGCGTGAACACCGCCTGTTCCAGCGGCGTATTGACTTCAGGTTCATCGAGCACCAGACGGATGCGCTGCTCACCGGCGGTCAGCAATACGACTTCGGAGGCAAACGGTACGCCGTTGAGCAGCGCGTAGCGCGAGTAGAAGGCCTGATCACCGAACTGACTCTTCTTTCTGGCAACCAGGCCGTTTTCGTAGGTAACCGATTCCCGCATGTCCTGTATACCGCTGCGTTCCACCGTACCGCTTATGGAATTCGAGGCGGCCGGTTCCGCATCCATCACCCAGCGCATGAAGCGCCAGCCGTGCATGCCGCTGGTTAAGGGCAGTTCGTCAATACGTCCCACGTATGCGGTTGAACGGGAAGGGTAGAGCAGGGTAATCTGTTCACCAAGGGCGAACGCCTCCAGCAGGGTCGTGCCGAAGGGGGAGAGGATTATCAGATGCAGCCGGTCCGGTCGGCGGTAGACCAGGAAACCGCTGCCCGACATACCATGTTCTGCGCTGGTTATGGAAACGGAGACCGCTGCGGACAGGGTTTCCACCGACGCACCGGGGGTAAATTCCAGGCGTGGAAGCGACGTTGAACAGGCCGGGAGTAGTAAAACCGGTATGATGATTGTGATCAGACTCAGCCATTTCATGAAATTTTGCCTGATGTTCAGGGTGTGAGCTGAAAGTCGCGGTCGGTCAGTCCGCTGTTGCGGCGCGGATTCTTGAACGTCATGGTCGCCTTGTCGCCGTTACGCTCAACAATCACCATCCGCTTGATTGTCCCATCGGCCAGAAAGCTGATGCCGACCTCCCTGATCTGCCCCGTGCCGCGCGGGGCTATTTTCAGGGTGTAGAGCGAGTTGGTGAGATCTGCCGAAATATCAAAATCGGCGGGGAGCGAAGTGACAGGAACACTCAGCTTGGAGAACCACTGCTTCAGCCCCTGCTCCGGAGGCAGAACTACCCTGGTATGACCCTCCTGCCGGTCATTGGCCTGTTCAATGACGGCGTCGTTCAGCACCATGCGGGTAGCATGGGGAGGATTGAGGGCCATGTAAAACTGATCCGGCTTCCTGAAACGGACGGTACCGCTCATTTTCAGGGTACGCTTCATGACGGAGAGTTTTTTCTCCTGTGTCATGTCGGCGCTGAAATCAGTTATGCCGGCAAGTACCTTACGAAGAGCCTCCAATCCCTCCAGGGGGGGGACGGGACGGGCCAGCGCAGTGCTGCAGGTTATGAGGAGAATGGCGCAGAGTGTGCTCGAAATCCTGAATATTCGCATCATAATTTTCCTACCCCCAGTGTCATGCGTGCCGATAGCAGTGTGGTCCCGCAGCAGTTTACCTCTCCGTCAACGAGGAAAAGCCGGCCGAAGGATGAAATCATTCGGGTTGAGATTGTCAGCAGATCACCGGCCTGTGCTGCACCGGAAAAATCCGCCCGTTCGATGGCTGCCAGAAATCCTCCGTCGTTCTCCTCGCTAATGGTCAGAATTCCTGAAAGCTGGGCCAGGCATTCAATCATCAGCACCTGGGGAAATCCCTGCCCTGAGGTTATGGTCAGCTGTGCCACTGCCCGAATGCCCCTCTCAAGTTCTGTAATCCGGTCGAGCAGCAGAAAGGGGTGGCGATGGGGGAGATATGCGGCCGGGTCGGGGTTAAACAGGGCGCCTCCCGCCGAATCTGATCGCAAAGTAGGGACCTTCGGGGGAAGCGGCCAGGTGCAGGCCGTCCTGTCCGGGGGCCAGAGAAGCAAGCAGTGCGGCCATGGACGTGCCCCCCATTGCCAGCGAACGCCCGATAACCGGCGACAGATCGATGGCGGGGCAGGGGGGGAGACTTTCCATAATCGGAGCTGTTGCGGTCACAGATCCGGAGATCGTCAGCAGATCGCAGTCGGCGGTATCCTCCAGCAGGCGCTCTACCCCCTCACGGACACAATCGGCCGGCAGCAGGCCGACGGTGGCGATGCTCCTGACGTATCCTTTTGGGTGTGCGCCGCGCTCTGCGGCATGACGGGCGCTTTCCAATACCAGAATACCGCACCCTTCACCGAACGAGGCGGCATAGCTGCGCAGCTGCCCGGTGGCCTTGAACCCTGCGATCATCAGCGGCATCAGATCGTCCGCCCCGCCGGTCAGCATGACATCCGCCCGCCCTTCGGCGATGAAGCTGCAGGCCATCAGGAAGGCCGATTCGGCCGAGCAGAAACGCTGGACGATGGTGACATTCGGCCCCTTCATCCCCAGTTCTATCGAGGCGTTGCTGGCCGGTGCGTTGGAGACCGTGTTGGGGAAGAGCATCGGCGTCAGGCTGTTTGCCCCCCCCTTGAAATATCCGCTCAAAAATTCCGACGAATTGGCGACACCGCCGAAACCGCAGCCGAGCGCAATACCGACCCGCTCCGGTATACTGTTCTGCAGGTCAATTCCGGCATCCTTGAGGGCCAGGCCGGATGCTGCAACGGTAAACTGGCTGCAGCGATCCATTTTACGGGCCTTCAGCGGGGGGATGAAATCGGTGGCTTTGAACGAGAGCGCCTTGCCCCACATCTGCCCCTTCCCGCCGGGTACGTCATCTGGCACTGCTGAGAGTGCGGAGCCGCCGGAACGGAGCAGCTCAAGAACCGGTTCCAGACCGCTGCCGGCAGGGGTTAGAGCAGAAAAACCGGTTACGACGATGTCAGCGGGTGAATAGTTCATAATCCGAGCACCAGGCAGGTGACGTTGCCGCCGAAGGCGAAAGAGTTTGACAGGGCCACGCGAGCATCAGTCGTGCGGCAGCCGTCGTGGCAGTAGTCAAGGGGACATTCGGGATCGCGCCCCCTGAAATTGAGCGTCTGCGGGATGATTCGATTGTTAAGTGCCAGCACCGTAGCCAGTGCCTCGATCGCTCCTGCGGCTCCCAGACAGTGGCCGGTCATCGCTTTGGTGGAGACCAGCGGCACCCGGGGGGCACGTTCGCCGAACAGCAGGTTCATGGCCGTTGATTCGACCACGTCGTTCAGCGGTGTCCCGGTGCCGTGGGCGTTGACCCAGCCGACCTGATCGACATGGATACCGGCGGACGAAATCGCATCGCCCATGACCCGCGCTGCGGATGCCCCTGACGGTTCCGGTGCCGTCATGTGATATGCCTCACCGGCAAGGGCGTAGCCGAGCACCCGGCCGTAGATTCTGACGCCCCGAGCCTGAGCATCCTTCTCGCTTTCCAGTACGAAAAAGGCGGCACCTTCTCCCAGAGAGATGCCCTGACGTCCCAGGCTGAACGGGGAGCAGGGGAGCGGGTCAACCACCTTGAGCGAGTTGAAGCCGGTGAAGGTCAGCAGGGAGAGCGCATCGGAGCCGCCGGCGATGACCGCCTTCTGCAGTCCGCGCGCCACCAGTTCGGCTCCCCAGCCGATGGCGGTGGCCGATGAGGAACAGGCGGTGGTGACGGTACCCTGATAGCCGGCCAGACCAAAGCGCATGGCAATCTCGCTGGAAGTTTTGTCCGGCAGCACCCCGCGCAGCAGGACAGGATCGGGCCGGGTTCCTTCCAGCTGGCCTTTCAGCCACTGTTCCGACTGGAACATGCCGGCAGCGCCACCTCCTACGGAAATCCCCATATCAAAGGGTGAGTATGCGCCGCAGACGCCGCTGTCGTTCAGTGCTTCTGCCGCGGCAATCATGCCGAACTGGTCGGAGCGGGAAAGTTTGCGTGCCATGCGCCGGTCAAAGTGATCGAGCGGATCATACCCTTTAACCTGACAGCCGATGCGGGAGGGGAAATCGGAAGTGTCGAAAAGATCGATGGTGTCGATACCGCTCTCTCCCCGAATCAGCGCTTCACGGAATACGGAAACCGAGGTGCCGGCGCCGCTGAAGATGCCCATGCCGGTTATGACAACGCTGTTGTTCGGCATGTCAGAGGATCCCGCCGTCAACGATCAGCGACTGACCGGTGATATAGGAAGATTGACCGGAGGCGAGAAAGAGCACGGCATTGGCAACATCGTCGGGAGTGCCGATGCGGCCCAGTGCAGCGGTTGCAACGATTTTATCCACAAGGTCCCGCTTGAGGGAAGCGGTCATATCGGTCTCGATCAGGCCAGCCACCACGGCATTGACCCTGATCCCCAGCGGTCCGAGTTCGCGGGCCAGTGATTTGGTGAAGCTGATGGCGGCACCCTTGGAAGCCGCGTAGTTGGTCTGTCCGGCAGTGCCGCTGAGAGCGGAAACCGATGAGATCGAGATGATGGCGCCGCTCCGGCGGGCCAGCATCTTGCGGACAGCCCATTTGGAACAGTGGAACAGAGGATTCAGGTTCGTCCTGATCACGTTCTCCCAGTCATCATCCGCCATCATTGCCAGAAAGCCGTCTTTAATGATGCCGGCATTATTGACCAGCACGTCGATATGGCCGGCCTGCTGTGATGCCGTATTCACGAGTTCCTGCGCACCGGATGACGAACTGACATCTGCCTTGACGGTTGTAATCCTACCCGGCAGGCAGGCCGCTGCGGCCAAAAGTGATTCCGCCGCTTCGTCGTTGTGCAGATACGCCGCAAAGACCTGCGCTCCTCGGCCGGCAAAGGCAAGTGATACCGCCCGCCCGATGCCGCGAGTTCCGCCGGTTACGACGATGATGTTTTTTTCGAATTCCATTTCAGCTCCGGGTCAAAGTTGCGGCATACTACTTTATTATCAGGTCAAATGTCCAGAGTGTTGGCGTTTAGCAGGGTGTCACTCTGATACCGGTACATCAGAACAGTGAACGAATTATTGAAGGGGACTTTCCCAGCTCATATCCAGCAATTCTATCAATCTTGCGTAGTCAGCGTTACTGAGCCTGCGATCGTGATACAGGGCCGTTGCGTAAATTGATGTAAATTCGTGAACCTGCGTGATGTCAACCGCTTTTGCTATTTCAATCAAGCCAAGTCCGGGCAGATCGACGTGCATGCCGTATTCTGCGGCAACTCTTTTGAGAAAGCGCCGTAGAATGCGTTCTTCGCGCGGACGAAACCATACCGTTGTGCGAAAAATGATCAACATCGCACAACAGACCGAAAATAGTGCCAGATATGGCAGCAACCGGCGCATTGTCCGCAGCGGATTGATCTGCTGAAGTTTCTGTCCGGCGTTCTGGGCAAAACGGATCTGCTGTTCGAAATCATAGCTGACCACCGAGCGGTTCCAGGCGTGGTCGATGGAGTCGATTGCCAGGCGCAGCTTGAAGAGCAGTGAGCGTGAGGACTTTGAGCCCCATACTTCACCGGCGTTGACGGCAAACGAGGTAGGGTCGATACGATGCCATCCGCTTCCCTCCAGATAGGCTTCAACCCAGACATGGGCCCGGTCTGCCGTCACCTGATAATATCCCCCCAATTCGTTGTACTCTCCTCCCAGGTAACCGCCCACCAGACGGCTTGGAATCCCGGCTCCCCGCAAGAGCACTGCAAAGGATGATGCAAAAAATTCGCAATGTCCCCGGCGTTTTTCAAAGAGAAATGTTTCCAGAGCCCGGTCGCCGGTTGGCAGGTCTTTCAGGGCATAGCGAAAATTGCCGTTACGGAAATATGTTTCCAGCAGTTCCAGGCGCTGACGGTCGCTGGTTCCTCGTCGTCGAATATCGCCGGCCAGCTGGCTGATACGAGAGGGAATATCTTCCGGGAGATGCAGATAGAACGGTTTGTTGATCAGACGCTCAACTCCGACCGTCCCGGCCGGTTTGGAGATGGCGGTTACCGTTACGCGCCTGCCGTACGAACCGCCGTATTCGAATACTCCGTCCGGTGCACTGCTCACTCTCCAGACGGAGATCATGGAGGGACGGTCCAACGAGATCAAAGTCCGTGAAGTTGAAGGTTCGGGATAGATAGTCTGGGTAACGGTCTGTCCGCTGAACAGCGGCCGTTCAGCCGGGACGTTTCTATCGCGCATCCAGCGCTGCTTCTCCATCCGGTTAAAAACCGTGCCGCGCCAGTAGAGCTGCTGTTGGGGCAGTTTCTGCATTTCCGCCCGGAATATCAGTGTCCGCGCCTCCGAGATCTGTGCCTGACCACCGGTTTCGACCTTGTCGGAATAGCCGGATATCTGTGCCGCAGGGGGTGAAAGGAAATTCCATAGCGGCAGCTGTGTTCGCGGCAAAAGCGGAAAGAAAAACAGCAGCAGGGGGATGGCCAACAGCGGCATTGCCAGACCGGCTGTCAGGATTTTTCTCAGATCGGAAGCCGACACCTGCATATCGGCATCCTGGCTTTGAAATGTAAGCAGCACAAGTGCCACCGCAACCAAGAAAAGTAGAAATCCAAGGTAGACGAGGAACAGAGGGCTGAGGTCGTATAACGACGAGGATGCAAGACAAAACAGAGAGAGAGCGTGGATCTGAAGACTGTGGCGAACTGTTTTTTCTCCGCTGAGGCGGACGGCCAGCATGATTGCCAGAACATTGACAAATGGCTGAACCGGGTTTGCCTTGCTGAATTGCATCACATAATAGAGGAAAAACGGCACAATGGCACAATTCTGCATCCAGGGTTTAAATTGCCACTCATGTTTCCGGTCCTGCCAGAATCCGACAATAAAGGCAATTGCCAGAATAACGCGCGGAGTAGTCGTCAACCAGGGAAAGAGCGGAATCAACCCGCACATCCCGATGGTGTACGTCAGTATCAGCGCCAATGATCTAATCGCCACCATACAGCGCCAACTCCTTGAGTAGTTTCAGGCCGTGCTGACGACCGCCGGCTGCCGTTATTGTGCGACCGTTGATCACCAGTCCGACCGGCCGACGCAGTACCCACATTTTCACCAGCCAGGCTGCCTGTGAGAGTCGTACTTCACTGTTCTGCCCTGGCAGTTGGTCCAGTTCGATGACCAGAGGTGGAACGGAGCGGTCGCCAAATCCTTTGACCAGAAGATCTCCGGCCCGGGCTGACAGTTTCCAGTGGATCAATCTTTGTGGTTCCCGCCCTGAATAATTCTCAATCCGCTCTAGTTCGCCGTCTATTCCCCGTAACGAGCGGGCAGTGTCTCCGGTGCGCTGTTTGTCTCCACTGCAGGATGCCATGTTCATTGGTAGCAATTGTGGAAAAACCGTGAATCCGCCATCAAGCAGTATGGTCAGGTAACGGGTAAAAAAGCCGACCGGATAGGAAGAGCTGATGGTTATATGTCCCGCAGGAATCTGTCCCCGCTTGCCAGATACAAGAGTGAGATTTCCTTCGAAGGTGCTGTTACGGTGGATAATCGGCACGACAAGCGACGTGCCGCTGTTGTGTTCCAGGCGGATCAGAAACGATGGGAGGAAACGCTTCGTGTTGCGGATTGACAATCGAAACGGAGTGGGAGTGCCGGCAAAAATTTCGTCGGGGGGGAGCAGAGCCGGAATCAGGCACTTGATATTATACATTCCGGCCATTCCGGTGATCGACATGAAGGCCAGCAGCCCGGATACGACCAGGAAGAGGAGGTTATTCCCGGTGTTGACAGCAGAAAACCCGAGCAGAAGGGTAATGGCGATGTAGAGCGCCCCTGATTTGCTGATCTTTAGACCAAAGGCAACGGTATTCCGGCTATGATTGTCCGTAGAACACCCCCCCGGTCAAAATTCGACATGTCACCGCGCATGACCAGACGATGAGCGAGTACCGCCACTGCACATCCCTTGACGTCGTCAGGTGCCACGTAATCACGTCCTTCAAGGAATGCAGCCGCTTTAGAAGCCTGCACCAGATTGATTGCAGCACGGGTGGAAAGTCCGGTGAGTATCAGTTCGTGGGCACGAGTCGTCAGAATTACTGCATGAACATAGCTGAGTGCTTTTTCAGAAAGAAATACCGAGTGGACCGCGCTGCGGGCACTGATAATCTGCTCGTTTGTCACCAGCGGCTGTATTGAACTGATCCGTTCGCGGATTCCCCCGCCGGAGATGATTTCTCGCTCCAGATGCTCGGGCGGGTATCCGATTGCCGTGCAGATCAGAAAACGGTCCAACTGGGATTCGGGTAGCGGAAATGTTCCACTCTGATCGGAGGGATTCTGGGTGGCGAACACCATAAAAGGGGAGGGGAGCGAGTGGGTAACCCCTTCAACTGTCACTCGCTGCTCTTCCATGGCTTCAAGCATGGCGCTCTGGGTGCGGGGCATAGAGCGGTTTATTTCATCGAGCAGGACTATGTTATTAAAAATGGGGCCAGCCTGGAAGATAAAGCGACCCTCTTCGCGATTGAAAACCGACAGGCCGGTTATATCAGAAGGGAGCAGATCACTGGTGCACTGGATCCTGCCGAAGGAAAGCCCGGTAGCGCCTGCCAGTGCCAGTGCTACGGTAGTCTTGCCGAGGCCCGGAAGATCTTCGATCAGGATGTGTCCCCCGGCGAGCAGCGCGATTGTGGAAAGTCTCAGGACCTCTTCCTTCCCCTGAAGGTAACAGCGGGACATTTCATCCAGCATGGTGGTGAAAACTGAATTGGGGGCGGATGATGTCACTGTGATTCCTTCGTTTGAATTTTCGGGCACTGAATCCGATTTATCAGAATGGACGGCAAGCAAGCGCAGCAACGGGGCAATCATTCACGCATTTCAGGCAGAACGTGCATCGACCGGAATCAGAGATGGATGCGGTCTTGTGATAACCGGTTACAACGAGTGAGAACAGTTTTTCCGGACATACCGACACACAACGACCGCAACCGCTGCAGTGGGCTAAAACGGTTACCGGACCGGTTTCAGGTTCAGTTAGAGGGCCAGTTCCATCTGTTTCCACGTGAATTCCGGTTTCGACTGCTTCGATTTGTAGGGGTAATAGCGCGGACATTTGGCAACCACAGCGTGAGCTACCTGTTTGCAGGTGCGTCGGCAGGAGCTGCAGAACTTGTTCGGGGATTGTTTGAGTGCTGATTTCTGTGCCATGCACCTATCCGAAACGGCAATCACGCAAAAAGACTGACGCGGGAACGCGAGTTCCCGCACGCGGTCTGCCTGGTTTAGTCAACAAATTTTACCCATCCGAAAGTATCCTCAATCTTACCCGTTTGAATACCGGTGAGTGTTTCGTAGAGTCGGTTGGTAATTTCTCCGACGTTCCCACCGCTCAAATGCAGACATTCTTCCTTATAGCAGAGTTTGCCGACCGGCGTAATAACAGCAGCCGTTCCGCTGCCGAAGGCTTCGGTTATCTTGCCGGCTCTAATGTCAGCCATCAGATCATGCACGTCAATCTGACGCTCTTCGACCGTATAGCCGAGCGTCGGCGACAGTTTGAGTACCGAATCACGGGTGACGCCCGAAAGGATCGAGCCGTTCAAGGGAGCGGTCACGATCTGCTTGCCATAGGCGAAGAACATGTTCATGGCTCCCACTTCCTCAATATAGCGGCGCTCTTTACCATCCAGCCAGAGCACCTGGTCGTACCCCTTCTTTTTCGCTTCGAGACCTGCCTTGAGAGAGCTGGCGTAGTTGCCACCGGTTTTGGCCTCGCCGGTGCCTCCCGGTACGGCACGGACGTAATGGTCTTCCACCAGAATGTTAACGGGGTTGAACCCCGCCGCATAATAGGCCCCCACCGGTGAGAGAATTATGAAAAAATAATAGTGATCCGAGGGATGAACTCCCAGAAACGGTTCCACAGCGATCATGGCCGGACGGATATACAGCGATGTGCCCGGGGCGGTCGGGATCCAGTCGCGCTCCAAGGAAACAAGTTGTTCTATAGCGCTCAGGAACAGCTCCTCAGGCACGTCCGGCATACAGAGGCGATCGGCGGATTGATTGAAACGGCGGGCATTCATTTTTGGGCGGAACAGGGCAACGCGTCCATCAGGCCACTTGTAGGCCTTGAGACCCTCAAAAATCTCCTGGGCGTAATGAAAAACTGAACAGGATGGGTCAAGTTGAAAGGGTGCGTAGGGCTCGATACGGGCGTTGCACCATCCCTGAGACTCTTTCCACTCAATGACCAGCATCCGGTCGGTAAAATATTTACCGAAACCGAGCTGGGATTCGTCAGCAATTTTTGCTTTAGCTTTTTCCGCAGGGAGCGGAATTACCTTTATATTCATCTGAATGCCTCCTGGAGGTAGTGACGAATTTCTTATCATATCAGGGTACTTTGCGGCAAGTTTAAAAAGTCTGAAAATGTCCAATCGGATCACAAAAACCGGTTGCCAGCGCAAGCGAACATACAGCAGCATAATCAAATTCCACTGTTGACAAAGTAGTGCAACCGTGATTAAGTGCCGCCATAGCGCTGTAACTATTTATAATAACTGAATAAATTTTAGTTTTGCTAAATAATTTTACCATCAATCGACAGGGAGATTTCGCATGCAAAAACACAAATTTCGCAAAGTCATGGCAGCCAATCGTGGAGAGATAGCCATCCGGATTTTCCGGGCCTGTACCGAGCTGGGGATTGGCACCGTGGCGATCTATTCCGAAGAGGATAAGCTTTCCCTGCACCGCTACAAGGCGGATGAAGCCTACCTGATTGGCAAGGGAAAACCCCCAATCGACGCCTATCTGGGAATTGACGAAATCATCGCTCTGGCAATCAAGGCCGACGTGGACGCGATTCATCCCGGTTATGGTTTTCTCGCTGAAAATGCCGACTTTGCTGAGGAGTGCCGGGTCAACGGCATCACCTTTATCGGCCCAACTGCTGAAATGATGCGTGCGCTGGGGGACAAGGTCGCTGGACGTAAAGCCGCCATTGCTGCCGGAGTAAACGTTGTTCCAGGTACCGAAGACCCGATCGTCAGGGAGGAGGACGCCCTTATCTTTGCCAAGGAGTACGGCTATCCGATTATCATCAAGGCCTCGGCCGGCGGTGGCGGACGAGGCATGCGTGTGGCCCACAACAAGAAAGAGCTGCTGGAAGGACTGGTCGCAGCCAGCAGCGAGGCCAAGGCTTCCTTTGGCAATGCCGAGGTGTTCCTGGAGCGCTACCTGGCGAACCCCAAACACATCGAGGTTCAGGTGCTGGGGGACAATTACGGCAATCTGGTACATTTCTTCGAACGTGACTGCTCGGTTCAGCGCCGTCACCAGAAGGTTGTTGAATTTGCCCCGGCGCTCTGTCTCACACAGACTCGGCGCGAAGAACTCTGCACCGCTGCTCTCAAGATAGCCGGCCATGTCAAGTACCGCAATGCCGGCACGATCGAGTTTCTGGTGGACCAGGAGGGGACCCACTATTTCATCGAGATGAACCCGCGTATTCAGGTCGAACACACCGTCACCGAGATGATCACCGGCCGCAATCTGGTGCAGAGCCAGATTCTGGTCGCCTGCGGACACAAATTGTCAGACCCGGAAATCAACATCCCCAGCCAGTCGGCTGTCGATATGCGCGGCTACGCTATTCAGTGCCGTATTACCACCGAGGATCCGGCCAACAACTTTGCCCCTGATTTCGGCACCCTGACCACCTATCGTTCGGCTGCTGGTTGCGGCGTTCGACTTGACGCCGGCAACGCCTTTACCGGCGCCAAGATAACGCCGCACTACGATTCACTGCTGGTAAAGATCAGTTCCTGGGGGTTAACCTTCAACGATGCTGCCAATATTATGCACCGCTCGCTGCAGGAGTTCCGTGTCCGCGGCGTCAAGACCAACATCGGTTTTCTGGAGAACGTGGTCACTCATCCGGTATTTCTCAAGGGGCAGTGCGACACCTCGTTCATCGACAAGCACCCGGAGCTGCTCAAGTTCCGCGAGAAGAAGGACCGCGCCAGTAAGGTGCTCAGCTTTCTGGGTGATGTCATCGTCAATGGCTCCCCCGGTGTCGCCAAACCGCTCAAATCGGTGGAATTGATTGAGGCACGCGTGCCGGATGTGGACACCAATCGTCCCCGTCCCCTCGGCAGCAAGGACCTGTTCATGCAGTTGGGGGCTGAGGGGCTCTCCAAATGGATTCTTGAACAGAAGAAGCTGCTGATCACTGATACGACCATGCGCGATGCCCATCAGTCCAACCTGGCAACCCGTGTCCGCAGTTACGATATTCTCAAAATAGCCGAACCGACCTCCTATCTGGGTTCCGATCTTTTCTCGCTGGAATGCTGGGGGGGGGCTACTTTTGACGTATCCATGCGTTTCCTGCGCGAGGATCCCTGGCAGCGGCTGCACAAACTTTCCGAACTGGTGCCGAACATCCTCTTCCAGATGTTGCTGCGCGGTTCAAACGCCGTCGGTTACACCAACTATCCCGACAATGTGGTGGAGATGTTCGTTGAGGAGGCTGCCAATTCTGGCGTGGATATCTTCCGCGTCTTTGATTCACTCAACTGGACCACCGGTATGAAAGTGGCTATGGAAGCAGTGCGCAAATCCGGCAAGATCTGTGAAGCAGCCATCTGTTACACCGGCGATATTACCGATCCCAAACGGGATAAATATCCGCTGGAATACTATATCAACATGGCAAAGGAACTGGAAAAAATGGGCGCCCATATTCTGGCCATCAAGGATATGGCCGGTCTGCTGAAGCCCTTTGCCGGTTACAAACTTGTCAAGGCGCTCAAGGATAACATCGGCATCCCCGTACATCTGCACACCCACGACACATCGTCCAACGCCGGGGCTATGCTGCTCAAGGCCAGCGAGGCGGGTGTTGACATTGTTGATGCGGCGCTTTCTTCGTTATCGGGCTTGACTGCCCAGCCCAACCTGAACGCACTGGTGGCGGCCCTGGAAGGCACCGAGCGCGATCCGCAAGTCAATGCCCGCGGTTTGCAGCAGCTGGCCAACTACTGGGAGACGGTGCGTGACTACTACGCCCCGTTTGAGTCGGGACTTAAATCGGGAACCGCCGAGGTGTACCACCACGAAATTCCGGGGGGACAGTACTCCAACTACAAGCCGCAGGTGGCCGGTCTCGGTCTTATCGAGCGCTGGGACGAGTGCAAGGAGATGTACCACAAGGTCAATATGATGTTCGGAGATATCGTCAAGGTTACCCCGTCATCGAAAGTTGTCGGCGACATGTCCATGTTCCTGGTCAAAAACAACCTGCAGCCGGAGGATGTCTTCACGGCTAAGGAGGAGTTGGCGTTTCCCGAATCGGTTGTCGGCATGTTCAAGGGGATGCTCGGTCAGCCGTATCAGGGGTGGCCGGAAGATCTGCAGAAAATCATCCTTAAAGGTGAACAGCCGATCACCTGTCGTCCCGGTGAACTGCTGGAACCGGTGGATTTTGATGAAGAGCGGATCAAGCTTGAGGAGAAGCTGGGACACCGCATTGATGACAAGGCTCTGATTTCAGCCATCCTTTATCCCAACGTCTATCCCGAATTCGACCGTCATCGCCAGGAGTACTCCGATATCTCGGTTATCCCTACGCCGATATTCTTCTACGGACTTGAGCCGGGCCAGGAGACGTCACTGGACATCGAAGCGGGCAAGACGCTGATCATCAAGCTGAACGCCATCGGCAGGGTACAGTCGGACGGAACCAGAATGGTCTACTTCGAACTCAATGGCAATAATCGTTCAGTTGTTGTTCGCGACCACTCCGCCGTCACTGATGAAAAGGCCCGCGAGAAGGCGGACAAGGGTAATGGCAGTCACATCGGGGCGCCGATGCCGGGCAAAGTACTGAAAGTCAACGTCAAGGCCGGTGATGACGTCAAGGCCGGTGACGTTCTGATGGTTACTGAGGCGATGAAGATGGAGACCAACATTAAGGCCAAAGGTGACAGTAAAATTGCCGAAGTGAAGTTCAAAGAAGGCGAAAAGATTGAGAAGGAAGATCTAGTGATCGTTCTGGCTTGAAGCTCCGTACGAATCACGGCTAACAGCAGGCTTGTGTTTCACTAAATATCATTTGACATTTATGTTTTATGTTTGTTATAAGGCGAGTCCTTTCGGGGTGGTGGGTTTTGTGATTGTGTGGTTCACGAAAAAAAGATTGTGTCCTTGAAAAAAAGTATTGACAGTTGAGTCTGGTTTGTTTATTTTGTCCGTCTGTTTGCAGCTCTGGTCTTTGAAAACCGAATAGCAGTGGTGATTTGTAAAGTTTCAAGCAATTAACTTTGCCAGAAGTACAATTTTGAGTTGATGTTACATCAATCAAACTATATTCAGTAAACAACTGGAGAGTTTGATCCTGGCTCAGAACGAACGCTGGCGGCGTGCCTAACACATGCAAGTCGAACGGAATGAGGGGGCTTGCTCCTTCATTTAGTGGCGCACGGGTGAGTAACGCGTAGATAATCTGCCTGACGATCTGGGATAACACTTCGAAAGAGGTGCTAATACCGGATAAGCCCACGTGGTCTTTGGATCGTGCGGGAAAAGGGGGGGACCTTTTGGCCTTCTGTCGTCAGATGAGTCTGCGTACCATTAGCTAGTTGGTAGGGTAAAGGCCTACCAAGGCTACGATGGTTAGCTGGTCTGAGAGGATGATCAGCCACACTGGAACTGAGACACGGTCCAGACTCCTACGGGAGGCAGCAGTGGGGAATTTTGCGCAATGGGCGAAAGCCTGACGCAGCAACGCCGCGTGAGTGATGAAGGCTTTCGGGTCGTAAAGCTCTGTCGAGGGGAAAGAAGTGTACTTTGGCTAATATCCTTAGTACTTGACGGTACCCCTAAAGGAAGCACCGGCTAACTCCGTGCCAGCAGCCGCGGTAATACGGGGGGTGCAAGCGTTGTTCGGAATTATTGGGCGTAAAGCGCGTGTAGGCGGTTTGATTAGTCTGATGTGAAAGCCCTGGGCTCAACCCAGGAAGTGCATTGGATACTGTCAGACTTGAATACGGGAGAGGGTAGTGGAATTCCTAGTGTAGGAGTGAAATCCGTAGATATTAGGAGGAA
>Ga0194061_1000967_pt1 | contig 17292 bp, 12 predicted proteins | sample SepL2221m_MetaG_FD_163423 | JGI IMG/M metagenome (GOLD analysis project Ga0194061, IMG submission 163423) | Anoxic zone freshwater microbial communities from boreal shield lake in IISD Experimental Lakes Area, Ontario, Canada - Sep2016-L224-21m | ecosystem: Environmental > Aquatic > Freshwater >... | reverse complement strand
TGGGAGGGGTGCGAGCGAAGCGAAGCGGGGTGGGTAGAAACTTTAATTTTCATTCGCCTTCAACACGCGAAGAATATTTCCACCCAAAATTTTATAAATATCTTTTTTGCTATAACCCTTTTCAATCAGCGCTTTGGTGATGAGTTCGTAATTGGTTATGTCATCTAATTCTTTGGGAGAAGAGTTAATGCCATCAAAGTCAGAGCCAATACCAACATGGTCTACACCAGCTAGTTTTACAATATAATCAAGGTGATCAAGCAGGGCAGATAATGGAGGGCGAATGGATTGCACTTCATCAAAGTATTTTTGCGAAAGTTCCGTTAATGCATATTCTTTTATCATTCCTGATTTCATTAGACTTTCTAATTCTTTTGCATGATTGAGTGCAAATTTTATTTCTTTGTTTTGGGCAGTACTATCAATAAATCCCGAGTAAAAATTTAAATCAATTACACCACCATTTTTAGCAACTGCTTTGATCTGATCATCCCTCAAGTTTCTGAAAGCAGGACATAAAGCGTAAGCATTACTATGCGAAACAATTACCGGCTTTGTAGTGGTATTGATGGCATCCCAGAAAGTTTGTACACCCACATGAGAAAGATCTACCATCATTCCTAAAGCGTTCATACGTTTTACAACTTCTTTACCAAAATCCGTTAATCCTTTATGTGCTTTTGATAAACTGTCTTTCTTTAAAGTTTCATCCATCGCAGAAGTAGCCCATGGATTACTATTGTTCCAGGTAAGTGTCATATAGCGTGCCCCACGCTCGTAGATCTTGTCTAATTTGCTTAAATCAGATTCAATCATGTGGCCACCTTCCACTCCAAACATCGCAGCAAGTTTGTGTTGCTTCAAAGCTTTTTTTAATTCAGCATAATTTCTTGTTAGCACAATTTTATCAGGGTTTCTCCTAATCACAGCATCCAGAGTATCCATTTCGCGATTGGCGAATTGATATGGGTTTTGCATATTGCCATCGCAAAAAACAGAAAAAATTTGTACGTCAACTCCTGCTTCTTTAAAGCGAGCCAGATCACTTTGTGTTTTTCCTTTTAGGTTTTGATCCATGCTGACTTTTTTTTCAATGCAAGCAGTAAGGATATCATTATGTGAATCCACAAAAATGGCTTTCTGATGTATTTTTTTATAATCCTGCGCGTGAGCAACGATTGGGAAAAGGGCAATGAGTAATAATTTTTTAATCATAGTTTATTTTTGTAGTTCTTAGTATTTATTTAGTTTTAAAGTAGTGCCTGCGCGAGCGCCTGTGTGTTTTGAATCTTCTACAGTGGTTACACCATTTACCAACACATATTTGAAACCAGTAGAATATTGATGCGGCTGATCGTAGGTAGAATTGTCTTGCACAGTATTGGGATCGAACATAACAATGTCTGCAGCAAAACCTTCGCGTAATAATCCCCGATCTTTCAATTGAAATTTCTGTGCAGGTAATGAAGTCATTCTGCGAATCGCTTCTTCTAATGAAATCACTTTTTCATCGCGTACATATTTTCCTAACACTCTTGCATTGGTTCCATAACCGCGCGGATGTGGGTTGCCAGCTCCATACACACGAATACTTGCATCACTAGCAAACATGTTGAATGGGTACTGCATAATATTTTTTACATCCTGATCGCTCATTCCATGAAACACCATACCCGCACCACCTTGTTCCATCATTTCAATAATGGTTTCTGCCTCTTCCGTTGCTTTGTGTTTTCTACCCTTCAACAAGTTCACTTGCTCAATGCTTTTTCCGTTATAAGTACTATCCGGTTTAAATGTGGCCACTACAGGATAACTAAAATTCTTGAGCTTTCTTTTTTGCAATTTTTTAATCATGTAAGCTGCTACTTCTTTGCGAATAGCAGGTCTGGCAAGTCGAGCTTTAATTGAATCTTGTCCATCAGCTAAAACCCAATCAGGTAAGAGTGTACTTAAAGAAGTGCTACTTGCTGTGTAAGGATATTGATCGATGGTAACATCCAATCCTTCTTTCCTAGCTTGAATGATCATCGGTATCGTTTCTTTACTGCGTCCCCAGTTTTGCTGACCACTTAATTTAAAATGCGATATTTCTACTGGCATTTTTGCTTCACGTCCGATATGCAATGCCTCTTCAATGGCTTGGGTTACACTGTCTCCTTCATCGCGCATATGACTGGCATAGACGCCGTGAAATGTGGATGCTACTTTTGCCAATCTTACGATCTCAATAGTTTTAGAATAAGTGCCCGGAATATAAATAAGTCCGGTTGATAAACCTACGGCGCCATCTTCCATTGCCTTTTTCACAATGGCTTCCATCTGCTGCATCTCAGCTTCTGTTGGATCTCTGTTGGCAGAACCCATGGCGGCTTTACGTACATCATTATGTCCCACTAATGCAGCTACATTAATGCTCAACTTTAAGCTATCGATCATAGCAAAATACTTTCCAATATTTACTTCAGATAGTCCGCAGTTACCAGTTATGACGCTGGTAACTCCATCATATATAAAATTACTAGCGATAGGATTCTTTTTTTCATCGCCTTCAATATGCGTATGCACATCAATAAATCCGGGGGCAACTACAAGCCCAGCGGCATCGATAGTTTTTGTTGCATGCCAATTGGCGAGTGTGCCGATCTTGATAATCTTGCCGTTTTTAACGGCGATATCAGCATAGAACCAAGAATTTCCTGTGCCATCTAGTACTTTGCCATTTTTAATTAATACATCTGCTTCTTGCGCCATAAGCGATATTGGCCCTAAGCTGCCGATGCAGAGCAGCAAATTGATCAGTTTTCTCATATTCGTTAAGTATCCCATGAAATTAACTGAAAATTCGAACCCACTGAAAGAAACCTGAGAGGGATTTTGCACTCTAAAACCTTACCTTCGCAGACTGAAAATTTTAAGTAGACATGTTAGATAAATTGGATGCGATCAAAGCCAGGTTTGAGCAAGTGGGTATTGCATTAACCAATCCTGAGATAATTAATAACCAAAAAGAGTACGGTGCGTATAGCAAAGAGTACAAATCTTTGGAGAAGATTGTAGTGCCATATGAGACCTATAAAAAGGTATTAGCTGAATATGTTTTTGCAAAAGAGAGTCTGAATGGTTCTGATGACGATATGCGAGAATTGGCTAAAATGGAAATGCCTGAGCTGGAGGTTAAGAAAGATGAATTAGAGAAAGCATTGACCAAACTATTGATTCCTAAAGATCCTCAGGATGATAAGAATGCGATTCTAGAAATCCGAGCAGGAACTGGTGGCGATGAAGCGAGTCTGTTTGCTGGTGATCTATTAGGTATGTATTTAAGGTACTGCGCAAAGAAGGGATGGAAAACGAATATTGTTACCGAGAATGAAGGAACCGTGGGCGGATTTAAAGAGGTAATTGTAGAAGTTACAGGTGAAGATGTATATGGAACTTTAAAATTCGAAAGTGGCGTACACCGTGTGCAACGTGTACCGAATACTGAAACACAGGGCCGTGTACATACATCTGCAGCCACCGTTGCTGTAATGCCGGAAGCAGAAGAAGTGGATTTTGAATTGAAGGAAAGTGATGTGAAAATGGAGACTGCAAGAAGTGGTGGTGCGGGTGGACAGAATGTAAACAAAGTGGAGACCAAGGTATTCTTAACGCATATTCCAACTGGTGTTGTGGTAGTTTGTCAGACCGAACGTTCACAGTTAGGTAACCGTGAAAAAGCGATGACGATGTTGCGTACCAAATTGTATGAGGAGCAGGTACGCAAGCAGGAGGATGAAATATCCCGTCAGCGCAAAACATTGGTGAGTACAGGGGATAGAAGTGCAAAGATCAGAACCTATAACTGGCCTCAGGGCAGGGTTACAGACCATCGCATTGGGTTAACTTCCTATAATCTGGATGCAGTAATCAATGGAGAAATTGAAGATTTTATTGAAGCATTACAGATGGCGGAGAATGCGGAGAAAATGTTGGAGCAAAGATAAAAGATAAGAGATAAAAGATAAGAGTGAATATACATTCCTTTTTTGCTAATATTATTTAAACCTTAGACTTGTCTAGGGTTTTTATTTTTAGAAAAGTATTTGATTTTATAAGGCAGCCCTCCTATCCCGAGAATCGGGACAAGTAGGGGTATATATTTTTTTTTAACACCCCTCCTGCCGCTTGCGGATAGGAGGGGAAAGTCGAGCGACTGAGCGATGACTGGGGTGGTTACTCTCTTAAAACTAGTTGTTCAATGCCGCTTCTTCCTCTGCTTTAATCTTCAATTCCCAAGCCCAGGCAGTGCGCATCATATCTTTTAAATCGTATTCGATTTTCCAGCCGAGTTTATTTACTGCGGCATCGTTATTGGCATAGATCGCAATTACATCGCCGGGGCGGCGTTCTGCAATTTCGTAGTTAAGTGATACACCAGATTGTTCTTCGAAAGTTTTAATGGCTTCTAAAACTGTTACACCTAAGCCAGTGCCTAAATTAAATACATCACAATGTGATTCGTTTTTTCCTTGCTCCAAATATTGAATGGCCAAAGTATGTGCGTGAGCAATATCACAAACATGAATATAATCCCGAACACAAGAACCGTCGCGGGTGGGGTAGTCGTTACCAAACACTTTCATCTTCGGTAATTTACCAATGGCAGTTTGTGTAATGGCAGGTACTAAATTTTGTGGACGACCAATGGGTAGTTCACCCAATATCGCGGTAGGATGTGCACCTACCGGATTAAAGTAGCGCAATAAAATTACATTGCATAAACCGTTCTTGGTAAATGATTGTAACATTTCCTCACCCATTTGCTTGGTAGCACCGTAAGGTGATTCAGCTTGTTTAATGGGAGACAATTCAGTAACTGGAATGGTGTCAGGGTTACCGTAAACAGTGCAAGAAGATGAGAATACAAAATTAGGAACACTAAACTCTTCCACACATTTCAATAAATTAACTAGGGAGAAGATATTGTTTTCAAAGTATAATAAAGGTGCACCAACCGATTCACCTACTGCTTTGTAAGCAGCAAAATGTATTACACCTGCAATATCAGTGTTCTCTTGAAATACAGCTTGTGTTTCGTCGAAGTTTTTTAAATCAACTTTATAGTTCTTAATTTTTTTTCCTGTGATTTGCTCAATTCCTTTTATTGAAAAATTAGAAGAGCGGGAGTTGTCATCAATCGAAATTACATCATAACCATTGTTTAAAAGATCAACAATAGTATGAGATCCAATAAATCCGCAACCACCAGTAACAAGTATTTTTTGCATCATTCATTATTATAATTCAAATATAAATTGAACTATTCAATAACTAAGCAACTGCAATAAATTAAATGAAGAATTTTAATATATAAAATACAACAGCGGCCATTAATGCAGATATTGGAATGGTGATAATCCAAGCCCATAATAGGTTAATGGTAACACCCCATCTAACTGCGCTCAAGCGCTTTGTGGCTCCAACACCAATAATAGAACCCGTAATGGTATGAGTTGTTGAAACAGGAATTTTAAAGTGTTCAGTTAAAAATAAGGTAATGGCACCAGCGGTTTCTGCTGCAACACCTTCCAGAGGGGTTACTTTAGTGATTTTTGTTCCCATTGTTTTTACAATTTTCCATCCACCACTCATCGTACCTAATCCAATACATAAAAAACTGGTAAATGGAACCCAACTGTATTCGGTTGCAAACTGATTAAAATCTATATGGTGCCCCTTTGTTCCTTCGTAGTAAATCATGGCAGCTCCAATAATTCCCATAACTTTTTGTGCATCATTACCACCATGTCCAATACTGAAAGCAGCGGAGGAAACCAGCTGTAATCGTTTAAACCAATTTTCTGCTTTATAGGGGTTGGATCGTTTAAATAGATGCACAATACCTATCGTTATAAAGAAGGCTATAAACATTCCAATTAAAGGAGCCAGGAAAATGAATAAAAAAGTGGGAACTACTTTCGCATAGTTAATCACATCTACACCAGCCAAACTCAATCCTTTTGCATTGGCAAGAGCAGCTCCAATAAATCCGCCCATTAATGTATGTGATGAACTTGAGGGTATTCCAAACCACCAGGTAATTAGGTTCCAAATAATAGCAGCAATAATACCTGCCAAAATTACTTGTAAGGTAACAAATTCAGGATGTACCCACTTAGCTACAGTATTACCGATACCGAATTCTTTGAAAATATATTTTGAAATAAAGAAAGCTGCAAAGTTGAAAAATGCTGCCCATATTACTGCTTGAAATGGCGTCAATACTTTGGTAGAGACAATTGTAGCAATACTATTTGCCGCGTCGTGGAATCCATTGATGAAATCAAAAACGAACGCGAGAACGATGATCAGTACTAGAATGGTTAACATGGTAGCAGCTGTTTACGCGTATTTAATGATAATTGATTCGATAACATTTGCGGCGTCTTCACATTTATCTGTAGCGATTTCCATTACCTGATAAATTTCTCTCTTCTTGATTACTTCCTTGAAATCGTTCTCTTGCTGAAACAAAATTTCAATGCTCATGTCAAATACATCGTCTGCTTGATTTTCAATGCTATTTACTTTTACCATCGCTTCTGTCATGGCGCGTAAATTATTCATATCACGCAAACCAAATACGGCTTTTTCAATTTCGATAGTCCCCAGTAAAATCAGGTCGGCCATCTTTTGAATTCCGATATCATTTGGATTTACATTATAAAAATTTATTTTCTTCGAACTTGCATAGATATAATCAGCAATATCATCTAAAGCGGATGCTAAATAGTGAATGTCTTCACGATCGAAAGGTGTAATAAAGTTTCTGCCTAATTCAGTAAATATGCGATGCGTATTATCGTCGTTCTTATGCTCAAGGTCTTCAATCTGAGCTAATAAACCTACTCTCTTGTCGGCATCAGGCTCACTCACCAACTCTTTTAATTTGATACCCATTTCATGTACTTTTCTAGCTACATCTTCGAAAAGCTCATAAAAAACAACATTCTTTGGCATAAAAAACTTTCCAATCGAATTGATACCCATGGTTTTAAATTTGATGCAAAAATAAGGTTATGATTCCGGTATAAAAATTATGCCGTTTTGATAACAATTAGATAATATATATAATATTTATTATTCACAAACATTTAAGCAGCAATCTAATTTATTGAAGTTCTTTCATCTAAAGTAAATCCAATCGTTGTACCCACATCTAATTTACTTCTTACATGCATAGTTTGTTCATGTGCTTCAATGATATGTTTACAGATTGCAAGACCCAAACCAGTGCCGCCTACATCTCGGCTCCTTCCTCGATCAGTTCTATAAAATCGTTCAAATATTCTAGGTAAATGATCCTCACCAATTCCAATACCATCATCGCTAAATTCGATCAATACTAACCTTCCATCCGTTTTATAGATACTAGAAACAATACTACCATCCTGCTTACCATATTTTGTAGCATTCTCTAATAGATTGTTGATTACCTGGCGAATCTTTTCTTTATCTGCATACACCGTTACTGGGGCTTCACAACCTTTCTTGATACTGGTTTTGATATTTTTTGCAGAAGTTTTGATAGAAAGCGTTTCGTAGATTTCTTTAATCAAATCTTGAATTACAAAAGGCCCTTTATTAAGCGGCTGTTCACCACTTTCCAAACGAGAGATTTCGTCGAGGTCTTCTGCCAAATTTACCATCCTGTCTACATTCTTTGCGGCATTTTCTAAGAATCGACGGTTCACTTCTGGGTTGTCGATGGCGCCACTTAAGAGGGTATCTACATAGCCCTGAATTGCGAATATGGGGGTTTTAAATTCGTGCGACAGATTTTGCAAAAACTCTTTGCGATAGGCTTCGTTAGTCTTTAGTAGTTCAATTTCGGCTTTACGTTGCTCCGCCCATTTTTCTACGTCCTCTCTTACCTCGTCAATGCTTTTTTGTGGAAGGATATATTTGTAATAAGTTTCTTCTCTTTTATTTGCCTTGGTTTGATAGATAAATTTGTAAATCAGTTTTATTTTTCGGTAGATGAACCATTCTAATACAAACTGGAATAGTAGATAGCTTCCAGAAATAGTAATAATAAATGATCCTAAAACAATCATCCAATTGAGTGTTACAAACCAGAACCCCAAAGAAATAGGTACAGACAAAACCAAGGAGGTAAATGCTGAGAGCTGTTTTGGACTAAGATTCTTTGGATTGAGCATTAAACAAGTGTGCCTCTTTTAAAAGGGAGCTACTACGAAGTTAATCAGCATTATGAATTATTGGCAATTTCTAAATATCAAACTTATACCCAACTCCTTTTACAGTAGTGATACAATCAATTCCCATTTTCTGTCTGATTTTTCTAATATGTACATCAATGGTGCGATCACCAACTATCACGTCGTTTCCCCAAACTTGGGATAAGATTTCGTTTCTTAGGAAAACCCTTCCTGGGCGCGATGCCAACAAATAAATCAATTCAAATTCTTTTTTTGCTAATACCACATCATTTCCATCAATGGTAACCATGAATTTAACGGGGTCGATATTGATATTTCCAATAGAAAGTGTTTTGCTTTCTGTGGGTTGGGTGTTCATTCTTCTAAACAATGCATTTACGCGACTTACCAAAACTTTGGGACTGATTGGTTTGTTTACATAATCGTCAGCACCCGATTCTAATCCCTTGATTTGTGAAGCTTCATCACTCAATGCAGTTAGGAAAATTATTAATGTTTGTTGAAATAGCGTTTGGGAACGAAGGATATTACAAACTTCGATGCCTGTTTTTTTAGGCATCATAATATCCAGTATAATTAAATCCGGGTTGAGTTGTTTGGCTCTGTCTATTGCTTCATTGCCGTCTTTGGCAGTATAAATCTCATAACCCTCTTTTAAAAGATTATAACTGATGATTTCTAATATATCCGGTTCGTCGTCTACAATCAAAATCCTTTTAGCTTTGCCTTCCATCTTAACAGTTAATTTACACAAATTTAATTTTAATGTTTGGCAATTCATTCTTTTCTGATTATTATGTTATTGTTAACTGTAATTCCTAGTTCCTGTATTTTTAACTCGAAATGATAGTATTTTTGAATCATTCCGATACATGAAGCAACTTTACACATTCTCTTTAGCCCTCTTTTTTAGCATTACACTGTTAGCTCAGTCGAATACTGAATTGCCAGATATCCCGCCTATGCGGCTATTACACCATGAGTTTATCATTGAATCTCTCAAAAAGATAGATACTTTATACAACCCATCAGACAGTGTAGGAAAACAAAATAAAAAAGAAGTAGATAGTATGATTCTTTCTATCCGAATCGACATTGAGAAAGATAGTTTGATTAGCCAAAATGAAAAATTCAAATGGCTACGCAGTTGCAATGAAATATTAACAGCTTTTATTGATGCCTATCAATTAAAACAGATCACAATCTCAAAGCTTCCAGCATCTGTAAAAGCTTTTAGAAATGCAATGAATTTAGATCTTTCGGCACAGTCAGTATTTCCTGTATTCGAAACCAATGAATTGAGTATTTGTAATGTCCTAATCAATAATTTTGGAATCCAACAAAATATAGGATTACAAAAATCGAAAGATCTTATTGTATTTAAATATTGTCAACAGCATCCTGAAAATATTCTTATGGTGTTGAACAGGAATCCGGATAATGAATATGCCGATTCGTTGATTATTAAAGCTGCTTTTGTTGATCCCGAAAAATTATATAATTATGCTGCAGCATCGAATGAGCTGGGTTTAAAAATTCAGTCGAATGGTCATCCCCTTGTGAAAATAATCTCTCAACTTTCTGCCACCAAAACGGGAAGGATGTATATCCCTTTTTTGGATAAATTATATCATGGCACAATTACTACAGATTCCATTACAGCAATGCTAACCGAACAGAAATCCGAAAAATATTATAAGCTTTTGGTGGCCACTAGAATTGAATATACAAAACGCATGCAACAAGGGGATACTGCACTTTTAGTAGATGTGCTAACTACTAAATTAAAAGCAAAAGCTATTGAGCTATACATCAATGATATCAATGGGTTGCACGAATTAAAAGACCTTAAGTTACGTTTCAAAAAATTAGATTCTTTAAGTGCTCAGGAACTATATTATTTAGCAGTGTTGGGTGAACAGGAAATGTATACTTCTAGTTTTGTAAGCGGCATTTATCCTCGAATTTTTCAAAAAATGACCAATCCAAATTCGGATAGTCTATTGCTTTCTGTAAACGACGATTATTTTAAAAAGTTCATTAAAATTGCAGCCACTTATAATACACTGGATGATCTGTTAAAGAATATGGATTCTGTTTCATCTGTTAAGAGAATGCAACATTTTGTAGATGGGTTAGAGCATAGTAAAAATTTAGAGGAAGCGGTGGATGTGGCAGATTCTTATGCCAGTATTTATCAACCCTATTTGCGAACACTTATTCTACAAGAAGTACAATCTGAATTAAATAGAAACAAAGTGTCCAACAACAATCGAGGCATTAAAATTTATCAGTTGATGCAGGATTTATTTTTGTCGATCGACACTGCAAATCATATCGACTTGTCAGCAAAACTTGGAATAGCCCCCGTTTATTCGATGCCTCTAAAACGTTTGCAGGATAGTTCAGGAAAAGTAGTAATGCAATTGTTTTTTTATGGAGATAAAGATGGTGCAAATATTTTCGCGGCTTTTGTGCAAGGATTTCAAAATGGGAAATGGAGAATTCAGTACAAACCCGAGTGGGTAGAGATCACAGCAAGAAAAGGGATCGCTATCAGCATTTTTGCAAATCGCCCATTGGATTCCGAAAAAGATTTGGATGATAAAGCCCAGATTAATTTGAGTGATTATTTAAAAGATCAAAATCTCCAACCTTCCATAGTCATTCACCGTGGTCATAGTTATTATCTTAATTCCACCATCGAAAAATTGGCAGCTTCTGCTCAATTGGTGATTTTGGGGGGGTGCGGTGGTTACCAGAATTTGAATGAGATATTAGAAATTTGTCCTGATGCCCATATCATTTCTACCAAGCAAATGGGTACAGGAGCAATTAATAAAGGCATGATTAACGAAATCAGCGAAAGGTTGAGACTAGGGCAAGACCTCGACTGGCCTACATTGTGGAACAATTTGGCAAAGCAAATTACCAAACCAAAACTTAAAGAAGCATTTGAAGACTATATACCACCGCATAAGAATTTAGGAGCCATATTTATTATGGCTTTCAATAAAATGATTCGGTAGAGGGTCTACTATTCGTCTTCCCAATCTTCGTCGGCCTCATCTTCATCGAATAATAATTCATAAGCCAAAGCTTCTTCGTCTGTTAATTCTTCCAGGATTTCGAAAATGTTGTCTTCTTTTTTTCTCCAATAAGTAACTTCTTCCTCAGCATCATGCAGGATCAAAAAAATTGCAGCACTAGTTTCTAGCATGGGTTGTACCAATACCAGTTCTTCTCCTTCATTTTCTGTAAGGAGGTAGTATCTTCCGATGTTTAGTTCTGAGTATGTTGACATAGGTTCAATTTTACACAAGTTCGTTCATAATTGGGAGGCAAAGAAAACTATCTCATGATTGAATTATTAAATTATTGTAGAAAAGGGTTGTATTCTTTTTCATGTCCAATTTTCGTTGGGCGGCCATGCCCAGCGTAAACAATGGTTTCATCGGGAAGGGTGAATAGTTGTTCGCGAATACTCTGCAACAAGGTTTCTGAATCGCCCATTGGAAGGTCGGTTCTGCCAATACTTTGAAAGAATAGCACATCGCCCCCAATTACAAACCCCTGTTTTGCACAATAAAAACAAAGACTTCCCGGTGAATGCCCTGGAGCAAGGCGTAATTCTAAGGCATCTTTGCCAAGAAAAACAGTGTCGCCATGTTGTAATAAATGAAGCGGGCCGCTATAATTGGTAAAGGGCATACCCCATTTATCCCCCGAAATTGGTGCTAAAGCCAACATCTTTTCTTCGTTGGGATGTATAAATAGTTCTAAACCATAAGTTTTATGAACCCAGTCGTTTCCAAAAACATGATCCAAATGGCAATGGGTATTGAGCAACTGTATGGGCTCCAGTTGCGTATCTTTTATAAACTTTTTTAACGTTTCTTGTTCCACGTTGGAGTAACAACCAGGATCAATTATAATAGCTTTGCGGTCGTCATTATATAGCACATAAGTGTTTTCCTGAATAGCGCTGAATGTGAAAACTTTAACATGAATCATAATTGTAATTTTATGTTGCTTTTAATGCTAAATGACTAATTTTAAAATACTAAAGTTCGGATATGCATTTCAATAGAATGAATAAATGGTTTCTTTTAATAGGGTTTCTTTTACCCTTATTTTCTATGGCACAGGTAAACTCTGTACTTTTTGGAAAAAACAGGATTCAACATAAAAAGTTCGCTTGGAAGTTTTATCAGTCGCCCAATTTCAATACCTACACTTCTCAGGGCGGTGTTGAATTAGGCAAATTTGTGGCTCAAGCTGCTGAAGAAGAATTGCCTTCTATCGAAAACTTTACCGAATACTCCTTACAACGCCGCGCAAATATCGTGGTATATAATAATTATAACGATTATAAAAGTAGCAATATCGGTTTGGGAATGGATTGGCAGAATTCTGGTGGTTTAACCAAACTGGTGAATAATAAGATTGTAGTTTATTACGATGGTAACCATGAACACTTAAAAAGAAGTATTCGAGAAGGTGTTGCAAAAGTGTTGACCGATAATTTACTTTTTGGAGATGATATTGGTGAGTTTGCCAGTAACCAGGCATTATTAGATTTACCGAAATGGTTGGTGGATGGTTATGTGGCATATACTGCAGAACCTTGGAGCGTAGAAAAAGATGATGCATTAAAGAGCGCTATGTTGGGGGGAAGTTATAATTCATTCTATCAGTTTGCATTCGACAAACCTGTGTTAGCAGGAAATGCATTCTGGTATTATTTCGGAGAAAAATATCGCAAAGAAAATATTACATACATGCTCTATTTGTCGCGTGTATATAAAAATATCAACAGCGCCGCATTGCGTATTTGTAAAATTAAATTCAAAGACGTTCTGAATGAATTTATGCAGTATGAACAAGATAAATATATCAAGGACATACGCGGAAGAAGAAATGCTCCAAAGGGTCAGCTGAATATTACTGAAGATATTACCAAGAACGATTATTTCCGGTTTCAAGCAAATCCAACACCAAAGAGTAATACTTATGCGGTTGTAGAATTTAAAAAAGGAATTTATAGCGTTAAATATTTCGAGAACTTTTATACTGCTAAAACGCTTTTGTCGCTTGGGGTTCGTACCAATCAGGGCGATATTAATCCGAACTATCCGATCATGGCTTGGGATGGAAAGGGTAGCCGTTTATTGGTGATCTATTGGCAGGATGGAAAAATCAAGATGTTTGTTTACGATGCCATTGCACATTATAAAAAATATAAACAAACCATCGAAGGATTAGATCAAATTATAGACGCATCTTTTATGCTGGATGCGAATACACTCGTTTTGAGTGCAGTTAAAAATGGCCATTCAGATATCTTCACTTATAAAATTGAAGAGAACAAATTGTTACAAGTAACCAATGACGTGTATGATGATTTGGACCCAAGCTTTGTGGCTTTCCCAAATCGAACCGGAATTATATTTTCTTCTAATCGTCCAAACCCTAATGCAGCAACTGCTGATACCGTGTTGCCTGGTCGTCATCCCTATAATATTTATTTGATTGATGGGATGGGTGGCTCTAGTCAGTTTTCTCAATTAACCAATCAAACATTTGGTAACGCCCGTTCGCCCATGCAATACAACGGCACTCATTTTACATTTGTATCAGATCAAAATGGGATTAAAAATAGATGGGCAGGATTTTTTGCAACAGCTAGAAATGGAGTAGATACACTCTATTATATAGGAGATCAGGTTTTGCATAATCCCTCTAACTCAGAATTTGATAGTACCCTCGTGGCTTGGCGTAAAAACGAACCAGATAGTGTGAGTTATTTCCAGGTTTATCGAGACTCTACTTATACATTTCCAATCACCAACTATCAAAGCTCTTTATTAGAAACTAGGATTGCTGGAAATAATGGTCAAGTAAGTGAAGTTCGTCAAGAAGGAGATTTTAAGTTTCTTTATAAATTAAAAGTTGATTCGATTGCGCTTAAGAGAAGAAATGTAAATCCTAAGCCGACCGATTATATGAAGAAAATGGTAGATGCCAAAAGAGCAGCCGAAGGGAAGGCCATTTTTTATAACAATAAACAAATAACAGCTCCAGTAAAAAAAGCGGAAAGCGATATATTCCAATCTGAATTTGCAGATGAAAAACAGGACACGCTAGCTACAAAAAGTTTAATCAAGAATGCTGAACGTGCTTCAACTTTAAGCAAATCGAAACTTTTCGATTATCGGATGAAGTTTAGTAGCGATTATGTGCTGGCGGGTTTCACTAATAATGTATTGATCAACCGATACCAACCTTATGCCGGGGGTGCTGGTCCGATTCAATTGAATAACGGAAACGATTTGAATTTAACTTTTCGCGTAGGTACCAGCGATTTATTTGAAGACATCAAATTCATTGGTGGATTTAGATTTGGAACCAATCTTAAAGACAAAGATGTATTCATGAGTTTCCAAAACTATAGGAAGCGTTTGGATTGGGGCTTTACCTATTATAGAAGTAATGTTACCAATTTCTATGCTAGCAATTTTAATAACGAACTTTTTACCAATCTTTTCCAAGCCAATGTTTCTTATCCTTTGAATGAAGTAAAAAGTCTTCGTGCCACCATTGCTTTGAGAACGGATAGAGGGGTATTGAAATCGTACGATAATTATTCTGGATACCCTGATCCAGGTGCATTAGGTGTAAAAGATACAGTATCTAAATATGCACTTACAAGATTTGAATATGTGCACGATAATAGCATCAATCCTACACAGAATATTTGGAATGGTTTACGTTTTAAAATATATATGGACGTAAATATGCCTATTTATAATGCAGGAGCAGGTGCAGGAAAATTCACTTTCAACTTTGGTGTGGATGCGCGTAGATATATTAAAATCTATCGAAACTTTATTTGGGCTGGACGAGCTGCGGCTGACTTTTCTTGGGGAAATCAAAAGTTGATTTATTATCTCGGTGGAGTAGATGGATGGGTGGGACCAAAGTTCAATAACAATCCACCCGCAGCAGATCAGACTTATGCATTCCAATCACTTGCAGTAAATATGCGTGGCTATAGTCAAAATATTGCTAATGGTAATAATGCTTTCGTGATGAACAGTGAATTCAGATTTCCTGTATTTGCTACATTGATAAATAGACCCATTAATAATGCCTTTATTCGCAATTTCCAACTGATACAATTCATCGATTTGGGCTCTGCCTGGAATGGGAAATACAATGGAATTACAAGACCCGGACAGTACATTCAACAACTTGATGCCACTGGTTATCCGGTGAGTAATGTGGCTGTTAGAATTGATGCCGGCGGTTTAGGACCTTTTGCAGGTGGATACGGTTTTGGAGTTCGTAGTACTTTACTGGGATACTTTATGAAACTGGATGCTGCTTGGCCAATGAAAGGAGTATTTATTGGAAAACCTGTCTGGTATTTCGCACTTGGATTTGATTTCTAACGAGTATTAACTTTATTATAAGCCCAAAAAACTGATACATCAGTTATCTTTGGCCAAATGGTATTGAATATAAAATTTGTTTTTTTACTCTTTATTTTAATCCTGTGTTCGAACCTATTACCGGCACAAAATAAAAGGTTGTCAGGTGTTGTAAAAGATAAACAAAGCGACGAACCTATCCCTTTTGCATCTGTTGTTTTTAAATTATCAAAGAAGGGCGTATTAACCGATTCGGCTGGAAGATTTTCGGTTGACTTTGAGGGTGTAAAAAATACCGACTCAATAACGGTGCAAAGTGTGGGTTATAAAATATTAATACTGCCGGTTTCTTCCTTCAAAGATTCAAATGCTGTTACAACTTTCAAAATTGAAGTACTGCCCCCATCCGGTGAAGCAGTAGTAAAAAGTAAATATAACAGGGCGCTATGGTTTTGGAAAAAAATCATGGCCAATAAGGAGAAGAATAATCGAACCAGATGGGACAATTATTCGTATGAGATCTATAATAAAATTGAAATGGATCTGAATAATGTGAAGAAGGAAAAACTGCAGAAAAATTTAATTACTAAGCCGCTCAGTTTCGTGTTGAGTTATGTTGATACTTCGGAAGAACATGTGGCATATCTTCCCGTTTATTTGTCAGAAACCTTATCTGATTATTATTACCAAAAAGCGCCGGAACGCATTCATGAAGTAATCAAAGCAACCCGAACCAATGGTGTGGAGAACGAAAGTTTGATTAAAGAATTAGGAGGTATGTACCAGAATGTAAATGTGTACAATAATTTCATTCCCGTTTTTAATAAAGATTTTATCAGTCCATTCAATAGCAATGGTGATAATTATTATAAGTTTAAACTTGCTGATACTGCTTATTTAAGCGGAAAGCGTTTGGTGCATTTCAGATTCTCCGCAAAAAGAAAAGGTGAGAGTACTTTTGAAGGTGATTGTTGGGTAAACGATACCACTTTTGCATTACAAAAAGTTACGCTTCGCCCATCACCGGATGCTAATATTAATTTCATTGAAGGCCTGTCCATTATTCAAGAGTATCGTTTAATCAATGATTCTATTTGGTTTTTGTATAAAGACCGATTCGTGGCCGACATTGCACCTATTGGAAATGGCAAGTTGGGGATCAAGGGTAGAAAGACGGCTACTTATGAACACATCAAATTAAATGATACCACCACAATCAATGATATTGCTAAAACAAAAAAAAATCAACAGGTAGATCTTGTTCCAAATACACAGGATTTACCAGATTCATTCTGGCAAAAAAACCGACATGAACAACTCGATAAAAATGAAAAAGCAGTATATGCTGTTTTAGATACGCTGAATAAAAACAAGACCTATTTATTTTATAGGAATACCGCAGAAGCCTTTATGAAGGGCACTTTCGATGTTGGAAATCTACGGTTTGGGCCTTGGTATTATTGGGTAAGTGGTAACTATTGGGAAGGGGCCAGGTTTAGATTTGATGTATCAACTAATCGTGGCTTTAATAAAAAATTATTCTTAACTGGATATGCAGCTTATGGAACAAAAGATGGTTTGTTTAAGGGTGGTGGGGAAGTGAAATATTTGTTTAATAAAGACTATTGGAC
>Ga0194061_1000965_pt1 | contig 17335 bp, 7 predicted proteins | sample SepL2221m_MetaG_FD_163423 | JGI IMG/M metagenome (GOLD analysis project Ga0194061, IMG submission 163423) | Anoxic zone freshwater microbial communities from boreal shield lake in IISD Experimental Lakes Area, Ontario, Canada - Sep2016-L224-21m | ecosystem: Environmental > Aquatic > Freshwater >... | reverse complement strand
ACAGCTTGCTTTGGGCGATGACCCTCAGTTAAAAGCTTCTGATGTGGAGTTTAAATTACCTCGTCCTTCTTATACCATCGATACGCTAACCTATTTGAATGAGAAATATCCGCAGCATCAGTTCTCGATCATCATGGGTAGTGATAGCTTTCAAAACCTACCTCGATGGAAGAATTTCGACTTACTATTAAAAAATTATTCTTTTATTATTTACCGACGACCAGGATTTGAAATTACCGAGAGCTATGCAGCGAAGGTTCAAATATTGGACGCCCCCCTACTAGAAATTTCCGCTACCGCTATTCGACAATATATTAAAGCGGGCAAATCTGTACGTTATCTTTTAACCGATGCAGTACGGGAAGAAATAGAAAAAACCGGCTATTATAAATAAACAATTATTGGAGAGTCTATTCTTAATTATAATATAAGATATTGATTATCAATTGATTAATAAATAGTTGTATTCAAATTCTCAAACCTAATCAGCATTCATCAAATTCTTTGAGTAATCTAAGTTTCATTAAATAGTTTTAGAACACAAAACTATGCTCATGAAAATAAGGTTAATGATGGCCGCCTTAGTCCTTTGCGGTATCGGACGTGCCCAGCTCACAGTAGAAAAAATTATGCGTGATCCAAAATGGATCGGTACATCTCCCAGCAATGCCTTTTGGTCGCAGGATAGTAAATCTGTTTTTTTTGGCTGGAACCCCACCCAACAAATATCAGATAGTATATATCAATTTACAATCGGAACAACAGACCCCAAGAAAACAAATTATATCGCTTCTCAAAAAGCCCTAGCTATTAATAGTGGGATCTATAATTCTACCAACACTCAGTTGGCATTTGTGTATCGCGGAGATATATTTTTATTGGATGTAAAATCGAATAACACTTTACGCGTAACACAAACGGAAGACCTTGAAAGCAATCCAAAATTTGCAAATAACAATGAGTGGTTGGTGTTTAATAGAAATCAAAACTTATATAGTTGGGATATTAAAACAGGGTCTACACAACAACTCACCAATATAAAAACCGGAGGAGAAAATGCAATAGCATCTGCGCCAGTTGCAGGAGTGAGAGCTGGTGGTGGCGGACAAAGAGCGGAAGCCAATGCGGGTAGAGTTACTGCGGGTGTTGCTGCAGGACAAGACCAATGGTTGCAACAAAATAGTTTAGCACTCTCCGGCATTTTACGTGAACGCAAACAGAAAAAAGAGGCACGCGATGTATTTATAAAATCCAATAAAGATGCAGACACTATTAAGTTGATCAACGTTGGAGATAAACAAGTGCAGGGATTACAAATTAGTCCAGATACAAGATTTATTAGTTACCGATTATATACTGCACCAACAGCTTCAAAGAATACCATCGTTCCAGACTATATGGCTGAAACTGGCTACACCACTGATTTAGCGGGCAGAACCAAAGTAGGAAATGCGCTTGGCAAATATGAATCATGGATCTATGATAAACAAAAAGATACTGTATATATAATCAACATAGATAGTATTCCGGGTATCACGGACGTTCCAGATTATACCAAAGACTATCCTCAAAAATTTGCGAATAAAAAAATCACTGCAAGAAGTGTAAGCATGAACGGACCCATCTGGAATGAAGCAGGAACAGCTGCAGTAGTTGATATTCGTTCGCAGGATAATAAAGATCGTTGGATCATGCGCTTAAATCCTGAAAACGGAAAATTAAGTTTGATCGATCGTCAGCGCGACGAAGCCTGGGTGGGCGGACCCGGTGTAAGTGGATTTGGTGCAATCATTGGTTGGGTAAACGAAAATGAATTGTATTATCAGAGTGAAGCAACAGGCTATGCGCACTTATATATTTATGATACAAAAACAGAAACTAAAAAAGCCATCACAGCAGGAAAATACGAAGTACAGAATGTTGTGTTGAGCAAGAACAAACAAAATTTTTATTTGCTCACTAACGAAGTGCATCCGGGAAAACAAAATTGGTATCGCATCAAAACCGATGGAACTAAAAAAGAGCAGATCACCAATAAAGAGGGTTTGTATGAAGTAAGTATTTCACCGGATGAAAAATGGATCGCCTATCGTTATTCTTATATCAACAAACCCTGGGAATTATTTATTCAAGAAAATACGGCAGGTAAACAACCCCTGCAGGTAACCAACAAAGCAATGAGCGATTCGTTCAAAGCGTATAGTTGGCGCGACACAAAAATTTTTACGATTCCATCAAGAGATGGGAAAGAAATTTATTCACGTATCTACGAACCAAAACCTGGAACCGATAATAAAGCAGCGGTAATATTTGTACACGGAGCAGGCTATTTGCAAAATGTACATTTTGGCTGGAGTAGTTATTTCCGCGAGCAGATGTTTAATAATTTATTAGCCGATAAAGGATATACCGTCATCGATATCGACTATCGCGCCAGTAGTGGTTATGGCAGAGATTGGAGAACGGGCATTTATCGTTTTATGGGCGGAAAAGATTTAGATGATGAAGTGGATGCAGCAAAATGGCTGGTAGAAAATAAAGGGATTGACAAAAATAGGATTGGTATGTATGGCGGATCTTATGGTGGCTTTATGACATTGATGGCTTTATTTACACAACCCGATGTATTCAAGGCTGGTGCTGCATTACGCCCGGTTACAGATTGGGCACATTATAATCATGGCTATACTTCCAACATTTTAAATGAACCAGTGAACGATAGCTTAGCTTATGCAAAATCATCACCGATTAATTTTGCAGCGGGACTAAAGAATCATTTATTGATCTGTCATGGTATGGTGGATCTGAATGTAAATTTTCAAGATGCGGTTCGATTAAGTCAGCGTTTAATTGAACTCGGTAAAGATAATTGGGAACTTGCAGCTTATCCTGTGGAAGACCATGGATTTGTGGAACCCAGCAGCTGGACAGATGAATACAAAAGAATTTTAAAATTATTCGACACTTATTTGTTAGAAAAATAAATCGTTGATATCAAAAAAAAAGACATCCAGTTCGGATGTCTTTTTTTTATTCGTTATAGAAAGAATTATCTGTTCATACTAGCCAGGAACTCTTCATTGCTCTTAGTTCCGCGCATACGTTTTAGTAATTCATTCATCGCTTCTTCTGTATTCATATCATTGATAAATAATCGAAGAATATTCATACGTTGTAAAACTTCTTTGTCTAATAACAAATCATCGCGACGAGTTGAAGAACCAGCTAAATCAATAGCAGGGAAAATACGTTTGTTAGCCAAACGACGATCCAGCAAGAGTTCCATGTTACCGGTACCCTTGAATTCTTCGAAGATCACTTCGTCCATTTTAGAACCTGTTTCAATTAAGGCGGTTGCTAAAATAGTAAGGGATCCACCGTGCTCAATTTTACGGGCAGCACCAAAGAATTGTTTTGGTTTTTGCATCGCATTTGCTTCCACACCTCCAGATAATACTTTACCAGAAGAAGGAGCCACTGTATTGTGTGCACGAGCCAAACGTGTGATAGAATCTAATAAGATTACCACATCATGTCCGCACTCCACTAAACGTTTTGCTTTTTGAAGAGCGATGGCAGAAACTTTTACGTGCTTCTCAGCAGGCTCATCAAAAGTAGAAGCGATCACTTCTGCGCGAACGCTACGTTCCATATCAGTAACCTCTTCCGGACGTTCATCGATCAACACCACCATTAAGTAAACTTCAGGGTGATTGGCTGCGATGGCATTGGCCACTTCTTTCAACAACATCGTTTTACCCACTTTTGGTTGGGCAACAATCAAGCCACGCTGACCTTTACCGATTGGGGTAAAGATGTCCATGATACGTGTGCTATAATTATTAGGCGTTGTATAGAGATTGAATTTTTCGAAAGGGAACAACGGCGTTAGATAATCGAAAGGTACACGGTCGCGTACTTCATCGGGTCTCTTACCATTGATATTATCAACTTTTAAAAGAGCGAAATATTTTTCACCTTCTTTAGGAGGGCGAACAGCTCCATGAACAGTATCACCTGTCTTTAAACCAAATAATTTGATTTGTGAAGGAGACACATATACATCATCAGGAGAAGATAAATAGTTGTAATCGGAAGAACGAAGGAAGCCATATCCATCAGGCATCATTTCCAAAACACCTTCGCCCAAAATCACACCTTCAAATTCAATATTAAAAGCGGGCTCTTTACGTGGTTGTGGGTAACGATGCTGTGGGGCTGGTTCAGAACTGGTTGAACCAGTTTCGTTTTCTCCTACCTGTTGATCGGAACCAACTGCTGCTAAAATAGCTGCGGCATCGGCCGACATATCTTTATCGGGCTGCGCTTCTGTTGATTCTTCTGTAACAGGAGTTTCAACTCTGGGTTTACGAGGAAGTGGACCCTTTTTTGCAACTGGGGCACGGCCATCGTTACGTTCGCGCGCTTCGCGAACGGGTCTGTCAGGACCAGAAATTTTTTCTGGTGCAGCTTCTACGGCTGGTGCCTGTTCGGTTACCGCTGGTTCAGAAGACTCCATAACCTCAGCTTCTTCAGTGCCGTTAGCAGTTGAAGTTTTGACAGTAATAGGTTTTCTGGTGCGTGCACCTTTCTTTTTTGGCTCTTCTTTTATGGAGCTTGCTTGAACGGCTTGACCGTCCAAAATTTTGTAGATGAGTCCTTGCTTGTCCAGTTTTTTCGTGCCGGGGATGGCTAGCTGCTCAGCGATGTCTTGCAGCTCTGGCAAAAGCATGTCGTTCAATTGCAGAATGTCGTACATAAATTCAATTAATGAGAAAAAGGGCGTTTATTTTTCAATGAATAAATCCAGTCTAAGGAAATTTAAAACTCAGATCGGTTGTTTGAAATTTTTTGATCGGAAAGAGGATAAACTGACACATCGTGAGAAAAGGTCTTGTTCAGTTCGGTTTCCATTGCAATGTTAAGTCAGATTTTCTAAAAAAACGAATTTTTTGTGCTTTTTAACGAAGTTGATACCTATAAAAGCGTTGCTGCGGGTTGTTTGGTTATCTTTGCGCCTGATTCAACAGGGGATGTGGCTTAAACATCCATCATTTATAGTATAGAAATAGAAACAATTAGTAATGTTTAACAAAAGAACCAAAATCAAAACGCTCTTACAAACGGAGCCGGCAAATCAGGAAATCATAGTGATGGGATGGGTGCGAAGTTTTCGCAACAACCAGTTTATTGCGGTAAATGATGGTAGTACTAATAATAATATACAAGTAGTAGTAGCATTAGGATTAATTGATGATGCTACTATCAAAAGAATTACTACAGGTGCTTCTTTAAAAGTAACAGGCGAATTAATTGCGTCTCAGGGTAAGGGTCAAAAAGTAGAGATCAAAGCAAGCAGTTTAGAAATTTTAGGTGATAGCGATGCAGAAAAATATCCTTTGCAACCCAAGAAACATAGTCTTGAATTTTTAAGAGAGATTGCCCACTTACGTTTTAGAACCAACACGTTTGGATCTGTATTTCGTTTGCGCCATGCTTTGGCATTTGCAGTTCACCAATTCTTTAACGAGAAAGGATTTATTTATTTGCATACACCAATCATTACATCGAGTGATGCTGAAGGTGCGGGTGAAATGTTTCGTGTAACCACATTGCCTTTTGACAATGCTCCCCGCAACGAAGATGGCTCAGTAAATTTTAAAGAAGACTTTTTTGGAAAGAGTACGAACTTAACGGTAAGCGGTCAGTTAGAAGGTGAATTAGGTGCGATGGCATTTAGTGAGATTTATACTTTCGGTCCAACGTTCAGAGCAGAGAATTCAAACACCGCGCGTCACCTGGCTGAGTTCTGGATGATCGAACCAGAGATGGCGTTTCATGATATTGAAGACAATATGAATCTGGCAGAAGAATTCATTCAATACCTGATTCGTTATGCGATGCAACACAATATGGAAGACCTCGAATTCCTGGATGCTAGATTAGCAGAAGAAGAAAAACAAAAGCCACAAAACGAAAGAGCAGAATTAGGCTTGCTCGATAAATTAAAATTAGTGGTGGATAATCAATTTGAAAGAATCACTTATACAGAAGCTATTCAAATATTGTTAGAGTCTCCACATTATAAAAAGAAGAAATTCAAATACGATGTGAGCTGGGGTATCGATATGCAAAGTGAACACGAAAGATATTTAGTTGAAAAACATTTCAAAAAACCAGTGATCGTTACCGGATATCCTGCTGCTATCAAAGCATTCTATATGCGCATGAACGATGGTTGCGAACCAGGAAAAGAAACGGTGGCTGCGATGGATATTTTAGCACCGGGCATTGGAGAAATTGTAGGTGGATCTCAGAGAGAAGAAAGATTAGAAGTATTAGAAAAGAGAATGGCTGCGATGCATATTCCTGCAGAAGAAATGAGCTGGTATTTAGATACCCGTCGCTTCGGATCTGTACCTCACGCTGGTTTCGGACTAGGCTTCGAACGCATGGTACAATTTGTAACGGGCATGACGAATATTAGAGACGTGATTGCGTTTGCAAGGACGCCGAAGAATTGTGAATTCTAAGTCAAAAGTAAAAATTCAAAAGTCAAAAAAAGCTGGAAAGATAAAAGTGAAAAGGCTGCATCATTGGGTGCAGCTTTTTTATGCGTGCTCTAATAAGAAACCGGCATCTATTTTTAATAACTTATGGACTCCCTTTAAAAAAATAAGGTCGGGTTTTCTTTTGCCACTTAAGATTTCTGAAACTTTTGATTTGCCTAAACCTAACTCTTCTGCCAATTTAGCCTGAGTCATTTTGTGTTCAAATAATTTTAGTTCTACAATTTCTGTAATAGACTTTGGAGGTTTAAGGGATTTTAATCCTAAAACTTCTTCCTCATATTTTTCTACAGCAACAGATAGTTGAGAAAGTTGTTTTAATTCCTTCTGAGAGAGATTTTTCTCACCCTTATTCATCAGGTCGTAAACCATGACCATGGTTTCATGATATTCCTTTTTTGAATTTATTTTTTGTTTCATTTCTTACTTTTTAAAACTCACCTGCTTTGCATCTATTTGATCATATTCCTGATGCGTTCCAATAAACAGAATAAATACAGTACGTACTTTAAAAATGATCAAGGCAATTAATCGATATTGATTTCCTTTTATATCAAAAACATATCGATCATTTCCAACAGCATCCACTGAATTAAAAGACCTTTTCATTTCTGAAAAATCTTTCCAGTTTGATTCCTTTGTTATTTCATACCACTTCAATAGTGCAGAGAATGAATCTGGATATTTTTCAGAAAACTGAACAATGATAGATCTTGAAATAACAACCATTATCACTGATTTTATAAAGGTAGGATAAAAATTAAAAACAGAACAAAGTTCTAAATATTAGAACTTTTGATTTTCCTTCTGTATACACAAATCAACCATTTAAATAGCGTTAAGTCAAGTAAAACCTTTTTATAAAAGAATTGGGATTCAAATTCAAAAGTCAAAAAAAGGGCAAGCTCATTAAGAACTTGCCCTTTTTATATTTTGTAATAAAATAGTTTAATCTCGTATCAAAGTAAGATCACCTTTTCTGGAGACTGTTTTTCCGTTTACGTCGATACCTACTACCATGTATACGTATGTGTCCATCGGCATTGGTTTTCCGTTTACTACGCCATCCCATCCTTTACCCATGTCTGCGGTTTCCCAAAGTAGGTTACCCCATCTGTCGAAGATGCGTAGATATTGGATGCGCATGATCTCAACATATACTGGCATAAAGATATCGTTCACACCATCGTGATTCGGAGTAAATGCAGTTGGCGCATAAATATTAGGCTCTGCAAAAACCCAAACTTCTTGCGTGTCATTGATCACACATCCACTGGTATCTGTAATGGCGATGGTATAATTTATTTTCGTTCCATCATTCTTATTATAGATCGCAATCGGATTCTGAACTCTTGCACTACTTAATGCTGTTGATGGCATCCATAAATAAGAAGCAGCGGATCCACCTTGTTGCACTGAAGCAGCTTCTTTCTCAGTTAACTCTAATACAGTTGGAATACCATAGCTGGTAACTTTTGGCGGATAAGCCCTTCCTGCTCTAGGTTCTACTATACTGATGATCCTTGTTTTGGAATCGGTTAAAGTAGGACAGAGACTACTATTAATACTCAAGGTTACTGCAAACTTGCTCACGATATTGTAAGTATGCATTGGATTAGGAACATAGCTTGCAGGAGTTGCATCGCCAAATTCCCATTTATAATTATTGATCAATGTTTGTCCATAACCTGCAGAACTTGCATCTGTAAATTTCACCATATTGTTGATACAGTTATTGATGAATTTGAAATCTGCAGTTGGTTTACCTAACACATTAATGGTTTGTACAGAAGTATCATTTACACAACTACTATCTGCTACAGTGGTTAATACAACAGTGTATTTTCCTTCTTTCAAATAAGTATGCATTGGATGCGAACTGGTATCAATGGTTCCATCACCAAAATCCCATAGGTATGTTTTAATCTTTGTATTACCAAAACCCAGATCGTGTGTGGTGTAAACCGGAATAGAAGGCGTTTGCAAACAAATCGTATTCAATTTAAACTTCACCGTTGGCTTACCAAAATTGCGCACATTTTTATACAGGGTATCAGAAAAACAACCTTTATCATCTGTTACATAATGTGAGATCTGGTAATCACCAGGTCGTGTGTAACCATGAATAGGGTTTGCAAGATTGCTCTTTATGCCATCACCAAAATCCCAATAAAACTGCTGAAGAGAACCATTCGAAGCTTTTGAAATATCAGTCAGCTGAACAGTTAGGTTACCTGTACAAGCCAGAGCCATATTGAAATCTGTGAATCCGTTTACTGGTTTATCAAAAGTAGTAATGGTATTGAAAACAGAATCTGCACCACAACCCAACAATGTTTGATCAGCCACCAGTTTAATGAAGTAATCCGTTTTAGGTTTTGATAAAACAATTGGATAAGGTGTATTCATGTTTGAGAACAAACTATCGTTTACATACCATTTGAAGCTATTTGCGAACTGACTGGTATTATTAAAACTCACACTCACTTTAGCACAACCCGTTGTAGGTGAAATGGTAAAACTTGGCAATGAACGCGGAACGATCGTTACTTTTTGTGTAGCAGTATCAGAACAACCATTTGAATTGGTAGCAACCAACATGATTATAAAGGCAGTAGCCGATTTTGTAGAAGCTCTGTTAGAGAAATTATATTTAAAGTTGGTCGTTGAACTCATCAATGCACCATCGATGAACCAATTATATGTGACCGGATCAACGGAAACATAAGTTGATTTATTGGTAAAGCGAATAGTATCGCTATTTAAACAATGAATTGTATCAGATGCCAGGAAGGCTGCTTTTGGTGTAGGAATAATATGTACCAAAATATTTGCAGAATCATTACATCCTGAAGGATTGAAAGCAAACAATTTCACTTTATAATCTCCGGCATTATTAAATAAGTGTGATGCTGTAATTCCTGTTGCCAAAGTATCCTTGCTGGTAGGATCTGTAAAGGTCCAGTTCACAGTGTTACCAGTGATCAGATTACTATTACCAGTAAATGTAAATGGTGCACAATTGGATGGTACATTATTCGTAACCAGATTATTGATGCTGATTCCATTCACTAATATTGCTTGACGAACCGTGTCAGTACAGAAGCTTGCATTTGAATTCAAAGACTTGATCACCATAGTTACAGTGTAAGTTCCTTCGAGTGCATATTTATGAGTTGGACTGAAAACAGTAGAAGTGCCGCCATCTCCAAAACTCCATTCGTATGTATATCCACCTGCTGAAGTTTGATTTTGGAATACGATATTCTCGTTTTTACAATAGCCTGCTTTTGAAGTACTAAATCCACCATTAGGTTTTTGATTCAAAGTAATCAAGAATGAAATAGTAGTATCTGCAAGATTACAAGTATTACTAGCTTTCATGGTAACGTTATAAATACCCGCAGCTTTATAATAGTGTTTAATTTGTTCGTTGCCTAAGTTAGAAGTATAAATAGAATCGATACTTCCATCACCAAAGCTGATACGGAATAAATTAGCACCTGTGGTATTATTCGTAAAGTGAATCGTATCTGGCGCACAACTAGTAGCACCGGGACCACTCAATCCTAAATTAGTAACAATATTTTTTTGATATACTATTAATGGTAAAGTATCAATATTAGTACCACATGCATTCACTGCTTTTAATTGAATCAGATAAGTTTTAGTAACTGGTGTGGTGAACAGATGTGCTACTGAGCTCATCGTGTTAGTGCTATCAATTGAACCATCGCCATAATCCCAATAATATTTAATGGCCGGGCCAGTAGAAATATTATTTCCTTTGAACGGATAAGGTGATACTACAATAGAACAAGCACCAGTTGTATCCTGTTGAATTTTTGCAGCAGGAATTGCATGCACTACAACTGAATCAATCAAACTAAATACTGAATCACATTGTGACATCGCTGTTAATCGGATATAGTATGTGGTATCTAAATGACTGGCCGCAGATTTAAATACGATCGATGGAGGATTTTGTAAATGCGAGGTATCGCCATTACCAAAGTTCCAGATGAATCTGTATAAATTATTACCGGCAGGTGTGGTGGTGTTAGTGAATGAAACTGTTAACGGACCACAACCCTGAGCAGTAGATTTTGTAAAGCTCGGTGCAGGTTTTGGTAAGATAAAAAATTTCTGAGTTACTGAATCATTACTACAACCATAAGTATTCGTAGTAACCAATTTTACGATTGCTGTATCAACTGGATTGGTAATAGTATATCCAGGGAAAATTAAATTGTTTCCTACTAAGTTATTATTTACGTACCAGGCTACAGAGCTATTGGTATTCGTAGTGGCATGAATGATGCTACTATCAATTTTACCAGGAGCACATAATCCAGCATTGGTAAAAGTAAAAGATGCTTTGGTATCTGGATTTACAATCAGGTCAATTAATTGCGGACTGGTACATCCACCAGCAGTTAAAAAGAAAGTATACAATACGTGAACAGGAAGTGCACCCGTATTAATCAGCGTTTCAGAAATTTTACCGGTGGTGTCGGTACTTTGTGCAGCAGGGTTGCTGATATTCAGAACCGCTGCTCTTGACCAACTAAAGCTGGTAATTGGATTATTACTGGATGCAGTATAATTAAATGCTGTGTTGTTACAAACTGCGCCAAGTATTACCTGACTCGTTAAGAATAATTGTGGTTTCAAAGCCACAAGAATGGATTTAACTGCAGAACAATTATTGCTGATTACCACTACTGTATAAGTACCAGCAGCCAGTGGTGATGTAGCATTGAGTGATGGATTTTGTTGTGTACTTGTAAATCCATTTGGTCCAGTCCATGCATAAGATAAGTTAGTTCCTGAAGTTGCGGCATTCAGTGAAAGTGTAGAGCCTGCGCAAACTGGTCCGTTATAACTTAGTGTAGGAACAACAGGAGCAGAAGGATCTACTAAAGTAAATGGTCCTACTATATTGGAAGTACAAGATCCGATTGAAACATAAATATTAGAATAAGTGCCGGCAGGTAGTGCAGATATTTCTGCGTTACCCAATGAATCGGCGATGCTGGTAGTTGTGATATTAGAAACACCATTGTTATAATGAACGGTATAACTGGTTCCAGGATTTAATCCCTTCATGATGATATCACCTTCAGTACCGTAACAAGTAATTGGGTTAATGGCAGTTGCTGAGATAACAGGTGTAACGGCTACACTAACTGTGATCACGGCTCTTGGAGATTCGCAACCTGTTGCTGCAACCTGACTCACATAATATTTAGTATTTCCAGTTGTTGCAGTAGAAGGTGTTGGCGCGGCGCCAAGTGGTGTTCCACCTGTTGGAACAGTGTACCAGTTTAATGTATTACCAGATGTTGCAGTTGCGGTAAGAGGTGCAGCAGTTGCAAACTCACAATAAGCCACATTGCTTACTGCAGGTGCATTTGGTGTTGCACGAACAACCACTGCTGTACTACCTGTAGCACTACAATTATTTAAAGAGGCAGTTACAAAATAAGTTCCTGCAGAAGCGGTAGTGATATTGTTTAAAGAAGGATTTTGAAGTGTGCTGGCAAAAGCTTTTGGTCCTACCCATGTATAATTTACACCAGGAGTGCTGGAAACAGCAGCCAGGTTTAAAGTACTTCCTGCACAAAGTGGACCGTTATTGCTTACTGTTGGAATGGCGGGTCCAGATGGATCAACCAGGGTAAATGGTCCAACTACATTAGAAGGACAAGCGCCATTACTAACGGTGATCGTACTATATACGCCAGCAGATAAACCATACATCAGCATATTTCCTGTGGCGTCTGAAGATCTTGTAGCAGATATCGTTGAGCCGCCTTTTTGATAACTCAATGTATAAGTAGTGTTCGCTGCCAATCCACTTAATAAAATGGATCCGTCTGTACCAGAACAAGTGGTTGGATTTGTTGCCACGCCAGAAATACTGGTCGGTGTTGAATTGATGGTAACAGTGATTGCAGCTCTTGGTCCTTCGCAACCACCAGATGCAGAAACTGCACTTACATAATAAGTAACAGATCCGGCAGTAATAGTTGTTGGCGTTGGTGCTGATGCTAAAGCGGTACCACCACTTGCAGCAGTGTACCATCTTAAAGTATTGCTACCAGTTGTTGTTGCAGTAAGTGCTGTTGCAATTGCATTCTGGCAATACGTAATATTGCTTACGCCAGGTGCTGCAGGAGTTTGATTTACTACTACTACGGTTGTTGCACCCGCATTACAATTGCTGATGGTTGCATTTACAAAATAGGTTCCGGATGCAGATGCACCAGCATTTGCGATCGTTGGATTTTGTTGTGTGCTTGTATATCCATTAGGACCAGTCCATGCATAAGTTACTCCAGGTGTTGGAGATGCTGCAGTGAAAATGATCGCACCGCCGCTACAAATTGGTCCGTTATTACTAACTACTGGAATACCAGGAGAAGGATCTACTAAAGAGTATGGTCCGATTACATTGGAAGAACAGGTTCCTACAATATTCACGGAAATATTGCTATACAAACCAGCGCCTAATCCTGTGATATTGATAGAGCCAGTTCCATCAGAAGTTTTGTTAACGTTTACAACAGTAACTCCTTTGGTATAAGTAACTGTGTATGCAGTATTAGCTGCTAATCCAGTTAAGCGAATACTACCATCGGCAACAGCGCAATTCGTTGGATTGGTAGCTGTACCAGCAATTGTTGGAGCTGGATTTACTGTGATTACTTTTGAATCGGTACTGGTTCCACACTCATTTGTGGCAGCCAAACTAATGGTATGTGCACCTAAGGCAGTGATTGAAACTGCACCAGGATTTAAAAATGTTGAACTAGCCGGTGTTCCGCCGTTGAAGCTCCACGCATAAGTGGCTGCTGTGGCAGAGAAACAATTGATCACACTGGCAGCAGGTGTAAAGGACTGACCCGAACAAAGTGTGGTTGGAATACTAATGTTTACGTTCGGAATGGTTTTGACTGTGATTACCTGAGTTGCTATTGGAGATGCGCAAGCAGCAGCAGGAGCAGTAGTAATTAATCCAACAGTATATACACCAGGATTATTGAAAGTGAATTGTGGGTTCGGACTAGTTAAAGAACCATTCGTAATAGTATAAGAACTAGTATTCGGTGCACAATTTTGAGTATTTGAATAAGTAACAGACCATTGATAGCTATTGGCACCAAAGCTTGCAGCACCTGTATTATTGGTGGTGTTCACATTAAATGGAGCACAACCTGCAGCATTGCCCAAAGTAAATGTAGAAACCGGCATTGGGTTCACTACAATTGTTTTCTCAATAAATCCTGATCCACAAGCCGCACTACCACCAACCGTTAAACGAACAGTATAAGTACCAGGAACAGTGAATTTAAGATTGAGTGTATTGGCATTAGATCCTAACCAGGAAGAAGGATCGGCATTATTAAAAGTATTTCCTAAAGTTTGTCCGGCCTGAACCGTAAAACCAGAGTTAGGAAGGATGCTCCAAACAAAGGTACCGTTGGAACAAGCTCCAGCAGTGGAAACAGCTTTGAAAGCCCAGGTGGCATTAGTGATGGACACGTTGGTGCTTGCGCAAACGGTGTCTTGAGCAAGTGTGATAGCAGGTGTTGGTGTTTCAGAAACATAGATCGGTGTAACTGCGCCCTGAGAAACAGCACAAGGATTGGTTGCTTCAATTTTTGCTATAAATGAGTTAGCGATTCCATTACTAGTGGTACCGCAGGAGGAATGGGTATAGATATGAGAAATGCTGGCTGGAATATTGGCCTGAGTAAATAATTGAGCAGGCGTTCCATCATTGAATGTGATCTTATAAGTAGTACCAGATGAATTAGAACTGGTATTTGTAATAGGAAATGTGATACTTTGGTTGGCACAGATATAAGTGTTACCAGGAGAAGCAATACCCACAGATGGGTTACTTCCTAAATAGATTAGTGTGGTTACGGTATCCTTACAACCATTACTACCAGTTACGATTTCAGTAAGGGGATTGGTTCCAATATTATATGTGTGTGATTGAGCTGTAGTAAAAGTGGGTAGATCTGTATTAGCTGTACCATCGCCCCAGATAAAATAGTAATCAGTATTGGTAGAGGCAGTTGATGATGCGTTATTGAAAATAAAATTAGCACTACCAAGGCCTGTACAAACAGTTTGTGGTCCTACAATTTTAGCTTCAGGTTTTTGATTAAATATAACGGGATGAGTTATGGTATTCGTACAACCAGTGTTTGAAGTAACAGTAAGAGACACCACGAATGTGTCTTTGCCATTACCATAATTTTTAAAAAATCCGTGGTAAGGGTTTGCGGTACTATCGTTAGTACCATCCCCAAAATTCCAGACATATGAAACGATGGTACCTGTTGATGTATTTGTAAATGGGATGGGAACACCTGCGCAGACGGGCGTATTAGAAAACGTAAAAGCCGCGGAAGGACATGCACCCGCAGTAATGGTTTTTGATATTAATAGTGTGGAATCTGTCCTAGGAGGAGAGGCGTTTACTAATCCGCTTATTAAAGTCAGCAGCAGACAAAGTATCAATGATTTGTGTTTCATAGAAATATGTTTGAAAAGTCCTTAGAATCCAAACCATTTTAAATGGTTTTGTTTCCCACCTGGGCATTGTGTTTTTTGACGAGTCTTAGCGGCTTCAGAAGTTGCGAATGTGTAGTTCATAGAAAGTTCGAAGCCACCTTTTAAGTTTGATGCAGCGTGTAAAGAAGAAACGTTTACGTCATAAGAAAGACCGCCGCGAACATTACCCACTTCAATACCGATATAAGGAATTACCGCATCTTTATATCTGTACCAAACCCCCGCCAAAACGGTAATATCATTTTTTTGATTATCATAAGAGTAAGTATTAAGTAATCCGAGTCCGTACACAGCACCGAAAATCAATTCAGTATAAGTTTCGGCTTTCATATAAACGCTGCTTAAGTACAATCTATTGGATGTACCACTCAAAAAAGATCCACCAGCATGAACTACATAACGAGGTATAATTTGATGGGTTGTACCATTCAGGTTTTCTTTGGGTTGATTTAAATGGAAAACAGATCCACCGATATAATAACTATCGTCTTCAGAGATAGCAGAATAAACCAGACCAGCAGAATAATCGAAGCTTACGGAAGTGAAACCATTTTTGTTTTCACCGGTAGGAAGATTGCTATCATAACCTTGTGGTGTTAATTGCTGGCCGAAAACCAATTTACTATAATCCAGAATCTTGGTATTCATAGAAGCCATAAATCCACCACCAATAGAGTAGGTAGCGTTATCGTCTTTGTATAAAGTTTTATGGAAAGAGATAGAAGGAGAAAGGGTGTTTGATTTTAATCCACCGTTATTGGTGTTATCGAAAATACCAGTAAGGCCAATTCCGAAAATATCGCTTTCGCCAATTTTATCGTGAAGGATATTTCCATCGATAGAAAAAGAACCGGTTTTAAAAGGATACATGATAGAAGGCCATTGCTCACGGTAGCTCCCAGAAGCGCGAACGTTTCCTGGGAAAGCTCCTGTGAGTGCTGGATTTAATAAAAGGGGGGACGCATAAAATTGAGAAAAGTGAGGATCCTGAGCATTCGCCACTGCGAAGATGCCCACTGATGCCAGGATCAAAACGGTTAACAATAATTTTTTTAAAAAATGTAAAAGTATAATCATGATTCCCTCCTCATCTTTATTTTTAGCTCTTTTCACAATTCAAAGTTCATTTCTTTCTGTTCCTTGGTCTGTAAGGCATGCTGCCTACAGTTTGTAAGTCATGTCTTGTATAAAAAGTAGTTGTTCAACTACATTTCTAAATCCGAAGACCTTGCGGACACTGCAAAATATTAGCCGTCGACAGAGTACATAAGTTCTCTGGATGCATACCAACGGTAGCAATTTCTATGGCTTCGGATTTTGGCAGTTCAACTGCGGTTTTAGCTGGTTAGCTATTTGTTTTCATCTTCTCTTGAGGGTAGCATAAAATTAGAAAGAAAATGCTGATTTCTATGCGTTCTGAGCACTCGCGCACGTAAGGGAAAAACCCCTTTTTTTTCAATAAAGAATCTTACAATTTTTTACCGTGTTTTTTTAGAGGACATAAAATGCCTTGAAACCCTATTCAGTAAAGGGTTTCAGAAAACTGTTAAAAAAACTGAAATTTTTTTAGGCGAGGAAAGCACCGTACCCCTCGCGTGATTACAACAGAAAAATTCAGTTATAAAACCGAGCAGATTTGAGGCCGATTTACGGTGTAAACACCCACTATTTTGAGCTATTTTTTTGAAATCGTGGATAAGGTCTGAATAAAGAGGGATTTCAAATGGCAAACGCAGCTTTATGGACCAGTTTTTTAGGAATAAGTTTAATCATTTAATTTTTAAAAGTTTCCCCTCCATCCCGAGTACTCGGGATGGAGGGGATGCCCATTTCGCTAGCGAAATAGGGCTGGGGTGGTAGCTCTCTTTATCGTAATTTTCTCTCCATAATTTTTAAAAATGAACAAGCTCCCTTTAATAGTTCGCCAAGCATTTCTATTCCTTTCCCTTTTTATCATTATCCAATCAAATGCCCAACAAAAAACCCCTGAAGCTTCAGTAAAAGAATTTATGAGTCAGCGTTTCGGCATGTTCATCCATTGGGGTCCCATCAATCTGCGTGGAACTGAAATCGGCTGGAGCCGGGGAAATGGCGTAGACACTGCAGATTATGATAATCTGTATAAAGAATTTAATCCGCAACAATTTGATGCAGATGCCTGGGTAAGTGCAGCG
>Ga0194061_1000962_pt1 | contig 17366 bp, 18 predicted proteins | sample SepL2221m_MetaG_FD_163423 | JGI IMG/M metagenome (GOLD analysis project Ga0194061, IMG submission 163423) | Anoxic zone freshwater microbial communities from boreal shield lake in IISD Experimental Lakes Area, Ontario, Canada - Sep2016-L224-21m | ecosystem: Environmental > Aquatic > Freshwater >... | reverse complement strand
GATAAATCACTTGTACGAAAAGCGTCGGCGTTGTTCCCACCCACCCCAGGTGCCCCACTAAAGAAAAGTGGCGCGAATAGAGTTCCTTGAAAATATTGAGGTAGCCACCCTCATCGGGAGCAAACGCAAAGATCTCTCCAAGAAAAACTGCAACTAAAAGGTGAACACTGCAGAAAATCCACAGCAATCGAGACTTTAAGGGGTTAAAGAAGAACGGGATTTGAGCTTCTTTGGTCATAAGGAAATATCGGGTTAGGCGGATCCGGATTTACGTTGGAAGCGCTTAGGAGCACCCCCTGCGGCTTGTCCTCCGCCAACTTTGGAGCCGCTTGCTGGGCCACCGTTGCTACCAGCGCCACCCTTTTGATTCTTTTTGTCCAACGCCTCTAGGAATTTGGCGCGAGCATCATCACTTGGTTTCTTCTCAGTCATGGGGCAAGGATACCTTCATTGGGTAGTAGCTGATCTGTTGCTGGAATTATGAAGAAGCCAATCGTGAGAATCAGCCAAAGAGTTCCCCCGCCGTACACAAATGGGTAACCCAAGGTCTGCGGCACCTTATAAATGACGTAGGCAATTTCGCCAAAAATCGCTGTAAGACCCCACAAGGCAATGGCTGCCCTGCGGCGGCCAAAGCCAATCCTCATGAGTCGGTGGGAAAGGTGATCTCGGCCGCCTTCAAAGGGAGAGATGCCACGCTTAATACGAGAACATACTGCCACTGTCGTATCCATGATCGGCACAGCCAGCAGGGCTAGCGGAATTGATAGTGACAGTTTGCGCGAGGCAATACCTGGGTCAAGGCGAATTGTAAGAACTGAAATTATGACACCCAAGAAAAGAGAGCCGGCGTCGCCCATATAAATCTTAGCGGGGGATCGATTCCAGAAGAGAAATCCAAGAGTTGCACCCGCCGTCACAATTGCGAGGGCGCTTACCAAAATCTGCTGACGGTCATAGGCAATAAGAAAGAGAAAAACTGATGTAACGGCAACAGTTCCGGCGGCGCCTCCATCAAGATTGTCAAAGAAATTAATGGCATTGCAGACACCAACAACCCAAAAGACTGTCATGCCACCATCAATCAAGCGATTATGAAATGGAGTACCAATGGTGTTGGTGGAAATTAACACGACCGCAACAGCAAGACCGGCAGCAGTCTGCGCTAGAAGACGGGGCCATGGTTGTAGTCCTTTGAGATCATCAACTAATCCCATTGTTGAAATTGCAATAGCGGGAAGCAGTACTGAACTTGCAAGTTCAAAATTGTGCATCGAGTTATTGGAGTACATCAAGGCAGCGTACGAAATAAGAACAACGCCGAATGAGATTGCAACTCCGCCAAGATATGGAACGGGCTCTTTCTGTATCTTGCGCGACATATTCGGCGCATCAACTGCACCTATCCTCATTGCAATAGAGCGCATTACTGGAGTGAGGATTCCTACTAATACAAGAGTGACAAATCCCAATAGCAAATACTGCTGAATGGAATATTGCATAAGGGGTTAAGTCGCGTGACCTGGTTAGTTTGCGGTTTTAGGTTGATCGAGAAGGAGTTCCTTGACTTCCGATTCGCGATAGCGACGGTGCCCACCTAGCGTGCGAATAGACGTGATTTTGCCTGCCTTTGCCCACCGGGTGACAGTTTTTGGATCAACCCTGAAAAGGGCGGCGACTTCTCCAGGAGTAAGGAGAACCTCGGCATCGGTTAATCTGTTCATACAATTACCTCCACAAATGTCCGTTTAATTAGTAATTGCGCCGAAGTATGCGCCTTTATCCTAGACCCCACAAGGCAAATCAAGCGAAGGACTGGTCATAACTTACCGGCTGGAGGGTTATCCCCTACATCGCTTGTTCAAAAGCTGCCACTCGCCGCCAACGTGTCACAAGTCGCTCGTACCCGCGTCCAGCAATTGCGCCGTCGCCCGATGCCAAGCCGCCTATCGACATTAAAACATCTTCAATAGATGTATCTGCATCGAGGCCGTCTTCGCCTAAATCTTTTAACGACTTCTCCAAATAACCAGCTAACCCGCCGTAATCCAACTCAAGAAATGATTGCGGATGAAACATTTTTAGCCAATCAATCAGATCTTGAATCTCTTCTTCAACGGGGCCTTCACCGAAGGCGCCTTGCACAGATGTGTGTGCTGTTTCTGCTCTGCTTGTTGCATTGGCGATCGAGGTGCGCATTACCGTGAACACGCCTTCATTGTTTGCGCCACGTACGCGCTCCTCCGGAATAAAAAGTGAAAACCATCGCGGAGGGATAATCCACGTTTCGGTAAGAATGTGTGGAACTTTATTCTCAACAAAATCAACTCCCGCTGAAAGGGCGTCTTCCATGGCTGGCGGAAGAAACATGGGACTTACGCTAGAGGGCATTGATAATTTGAATGTTTCAAGAGCAGACCAACAACGTGTTGCCGTAGACCAAGGCGAAACATAGCGAGCGCCTTCGATATCTAGAACATGGGCGCCATCTAACCGAAGTGCAGGTGACTCAGGAAAAATGACACGTTGCAATGCGCGAGATTGCTCCTCTTGAATTGTTTGCGTTGTCGCTTCTAGTTGCATCCATCGCAAACGGTCTGCAGGTTCAAATGCAGACAGAGGTTCATAGATCCGCAGAGATGCAACGTACGGTGTTGGTCGCATAAAAATTACGCGCGAGGAATGTAATTGCCTTCAGCAAATGGATCGTCATCATCACGATCTTGCTTTGGGTCAGCGTCCCCGTGGAGTTCCTTAGCCAAACGATCAAGATCCATCTCTTGAGATGAATACTTCAAATCGCGTGCGACTTTGGTTTGTTTGGCTTTTGATCGGCCGCGCCCCATAGCGTGACCTCCTTACTTAGCGTCTAACGTCAGGGGCGTAGGCTATCGCGCTCGGTAGCTACCTTCCAAAGCCGAACACGGCTCTGTCCCATTTCTACCCATTACAACACCCGCTACCCAGGCTTTCATTCCCCTGGCGGCCAATGATTTAAGCGCAAGATCGGCCTGAGTGGGGTCCAGGACGGCAACCATGCCGATGCCTACGTTCCAGGTGCGTTCCATGTCCTCTTGAGACACCCCACCGAGTGAGGCCATCAGATCCATCTCGATAGGAAGAGACCAGGTGGATCTGTCATAGACCGCCGTGAGGTGGGCTGGGATAACACGGGCGGTGTTGTCGGCTAGGCCACCGCCTGTGATGTGAGAGAAAGTCCGCAAGTAACCAGGCATCGCCTTAATCAGCGCAAGGCAATCCAATGTGTATATCTCTGTCGGGGTCAGGAACTTTTCACCTGCACTTTGTCCATACTCACTCACATGCGCATGAAGATCTAATTTTGTATTCTGAATAATTTTACGCACCAATGAAAAACCATTCGCATGAAATCCGCTCGATGGCATGGCGATAAGAACATCACCTTCTTGAACTTTAGACTTATCCAGCAAGTGATCGGCGTCGACAACTCCTGTTGCCGCTCCCGCAATATCAAACTCATCCTCGCCAAGAAGGCCGGGGTGTTCGGCAGTCTCGCCACCAATCAGCGCAGTGTTCGCTTTTACGCACCCAGCCGCAATACCTTTAACAATTTCTGCAATGCGCTCGGGGATAACTTTCCCAACTGCGATGTAATCGGTCATGAACAGTGGCTCTGCGCCACATACAACTAAGTCATCAACCACCATCGCAACAAGATCCTCACCGATGGTGTCGTAAATTCCCATGATGCGGGCAATCTCAGTCTTAGTACCAACGCCATCTGTTGATGTTGCTAGAAGAGGCCGGTTAAATTTCTTAAGTGCACTTGCATCAAAAAGCCCGGCAAATCCACCGATGCCTCCAACAACTTCAGAACGAGTCGCCTTCGCAATGGAGGCCTTCATTAATTCAACAGCGCGATCTCCGGCATCGATATCAACACCTGCGTCACGATAGGTGGCCACTAGTGAGTTCCATCAATAGGGATTATCTCTAAACGCATTTTGCCTTCGGACATGTCGGCAGGAATCGCGATCGGATATGTACCCGTGAAGCATGCTTGGCAAAGATTGGACTCTGCAATCTGTGTGGCTTCAATTAAGCCCTCAAGGGAGACGTAACCTAAGGAGTCTGCGCCAATGGACCTTCGAACTTCCTCCACTGCTAAACCGCTAGCGATTAGCTCGGCGCGTGAGGCAAAATCAATACCGTAGAAACAAGGCCATTTAACCGGAGGACTAGAAATACGCACATGAATTTCGAGCGCACCCGCCTCGCGCAACATGCGAACAATAGCTCGCTGAGTATTGCCTCGAACAATGGAGTCATCGACAACAACAATCCGCTTTCCTTCAATAACATCCCGAAGTGGGTTTAATTTAAGACGAATACCTAGCTGGCGAATCGTCTGGCTCGGTTGGATAAAAGTTCGACCAACATAAGAATTCTTCACGAAACCTGATCCATAAGGAATTCCTGAGGCCTTCGCATATCCGATCGCAGCTGGTGTGCCCGATTCTGGAACAGGGATTACCAAATCTGCCTCTACGGGATGCTCGTGCGCTAACCGTTCACCTACTGCTACGCGAGTAACGTGAACACCACGTCCGGCAATGCTTGTATCTGGTCTCGCCAAATAAACATATTCAAAGAGACATCCCTTGGGATCTTGTGGCGCCCAACGTTGAGAACGAATTCCTTTTTCATCAATGGCAATGAATTCACCTGGTTCAACTTCACGAACAAAGGAAGCGCCAACAATATCCAGGGCTGCCGTTTCCGACGCTACAACCCAGCCGCGTTCAAGTTTTCCAATAACGAGTGGGCGAACACCATGGCGATCACGTGCGGCATACAAGGTTTGCTCGTCCATAAACACTAGAGAAAACGCACCTTCAAGTAGCGGAAGTACAGACATGGCGCTTGCTTCGAAATTCTTTTCATCTTGGCCGGCAATGAGAGCTGTCATGATTTCAGTATCGGTAGTTGCACCACGATCTTTGCTTGGCGTCATCAAAGTTTGGTGTTGCAACATCTCTGCCAAATCTCCGGTATTAGTGAGGTTGCCATTGTGGGCTAATGCCAAAGTGCCATATTTCGTTGGTCTAAGCGTTGGTTGTGCATTCACCCATGTACTAGATCCTGTCGTGGAATATCTACAGTGCCCGATGGCAAGTGACCCCGTTAAGGAAGCAAGATCGCTTTCTGTAAAAACCTGCGATACAAGTCCCATATCTTTATAAATAAGAATTCGTTCACCATCACTGGTGGCGATACCAGCAGATTCTGTTCCGCGATGTTGCAAGGCATAAAGCCCGTAAAAGGTTAACTTTGCTACTTCTTCGCCCGGTGCCCATACGCCAAAAATCCCGCAGGCATCTTGCGGCCCCTTGTCGCTGTCAAACATTTCGTGGTTAAGCAATCCATCAGGTCTACGCCCCATGAGAAACTCGCTTTCTCTTTTGAAATGCTTCGACAACGAATCCGACTGCAACACCTTGTCCTGCTAACAAGGTGAAGAGCGCATATCGACCATCCGAAATTCCTGCAGCGACAAAAAGTCCAGCAGAAAGAATCGTTGACAGTAGAACCAGAATCAATAGATCCTGGCGGCGCGTCCGAATCCAGGCGATGAACAGCAAGAGCAACCAAAGACCCGAGTAGGCAAAGAGTGGACTGCCTGCATTCCAAGCGCGAATATAAAGGCGCACTTTGTTAGCTACTTGAGGAAAAGCCCAAGAAATTCCTTGGTCAGCAAATTCCACGGTGCTATGAATAAATGGTGGGCGTGGCAGACCATAAATAGGAAGTGGAACTAAATATTCATTCCTTTTCATATGCGTGGTCAAAACAAAGAGTGGATCGTGTTTAAGCAACTGTAGCCACGCTGACATCAGGTGGTTCTTAGAGGCGATGACCTGCGCCTGCGTCAACTTCGCGTCGGAAAACCAAATGCAGGCCGAAGCTGATTTCCAACTCTCGGTATTTCCAACCCCAGGCATCGCTTTCTCAATAAATCCAACACCTGCAGCTTTGCTGGCATAACACGAGAGGTCGTATTGAATCCACCCGACAGCCAAATCTCCCTTTCGGGATTTAGCTTCGTTAATTGCAGTGCCTGAAAGTAGTGTTACAACGGCCGAGAAAACTAGACCCAGCACAAGCATTTGCTTTGCAGCCTTGGGCGCGCGCATAAACATATAGAAAAGCACCACCACAGCGATGGTAGGAATTCCGTTGAGTCTGAAAGTACTCAAGAACATTCCGGGGAAAAGCAGCCACCCGATGTCGCTCTTGCTGAAAGATTGATTTTTATAGGCGCGGACCATAAAGGCGGCAACTAAGAAGAAACCAGATGTCATCGGAATGTCATGCCACAGCGTGACTCCCATGGCACCAACTAGTGGAGTGGCTGATAGCACGGAGGAAGTAATTGACGCTGGTTTTTGAGCCATTAGTGAATAGATAAAAACTGTCAAACTTAGCGCTAGGGTCAAACCAAAGATCAGTGTGACTATCCCTGGGTATCGTCCATGCAGGGAAAAGATGCGAACAAATAGAGCCCACGGTGCACTCCATGCGCTAGATAGATTGCCTGTTCTCGCCATTGTTACAACAGCAAATGAATCATCGGAATAGAAACCCGGGTAAAAAACAATCCACCAAAGGGAGGCGATTAAACCGTTGCGGATGAGTGATGCTCTCAGGTCATCTGCAAAGAAACGGCGATTCATTTTTTGTGAACCTTAAAAATTCGATACCAGATCATGGAGGAAATAATAGAAACCGCATCGTGCACAGTTATTCCTTTGCCTTCGGCACGCGAGCGAGGGAAGTACTCCACCTGAACTTCGTGAGGGCGAATATTGTTTTCCCAAAGGTGAATAGGAATCTCTATTTCGATCGCGTATTTCTTGAATTTGAAAGGCAAAGATTGGAGCATAGGAGTTGGTACTAATTTATAACCGCACATGATGTCGGTGATTACTGCATTAAAAAGTAGCCCGTAAAGATTAGATATAACGTGATTTCCCTTGGCATATCGGTATGTGAAGGATGATTGCGCTAAGAAACTGCGAAATCCAAAAACGGTCTCTGATTTTCCAGCCAGAACAACTTCCCATAGTTTCAAAATATCAGTGGTGGCTAATTCCAGATCAGCATCAAGAATTAATGAGTGCGAGGAGTGAACCCCCACAACTCCGGCTTGAATGGCGCTAGCTTTGCCACCATTTTCTTTAGACACGATTTGGTAATTGAGGCGAGTCTCTTTTAACGCGGCCTCAAGCAAAAAAACAGAATTATCCGTGCTGCCGTCATTGACAAAGATGACCTCGGAAACAACACCCTTTGGTAGCTCACTAATTTCCTTCACGAGTTGCGAAATTGTCCGTGCCTCATTAAAAAGCGGAACGATAACGGTGAGTGTTTTCACAGCGTAATCTTAAGCGGTAAATATGCTGATAAATCTGCTCGAGCCCCTGAGGCTCTGATGTCGCCAGCAGCAAAGGCTGTAGCCCACGAAAGTTCTCCACTTGCTAACGCCAACCAGGTGGAAGCCTGCATTTCAATGACATTGGCAGGGGTGCCCCGAGTATGAGTTGGGCCCTCGCCACATTGAATCGCAGCGTAGGGCGGCACTCGCACTTCAATCGCCCGACCTGGGGCAAGTTTCTCTAACGCAGCCAAGGTCCTTTTCACTTCCTGCAAAATCGCCGCGTCGCGCATCAACCAAATAGCTTCGGAATTGTTTGCGTATAGGCGGTGCGCAATTCATCCAATGCGATTGAAACGTGATTTATCTGCAACGCCGTGCCGCCGGTAACGCCCAACCTACTCAACGGAATCTCGTGTTTACTCGCCATCAATGTGAGAGATTCAGCATCGTTGGGTGAAATGGCAACGACAACGCGGCCTGGTGTTTCACTCAATAGTGCGATGCCAATTGGATCTGAGATCGAAATGGTGGCACCAACGTTATGGTGCAGAACCATCTCGGCAAGACTCACTGCTAAACCACCTTGGCTTAAATCATGGGCTGCAACAAATATTGATTGACCTTCAAGCAAAAGTTCGATTAGGCGCATTTCACGTTGTAGATCCGCAACAGGTGATTGTCCACCTCTTTGATTGTGCATATAGGCCCATTCACTGCCAGCAAGGTCATTGCGTGTTTCCCCGATGAGATAGAGATCAAGTCCAGCTTCAGTGAATGACATCGGAGTACGTGCGCGAACATCTTGGATAACTCCAAGAACGCCAATTACTGGTGTTGGCAAAATTGCTACAGCGCCAGTCTGGTTATAAAAGGAAACATTGCCGCCCGTGACCGGTAGTCCCATCTCTAAACAGCCATCTGCTAATCCACGTACTGTTTCCGCGAACTGCCACATGACTCCAGGATCCTCAGGGGATCCAAAGTTCAAACAATTGGTAACTGCTAGTGGTGTTGCTCCTGCAGTTGCGATATTTCGCGCAGCCTCGGCTAACGCCAACTTTGCACCCTCATATGGGTTGAGATAAGACCATGGTGCATTTGCATCTGTCGAGATCGCAACACCAAGGTGAGTTGTCTCATCAATGCGAACCATTCCTGAGTCTTCAGGTTGAGATTGAATGGTGTTACCTTGAACGTACTTGTCATACTGGGATGTGACCCAGGATTTATCAGCCATATTTGGACTCGAAATAAGCTTAAGAACCGCTGCTTTTACCCCTTGAGCATCCTCTGGCATCGGAAGATCCAAGATCTGGCTATTTACGCGATCCACATATTCTGGCTTAGCAAGTGGACGGTTGTAGACAGGACCTTCGTGAGCAACAGTGCGGGGTGGAACATCAACAATAGTTTCGCCGTGCCATGTGATGATCAATCGATCACCATCAGTGACCTCACCGATGACGCTAACGGTTACATCCCATTTCTTACAGATCTCTAAGAAGCGGGCAATTTTACTAGGCTCAACAATCGCGCACATGCGTTCTTGAGATTCGCTCATCAAAATTTCCTCGGGTGACAAACTTGGATCGCGAAGTGGAACAGCATCGAGCTCCACTCGCATTCCGCCTGAACCGCCGGACGCTAATTCACTCGTTGCACATGACAAGCCTGCACCGCCGAGATCCTGGATTCCAATAACAAGATCTTCTGCGAAGATTTCTAGTGAACACTCAATTAATACTTTCTCGGTGAAAGGATCACCGACCTGAACACTTGGTCGTTTAGCTGGACCGCTCGATCCAAATGTTTCACTGGCAAGCACAGAAACACCACCAATGCCATCGCCACCTGTTTGCGCTCCAAAGAGAACGACAAGGTTGCCAGCACCTGATGCCTTGGCTAATTTGATTTGATCGTGTCTCATAACACCAACGCAAAGGGCATTTACTAAAGGATTGCCTGCATAAGTTTCATCAAAAACGATTTCTCCACCGATATTAGGAAGTCCTAGACAATTTCCGTAACCACCAATGCCCGCAACGATCCCAGGAAGCACGCGGCGCGTATCTGGCGCATCGGCTGGTCCAAAGCGAAGTGGATCCATAACGGCAATTGGGCGCGCGCCCATGGTCAAAATGTCGCGAACAATTCCGCCGACACCTGTTGCAGCGCCTTGGTAGGGCTCGACAAATGAAGGGTGATTATGGGACTCAATTTTGAATGTGACTGCGTAGCCCTGACCAACATCAACAACGCCGGCATTTTCACCGATACCAACAAGGAGTGCATCGCTATGTGGTGCTTTCTCCCCAAATTGCTTGAGGTGAACCTTAGAGGATTTGTAGGAGCAGTGTTCTGACCACATCACCGAATACATAGCTAACTCGCTGGAGGATGGACGGCGCCCAAGAATCTCGCGAATACGTTGATATTCATCGGGTTTAAGCCCCAACGCTGCAAAGGGTTGCTCGTGATCGGGCGTCTTCGCCGCTATTTCTACGGTATCTAGCGCCATTTACTTACCAACCATGGAGTGAAGAATTGATGTGAAAAAGGGAAGTCCTTCTGCAGATGGTCCAGTCAGTGGATCAATCGCATGTTCTGGATGAGGCATTAACCCAACAACATTTCCGCGCGCATTGGATATGCCAGCAATCATGTTGCGGGAACCGTTGGGGTTTACGCCAACATATCGGGCAATGATGCGTCCCTCTGATTCAAGAGCAGCCAATGTTTCATCGTCACACTGAAAAGAGCCCTCGCCGTTTTTTAGTGGAATAACGATTTCATCACCTTGGGCGAAATCATGAGTCCATGGCGTAGAAGTATTTTCAATCTTAATCTTTTGTGGAGTGCAAAGAAAATGTAGGCCCTGATTTTGAGTAAGTGCACCGGGGAGCAAATGTGATTCGCAAAGTATTTGGAATCCGTTACAGATTCCAAGAACGGGCATACCGTCATTTGCTTTTTCAATAATGGATCCCATTACTGGCGCAAAACGAGAAATCGCACCACAGCGAAGGTAATCACCGTAGGAAAATCCTCCCGGCAAAATTACTGCGTCAACTCCGTGTAAATCCGAATCATCGTGCCACAGAGCAACTGCCTCCGAACCCCCGGCCCGCACGGCGCGAGCAGCATCTTTATCATCGAGTGATCCAGGGAAAGTGACGATTCCAACTTTCATTTATTTCTCAACCTTCACAACAAAAGTTTCAATAACTGGGTTTGCAAGAAGAGTCTCGGCCGCTCGTGCAACTTCTGCCAATTGAGCCGGCGTTGGGTCACCATCAACTTCAATCTCAAAGCGCTTACCCTGACGCACTGATGTGGCAAATGTGAAACCGAGTCGAGGAAGCGCTGCAGCCACAGCCTTTCCTTGAGGATCAAGGATTTCGGGCTTCAACATTACTTCGACCACGATCTTTGCCATCATGTGCTCCTTTGGATCTGTTAGTGAAACTTTGTGCCGGTGAGTCTTAAATATGCATCGCGATATCGCTGCGCCGTCTTTTCAACAATGTCACTCGGTAACTCGGGAGGTGCAGATTCCCGGTCCCATCCGCTTGAGGTCAAATAATCACGTAAATACTGCTTATCGAAGGATGCTTGAGATTGACCGGGCACCCAGGTACTGGCTTCCCAAAAGCGCGAAGAATCTGGAGTTAGAGCTTCATCTCCGAGAGTTATTTGGCCATTGCTGTCGTGGCCAAATTCAAATTTAGTATCAGCCAAAATAATTCCACGCTCTTTTGCATAATCGGCGGCTACTCCATACAGCTTGAGGGTGAGGTCACGTAGCTCGCCAGCCTCAGGAGATATACGCAATGCTTCATCAAAGTCGATGTTGATGTCGTGATCTCCGACCTCAGCCTTTGTTGCAGGTGTGAAAATATTTGTTGGCAGTGCAGATCCATCGAGTAGTCCCTCGGCTAGTGCGATGCCACATACTGTTCGTGAAGATTTGTATTCACTCCAGCCACTACCCGTGAGGTATCCACGAGCAACGCATTCGATTGGAAACATCTCCAGTGGTTTTACGATTACTGCGCGGCCCTTTACGACTTCAGGGACATCAGAGCTGACAATGTGATTGGGAACAACGTCGGCTAATTTTTCAAACCAAAAGAGTGAAAGTTGTGTAAGTACCGCGCCTTTGCCAGGGATCGCTGTTGGCAAAACCCAGTCGAAAGCAGAGACTCTGTCGGAGGCAACAAGTAAAAGTTGACCACTTGAGTTTGTGTAAAGGTCGCGGACTTTTCCAGTACGCAGATGATCCCACCCAGGGATTGAAGGCGCTGGCGGTGGGCCAGCTAAACCGAAGCCGCTCACCGAATAGAGCCGGGCTTGTACTGCGCTTGCGCAGGATGTGCGGAAGTAATCGCTTCAATGCGACTCACAACTCGCGCTATTTGTTGGCGGGCATCGCCAGTAAATTCGATAGGTGTACTAATCATCGCGTCAAGTGCCTCTCTATCTAACGGGATTCTGGAATCCGCACTTAGTGCGGCAAGAAGGTTGTTGCCTTTGCCTTCACGCATATCTAAAGCAGCTTTTATTGCATGTTCTTTAATCGCCTCATGGGCGACTTCACGTCCGACCCCTGCCTTTACAGCGGCCATCAAGATCTTCGTTGTGGCCAGGAAAGGCAGATACCTCTCTAGTTCGGCCGCTATTACTGCGGGAAAAGCACCAAATTCGTTAAGGACGGTCAGGGTTGTCTCTAGTAGTCCATCAATCGCGTAGAAGGCATCGGGCAGTGCAACGCGTCGAACAACGCTGCACGAGACATCTCCTTCATTCCATTGATCCCCAGCCAATTCACTCACCATCGAGGCATATCCACGCAATACAACAGCTAAACCGTTGATGCGTTCGCAAGAGCGCGTATTCATTTTGTGAGGCATAGCCGATGACCCAACTTGGCCAGCTTTAAATCCTTCGGTCACTAGTTCTGCACCAGCCATAAGTCGAATGGAGGTAGCCAGCGAGGAAGGCGCGGCTGCAATCTGCACCAAAGTTGTCACTACATCGTAGTCAAATGATCGAGGATAAATCTGGCCCGTTGAATCGAGAACATTCTCAAAACCTAATTCCGCAGCGATCATGAACTCTAATTGCTGATGTGCATCTGAGGAACCAAGGAGATCAATGGAATCCTGAGCGGTTCCGACGGGGCCTTTGATGCCGCGCATCGGAAAGCGATCGAGCAACGCATTCAGTCTTTCGAATGCAAAAAGCAATTCCTCCGCGGCGCTAGCAAATCTCTTTCCCAACGTTGTAATTTGTGCAGGCACGTTGTGCGAACGACCAGCGATCGGTTGATCGGCATAGCGAGTAGCGTGTTCGCCGAGGCGTGCCAGAACGGTAATCGTTTTGCCTTGAATAATGTTTAGCCCGTCACGAATTTGCAGTGCCTCAATGTTTTCGGTGAGGTCACGACTTGTCATTCCCGCATGAATGGCTTCATGGCCTGCTAGCGCGTTGAATTCTTCGATGCGCGCTTTCACATCATGGCGGGTAATTCTTTCGCGATCATCAATAGATGCTAGATCTACGTGCGAAATTACTTTTTCATAGTCAGCAATTACTTGATCAGAAATAGCGTGACCCAATTTCGCCTGAGCCCGAGCAACGGCCAACCAGAGTTTTCGCTCAGAAATAATCTTGGCCTCGGGTGCGAAGATGTCGCACATTGCCTTGGATGCGTATCGGCTGGCTAGAACACTCACGGGCGCATTCTCTCTCATTTAATTCCCCTTCTCTGCAACTGAGGCATTAAGCGCGATATCGGTACGGTAAAAGGACCCATCCAGTGAAATCTGGCTAATACCGCGGTATGCGCGGTCGCGGGCTTCGGTGAGATCCACGCCAATTCCCGTAATACTCAGAATTCTCCCGCCGCCTGCATAGAAGACGTGGGTGTCTGCAATTGCGGGCATCTTTGCAATCTCCCCGACAGGTTGTGGGTCACTTGGGTAGCCTTGTGCGGCCAATACAACAGTAACTGCTGAATCTTCACGCCACTCAAGTTTTACGCCTTCAAGATTTCTCGTTGCAGCTTTATACAAAAGCGAACCCAGTGGAGTTTTAAGGCGAGGAATAAGAACTTGGGTTTCTGGATCCCCGAACCGCGCATTAAATTCGATCACACGCACGCCATGATCGGTTAGTGAAAGTCCTGCATACAAGAGCCCCACAAAGGGAGTTCCTCGCGCGGCCATTTCGGCAATCATTGGCGCCAATACATCGTGATGAGTCTGTTCGATGATGTCACTAGGTGCCCAGGGCAGCGGTGAGTAGGCGCCCATGCCGCCTGTGTTGGGACCTTCATCTCCATTAAATGCCCGCTTGAAATCTTGTGCGGGCTCCATGGCAATAATTGTTTTACCATCGGATATTCCAAAGAGAGAAATCTCTGGCCCATCGAGAAATTCTTCAATAACAACTTTCTGGCAGGACAGTGCGTGTGCCAACGCAACGTCACGATCATCGGTGACTACGACACCTTTGCCGCCAGCTAAGCCGTCATCCTTAACTACGTACGGCGCACCGAATTCATCAAGTGCTTTCTCTATCTGAACTCGATTCGTGCACGTAGCACTTCGGGCGGTTGCAACCCCGGCGTCATGCATAACCTCTTTGGCAAAATTCTTTGAGCCTTCTAATTGGGCTGCCGCTTTGGATGGACCAAAGGTTGCAAATCCAGCAGCACGTAATTCATCGGCAACGCCGTTTACTAGTGGCAATTCGGGGCCGACAACAACTAAGTCCACATTAAGTTCTTGAGCCAGAGCAACTATCGCCGCATTATCTGAAATTACTAAAGGGTGAATTGTTGCAATTTCTGCAATCCCCGAATTTCCTGGTGCACAATGCACTTCCGTAACTTCAGGATCAGCTTGGAGTCCTAGCGCCAGTGCGTGTTCTCTACCGCCACCGCCAACTAGGAGGACTCTCATTGTTTAGACAAAGTCCTTTACAACGATAGTTTGGGTGCGACCAGGTCCAACGCCAATGGCGCTCATTGGTGCCCCTGAAATATCTTCAAGGAACTTCACATAATCTCGAGCATTTTTAGGTAGATCAGCAAGAGTTTTAGCGCCCGTAATGTCTTGCGTCCAACCTGGTAGGTACTCATAAATCGGAATCGCGTGGTGGAAATCAGTCTGTGATGATGGAAGTTCTTCAACGCGCTTGCCATCAATCTCATAAGCCACACATACCGGAATCTTCTCCCAGCCCGTCAAAACATCCAACTTAGTAAGGAAGAAATCAGTGAGTCCATTTACTCGGACGGCGTAGCGAGCAATCGGTGCGTCATACCAGCCGCAACGACGAGCACGACCAGTAGTCACGCCAATTTCTCCACCGATGGTGCGAAGTTTCTCTCCATCTTCGTCAAAGAGTTCGGTAGGAAATGGTCCAGAACCGACGCGAGTTGTGTAGGCCTTAATGATTCCGATAACCGTTGAAATCTTTGTTGGGCCAATTCCTGAACCCGTGCAAGCTCCGCCGGCAGTTGGATTACTGGAAGTAACGAAAGGGTAGGTTCCATGATCAACATCAAGCAAAGTTCCTTGAGATCCTTCAAGCAAAACCGTCTTGCCTAGTTCTAGCGCCTGATTTAAGAGCAACCCTGTATCCGTAACAAAGGGACGCAAGATTTCTGCATATTCCAAATACTCTTTGAGAACTTCATCAACGTCAATGTTCTTCCGATTAAAGACCTTGATAAGAACTTGGTTCTTATCCCGTAGCGCACTTTCAATCTTCTGTCGCAAGATTGATGGGTCAAAAAGATCCTGTACGCGAATGCCGATGCGGTTGATCTTGTCGGCATAAGCTGGTCCGATTCCGCGACCTGTTGTACCGATCTTGGAATTACCCAAGAATCGTTCGGTTACCTTGTCGATGGTGCGGTGATATGGCGTAATGAGATGTGCGTTCGAACTGATTACAAGTTTGGAGCAATCAATTCCGCGCTCCGTTAAACCCTTGATCTCTTGAAGCAAAACACCTGGATCGATGACTACGCCATTACCGATCACAGGTACAACGTTGGGACTCAAGATTCCAGAGGGAAGCAAATGCAACGCGTATTTTTGATCGCCGATAACAACGGTATGTCCAGCATTGTTTCCGCCTTGGTAGCGAACAACGTAATCAACACGATCACCTAAGAGGTCGGTTGCTTTTCCCTTGCCTTCGTCGCCCCACTGAGCTCCTAGAAGAACAATTGCAGGCATGGGTAAAGCCTTTCTCTAGATGGCGGTGTTAAGCAAGTAAAGAGGTACCGGTGGAGCGAAGATCTTCTGCTGCCCGAACAATTCGTGCCGCCATGCCGGCTTCAGCAGCCTTACCCCAGGCGCGTGGGTCATACATCTTCTTGTTTCCAACTTCGCCATCAATCTTGAGGACGCCGTCATAATTCTTGAGGATGTGATCAACAATTGGACGGGTAAATGCGTACTGAGTATCAGTATCAATATTCATTTTCACAACGCCATAATCAAGGGCCTCACGAATTTCGCTGAGCAACGAGCCAGAGCCACCGTGGAAAACAAGGTCCATTGGCTTGCTTCCGTCGGCTAGACCCAACTTCTTAGCAACGGCATCTTGCAAAGTACGCAAAATCTTTGGCTGCAAAACAACGTTGCCTGGCTTGTACACGCCGTGTACGTTTCCAAATGTTGCTGCAACGAGGTAACGATTGGCAGAGTCAGAACCTAAAGTTTCAATCGTAAGAAGTGCGTCCTCTGGAGTGGAGTACAACTTGGCGTCATGCTTAGCTTCAACGCCATCTTCTTCCCCACCAACGACACCGATTTCGATTTCCAAGATTGTATGCGCCTCTTTAGATTTGGCGAACATCTCTGCAGAGATTTTCATATTCTCTGGCATCGATACTGCCGAGCCATCCCACATATGCGAGTTGAAAAGTGGAGCTTTGCCATCTTTGATGCGTTGGGCGCCTAGATCCAAGAGCGGACGCATAAAGCCATCAAGCTTTTCTGTTGGGCAGTGATCGGTATGCAGGGCGATGTGAACGTTATAGTTTTTCGCGACAATGTGTGCGAACTCGGCGAGCGCAACGGCGCCATCCACCATCTTCTTTACCGTGGAACCTGATGCGTATTCCGCACCGCCCCAAGAGAACTGAATAATTCCATCAGATTGCGCTTCGGCGAAACCACGAAGTGCCGCAATGATTGTTGATGAAGAGGAAACGTTCACTGCTGGATAGGCGTAGGCGCCAGCTTTGGCGCGATCGAGCATCTGTGAATAAATCTCGGGACTGGCTATTGGCATTTTTGCTCCCAGGGGTTCGCGTAGATGTAATTCTCGAATCCAGCGCGCCATTGGGCCGATCGTGAGGCTTACGCCCAATCCCACCACATACACACCCATAACAACAAAATCGCCATGCGAGGGGAGCCTCACATGACGATTTCGCCCCGGATTGGAAGGTTTTAGGGCGCAATCCCTGCCAATAGCTTGGTCAGTAGCAGGAATAGCTTGCCGACCAATGAAGGGGTTGAGAGGATCTTCAAGAAGGCGGCAATGAATGCTGCGATTGTCATTTTTTCCTTTCTTTCGCTGAGATTGCCCATTCTTGCTTTGCGCGTACGCGGGTAGTTTTCAGTCAGCGGACTCTGTGAATAATCACCCACGGTGAATCACTACCTAAAGGGACAAACCCAAGGTAATCTCCTCAAATTATGAGCCAAGAAATCGAGCAACCTTCGGAAACCCTAGAAAATCTCCTGACCGAGACTCGTACCTTTCAACCCAGCCATGAGTTTGCGGCGGAATCTAACGCGCAACCTTTTATCTATGCCGAGGCAAATAAAGATCGCCTGGCATTCTGGGATCGCCAGGCCGCCGAGCTTCAATGGGATGCACCGTGGACTCAAACTTTAGATTGGCAACCTCCCTACGC
>Ga0194061_1000960_pt1 | contig 17386 bp, 10 predicted proteins | sample SepL2221m_MetaG_FD_163423 | JGI IMG/M metagenome (GOLD analysis project Ga0194061, IMG submission 163423) | Anoxic zone freshwater microbial communities from boreal shield lake in IISD Experimental Lakes Area, Ontario, Canada - Sep2016-L224-21m | ecosystem: Environmental > Aquatic > Freshwater >... | reverse complement strand
CTGGTGGGCCGACCTTAGTAGCGCTGGCAATGTGGCCCGGCAAGTCTTTTGGCCCATCCCCAACGTGGATTCTTCTTTAGTCCGATTTGTTCGCCATCAGGCTGCGGGAGATGAGGCAGCAAGATTGGTGACCTTCTCGGTGATTGACGCTGCTTTTGCGCAACGGCGCAAGATGCTGCGCGGGGCTCTCTCGCAACTCTTTGAGGGAACTGCCGAAGGTGCAATCGCCCAAGCGGGTGTAGACCCGACAGCACGTGGAGAGACACTTCTACTCAGCGACTTTATGGCTATTGCTAATACTCTTACCCCATGAGGCGTAATGGCGTAGTTGTGCGAGTTCCTGGAAAGGTGAACTTACAACTCTCCGTCGGCCCGCTCGACTCTGATGGGTATCACGAAGTCACCACGGTCTTTCAAGCGATCTCGATTTATGATGATGTCACGGTTAGATTCGCCGAACCGGGTTCTGGGATCACGCTAGAGATTAGCGGCACCACAGCGTCGGGTGTGCCCAACGATTCTACAAATCTGGCCTATCAAGCGGCACAGTTAATGATCGATCGCCATGATTTAGATTCTGATATCGCAATTCATATTAAGAAAGAGATTCCCGTCGCTGGTGGAATGGCGGGCGGAAGCGCAGATGCCGCGGCAGTGATTGTCGCTTTTGATGCGCTCTACGAACTTGGTATGTCACGCGATGGCATGGAGAAGATCGGTGCAGAACTGGGGAGCGATGTTCCCTTTGCAATCACTGGTGGAATTGCCATCGGACGCGGTCATGGAGATCACCTGACACCGGTTTTGGCGCGCGGAAGTTATAACTGGGTTTTAGCAATGGCTCCACAAGGGCTATCGACGCAGGCGGTTTATAACGAATGTGATCGCTTGCGCACTGGGTTAGATATCTCTCGCCCGCAGGTAGGGGATCAAATTTTGCAGGCGCTACGTGCCGGTGATTCGGTGATGGTGGGAAAGTCGCTATCCAATGATCTGCAATCGGCCGCCTGCTCACTTCGACCTGCACTGCGTTTGGTGCTCGATGTGGGGATTGATTATGGGGCCCAAGGGGCGATTGTCTCTGGAAGCGGTCCGACCGTTGCATTCTTGGTAGCGGATGAAGAGCGGGCTTTAGATCTGACGGTGGCGCTCAGCGCAAGTGGCGTGGTTGCTGGGGTAATTAGAGCAACGGGTCCCACCTTTGGCGCGCGGGTTATTGAAACTCTCTAAAGGCGGGAAAAAACTGGTGTATTTGTCGCATTGGCGTTAATAAGGGACAATTCAGGTTCCGCCATTGTGTAGTGGCTAGCACATGGGCCTTTGAAGCCCAGGGTCCAGGATCGATACCTGGTGGCGGAGCAAAGCAAAGCCACCCGATCAAAAGGGCGGCGGAGCCAGAAAGTCGCCGCCGAGTTAAGAAGGGGGAGAGCAATGAAGCAGCTCGACCTCACCATTATTCTCGCCGCCGGTGAAGGCACTCGGATGAAATCCAAGACACCCAAAGTTCTCCATGAGATTGCCGGACGTCCACTCATTGAGCACGTTCTTCACGCAACTGCACCCCTAAGTGCGAAAGAGGTACGCCTCGTTGTGGGAGCCGGTCGCGAAGTGGTCGAGGCTCGTGTGAGTCGTGCTTTCCCAGAAGCCACCTTCGTCCTTCAAGAGCAGCGCAATGGGACTGGCCATGCCGTGCAGCTGGCGATGGATGGTGCACCCCAAATTGGGACTGTTCTTGTCCTCGCTGGCGATACTCCACTACTGACCACAGTCACCTTGCAAGAGTTCTTTGACGCACATGTTGGGTTGGGTGCAGATGCCTCCGTTCTCACCGCCTTCACCCCAGATGCTTTTGGCTATGGCCGCATCGTTCGTGATGACGAAGGCAACCTCTCCAAGATTGTTGAAGAGCGCGATGCCGATCCGCTGGAAAAAGAGATCGATGAGATTAACACCGGGGTTTACTTATTTGATATCGCAGCGTTGCGTTCTGCGCTCGCTGGTTTAAAGAGCGGAAATTCGCAGGGCGAGCTTTATCTCACCGATGTTATTGAATTGATGAAGGCTGCTAGTCAGAGTGTGATCGCAATTCGATCTAATGATTACACCGAGACGCTGGGGGTTAATGATCGCTCGCAGTTGGCAGAGTGCGCTGCCATCATGCGCGACCGCATCAATGACGCCATCATGCGCAGCGGAGTAACAATTATTGATCCAACAACTACCTGGATTGACGTGGATGTCGAAATTGAAAGTGATGTAACCATTTACCCCGGATCTGCACTATTGGGAACAACCAAGATCGCGAGCGGCGCAGTGATTGGGCCGCGCACCACCCTCGAAAATTCTTCCGTAGGACCCGGCGCGAGTGTCATCGAATCTCGGGTGGCCGGCTCTTCGATCGCGAGCCAGGCAACTGTTGGGCCCTTTAGTTTTATCCGCCCTGGAACGGTGCTCGCCGATGGAAGCAAGGTTGGCGCCTATGTAGAAGTGAAGAACTCGACCATTGGAGCGGGCTCCAAAGTCCCTCATCTCTCGTATGTCGGGGATGCCACGATCGGCTCGGGCACCAATATCGGGGCCGCCGCAATCTTTGTGAACTACGACGGCGTTGATAAGCACCAGACGGTGATCGGTAACGATGTCCGAATTGGTAGCGACACCATGCTCGTGGCCCCAGTAACCGTGGGGGATGGCGCTTATACGGCTGCAGGATCGGTCATCACCGACGACGTGCCCGCCGGTTCCATCGGAGTTGCTAGAGCAAAGCAGAGAAATGTCTTAGGGTGGGTCCTACGTAAACGCGCTGGGACAAAGTCAGCAGAATCTGCCAGAAAAGCTGGGGCCGCCGATGGCCCCTCCAAGGTACAGGGGGAAGCATGAGCGAACTTCGACTGAGCTCGGAAAAACGTCTACGAATCTTTACTGGACGTGGATACCCCGAGTTAGCTGAAGATGTCGCCGCTGAACTTGGTATTCCCATCACTCCAACATCGGCTTATGACTTTGCCAATGGAGAAATTTTCGTTCGATTTGAAGAGTCCGTTCGCGGATCAGATGCCTTTGTAATTCAAAGCCATGCCTCGCCAGTCAACAAGCAGATCATGGAACAGTTGATCATGGTCGATGCGCTCAAGCGCGCATCTGCAAAGCGCATCACTGTGGTTGCACCTTTTTATGGATATGCCCGTCAAGATAAGAAGCATCGCGGACGTGAGCCAATCTCAGCCCGACTAATGGCCGATCTCTTTAAGACCGCAGGAGCAGACCGGCTGATGGTTGTCGACCTGCACACCTCGCAGATCCAAGGATTCTTCGATGGTCCAGTGGATCACCTCTTCGCACTTCCACTTCTTACAAATTATGTCGGTAGCAAAGTCGACCGCTCCCGATTGACGATCGTCTCACCTGACTCTGGTCGCGTACGCGTGGCAGAGCGCTGGTCTGACATGCTCGGCGGCGCACCGATCGCTTTCATTCACAAGACGCGCGATCCACGGATTCCCAATGAATCTGTTACTGGCCGCGTCGTCGGTGATGTTAAGGGGCAGACCTGCGTAGTCATCGATGACATGATCGATACCGCTGGAACAATCACCAAAGCTGTGGACGCTCTCTTTGATGATGGCGCCAAAGAAGTTATTGTTGCTGCAACGCATGCGGTTCTGTCGGGGCCAGCTGTAGAGCGCCTCAAGAATTCTCGAGTAAGCGAAGTCGTTGTAACCAATACCCTTCCTATCCCCGAAGAGTCGCGCTTCGACAAGCTGACCGTGCTTTCTATCGCGCCACTGCTGGGCCGCGCCATCCGCGAAGTGTTTGAAGATGGATCAGTTACCAGCCTCTTCGATGGCCTTTCATAAGAGCCTTTTATAAGGCTTTTTTAGGGCAATTTGTTAATAGGGGCTCTGGTTCGCTAATCTAAGGGCTTCGTTCCGGCGAGGGATAGAAATATCCGTAATCGACGGGTTCTCTCTTGGAACGTGTTGTGTCCGTTCACTAAAAGGGAGTTACAAATGGCCGAGATTCAAATCAACGGTAGCAAGCGCACCAACTTTGGTAAGGGTGCATCACGCCGCGATCGTAGGGCTGGTTTAGTTCCTGCCGTCATCTATGGTCACAATGCAGTTCCACAGCACGTTGCGCTCCCATCACGCGAGCTTGCAACTGCCCTAAAATCTTCTAACGTCCTTCTCAACGTCACCTTTGATGGCAAGTCAGAGCTCGTTCTTCCAAAGTCAGTCTCCAAGAACCCGCTCTCGGGCATCTTCGAGCATGTCGACCTCCTCATTGTCCGCAAGGGTGAAAAGGTAACTGTCGAAGTTCCAGTTCACACCGAGGGTCAATTCGATAAGGATGGAATCCTCGAGCACGTTAACAACACCATTGAAGTTGAAGCAGAAGCAACATCAATCCCAGCATTCTTGGTTCTCGATCTGACTGGAATGCCTGCTGGCACCAGCAAGACCGCCGGCGATGTAAAGCTTCCTGCTGGAACAACTCTTATCTCTGATCCTGAGCTAGTTGTAGTTCACCTCTCTGAGCGTTCAACCGCTGTTGAAGAGGTAGCTGCTCCTGCTGCTGCGACAGAGGCTGCTCCTGCTGCCGCTGCTCCAAAAGAATAAGTAACGACTTAACTTCGTACTATGGCTGATCGCTGGCTGGTTTTCGGACTCGGAAACCCCGGCGATCAATATGCCAAAACTCGCCACAACATAGGGCAGATGGTTGCTAACTATTTGGCGAGTAATTCTAAATTTGCATCACATAAATCCCGTACCGAGGTAGCCGATATTCATATAGGCCAAATTCCAGTCACGGTTGCAAAATCCAAGATCTTTATGAATGAGTCGGGCGCACCTATCAAGGCTCTCGCCGATTTCTACAAAGTAGATCCGAGCCATGTCATTGTGATTCACGATGAACTCGATATTCCTTTTAACACCATTCGCATCAAGCAAGGCGGTGGCGACAATGGCCACAATGGACTCAAAGACATCACGACTCATTTCAGCGGCCCAGGATATTTCCGAGTTCGGATGGGCATCGGCCGACCTGCTGGGCCGCAAGATCCAGCTGACTTCGTACTCAAGCCTTTTGCAAGTACCGAAAAGAAGGAGCTCGATGACTTTATTGCGCGCGGCGCTCAATCCGTTGAACGCTTGATTGAAAAAGGTTTAGAAGCGGCGCAACAAGAATTTAATTAAAGCAACGCAAGTTCGGTGCAAAGCCAGCGTTTATCTACACCTTCAAAGCGCAAGACCAGCGAACGCACCCGATCATTAAACCGCAGGGTCACAGTTGTCTCTGCAACTCCTTCAATGGGTTCATTGATATACACCCGGCGAATCTTTGGTATTTCACGCTGGTTGCCCGCCAAGGTCAAGATTTTGGCGTAGACCAAGCGGTGCGAAAGGCGAGCCAACTGCATCGGCTGCCTACGCCCGCCCCACACTTCGACAACGCCCAAGACATACCGACTTACGGTTTCTTGCAGCGGCGGAAGTTCCGCCAACCCCGATGGCTTCGGTAGATACTCCCGATCCACATCTTCGCCTTCCAAGTGCTGAGGAGTGGGTACCAGAAAGAGTTTTCGCTTGGTAGAGCCTGTCTTTAACTGGTCTGCGGCCATAAGTTGCAGGGTGGGCGCCATCTGAGGATCAGCAGTTGCCTCAAGGGACCCCGGCCGTGAAAATCGTACGATTCGTGGTGCTTCATCTATAACTTCTAATTGTTCAGCGTTCATCGCGTAAAACTGGCAGAACTAAATGGTTTGGGGATCATCCGAAAGGATGAAGTTACTGCTGGTGATTTAGGCCTTGGTTATAGCCAGGCCTTCAGCTATGGCACTAGCAAAAATATCTGGATCTTCAGATACTCTCTCCAAAATCTCCTTACGGCCGCTCACGCCAAGTAAGTTATAGATCGCAATAGTCTCCTGGCGCACGAGCGATTCACTAAAACCAATCTCACTAGCGATCTCGATGTTTGTAGCGCCGGTGATAATTAGCCCCAAAATCACCTGCTCGCGATTGGTCAAACTAGAAGTATCCGCATTAAATGCACTTCGTAATCCGTTAAATTTAGGAGTTATATCCTGACGCTTCGCTATCTCGAGTGCGACGATTGAACCCACTGTAGTGATGAAAGCGCGAAGTTCCGCAGTCAGCCTGAATTTCTTCTCCAGAAATAAAATACCCGCCCCCACCGAATGGAGCGGAAAAGCTACCGCCGCCGCGAAACCTTCTGGAAACATTGAGTGGGAAAAACTTGGGTGGGCAGATTCAAAACTCTGCGAATTGTTTAATTCAACTAACCTGTTAAATCTAATCGCCTTTGTCATCGGCGTTTCCTTGCGCATGGGAATTGCAGAGTGACCATGAAGAACCTGCGAGTCATAGCCAAAGCCTGAGAGCATCTCCAAATTTCCATTTGATCTTAGTAAGCCGAGGGAGATACCCATCGGATTTAACTCGACAAAAGTATCCAGAACGAGAAAGCGCGAGATGGCATCGAGCGACTGATCCCCATCCTGCAGGAACGAAGCAAGAGATCCGACCTTGACTATGGAACTCACACGAACCTCACCTTCACACTTAAATCGCTTGTCTAAGCATCGTCCATTTCCCGCTGACGACCTAGCAAGGGGGCGAGGGGTAGCCCCTTTATCTATTAAATCACAAGGGTCATAACCAGTCATGACCGGTCAATAACCTTCTAGGGATGCTTCGCAAAGCCTATGTTTTAGGGGTATTCAACCTACATGACCTCGGAGGTCAGCTCGTGAGTAGATTCAATTTCCTGAGCCCCGTTAAAACTATTGGCCAAATTCGGGAAGGCAGGGGTCTCCGAAAAGCAGTTACGTTGATCGCTTCCGTGAGTTTATTGACAACAATGGCGGTGGCAGTGCCAAATGCGGCTATTGCAGCGCCACCTACCACCTGGAGTATCACCTCATCGACCACTGGATCCGGGTCTGGCACCGTTTCATCGCAAAGCGGTCTCCGATTGATTAAAACCTCAGCCGATATCTTTTTCTGGCCGGATTCAGGTTCCATGGTCTCGGCTATCTCGATCGATGGCGTGGACCTGTCACGAACTGATTTAAGTTCTGCTGTAGGCGCGGGCTCTTTCACGGTCGCACAAGGCATTGCTCCAAATTACATCCGCGCCGTTGTAGTCACTTTCTCCTTGATCACATATACCGTGCACTTTGATAATCAAGGCCATGGCACAGCACCCTCTGATGCCACTGGAGTTATAACACTCGCTTTTGGTTCGCTCCCAAGTGAGAGTACCGATGGTGACTACTCATTCTCTGGTTGGTCGACTGATGCTGCGGGCAACGTAATGGTTTCCTCTGATTACACCCCAGGTGCTGATTCGACGCTTTATGCAATATGGAATTACAACCCACCATTCGATCCCTGCAATGGTTATCCATCCTGTGGCAACACTCCTCCAACCACTTACACCGTCAGTTTTGATAACCAGCTCCATGGCACGCCCCAGAGCGATGAAACTGGTGTTACAAGCATTGCATATGGCGATTTGCCTCCCGAGAGCGCAGATGGATACTTCACATTCGTGGGCTGGTCGAGCACGCAAGACGGCATGGGGCTTTTGAATTTTGGAGGTACTTTTACTCCAACAAGTAATTCAACTCTCTACGCAATTTGGCAAGATAACACTCCTCCATCCGATAACACGGTTGTCTTCGACGGAAATGGCGCAACTTTCGGGAGCATGTACGATGAAGTGAACAGCAGCATTGTCGCTCTAGATCAAAATATGTTTGCTTGGGCCGGATACACCTTCGCAGGTTGGAATACCGACTCAAGAGGCGGAAGTTACGGAACCGCTTATGAGAATCGCGGAAATTTTGACTTCAGAGTTGGTGGAGCAACCTTGTATGCACAATGGACTCCCAATCAGACCCACACAGTCACATACGCGGCGGGTGGAGCTGATGGGACACTTCCAACGCAATCTGATACTTCCGAGGGTGCAATCATTAATTTGGCATCTGCTTCGGGATTAACCATGGCAGGGCATTACTTCACTGGCTGGAGCGATGGACCCGGAAGTTATAGCGCCGGATATTCCTACACAATGCCGTCATCGAATTTAGTCCTGACAGCAACTTGGTCTTCCGATATTTGGAACCTTATGAACTCAGCCACGTCCTATTACACGACCGATATAAGTGGTCTATCCGTTGGAGATAGTTTATCCGGCGTCCCAAAATATGCTGGTGGAGTAATCCTTCCTCTTCCTAGTGGGACGACAATTCTCGATATAAGTTCCACCGGGGTAGATATATCCACCACAGGTCTCTGTGACAATGGGCAGTGCGATGGTTCAATTGGAATCAATGCTCACTCGACGGTTTATTTGATCACGGTAAATAATGCCATTTTCACCGGTCAGGCTAGAGTGGTTTTCGATTATACGGCGGTACCTCCTGCAACCTTTACAGTCACTTATCATGGCGGTGGTGCAACATCCGGAGATGTTCCTGTTGACGTTAATGCTTACGCCTCAGGTTACAGAGTTACTATTGCGAGTCCGGGAAATTTAGTGAAATCGGGCTTTAACTTTCGTAACTGGACCGATGCAACGGGAGTGGGCGGTTGGAACGGAACTGGAACGGCGTCATTTCTAATATATGAAAACACCGATATTTATGCAGTGTGGAGTTCTACTTCCTACACGGTTAGCTTTGACAATCAAGGTCATGGATCAGCGGTTGGCGATGCAACAAACGTGACAACGATCGCGCTGGCATCCCTTCCTTCAGAAAGCACCGACGGCTATTTCATATTCCAAGGTTGGTCCGAGACTGTTGGCGGTTCCGTTCTTACGGGCGATTACACACCAACTCACAACTCAACTCTGTACGCGGTTTGGTTTGACACCACCACTAGTGAAGATCTATTAGCCGCAAATGCGGTTATTTCCAACATAGTCCTTGGGAATTGGAGTGCCGCTCGCAGTGGTTACGATGCCCTGACCACACTCCAGAAAACATTGGTCAGTAACTACCCCACTCTACTGGCTCATGAATCTGATGTTGCGGCCGCAGCAGCCTACCAACTTGAGTTAGATGGGTACGCAGCAGCTGCAATCATCGATGAAATCAACAATCAATTCTGGGCAGCAGCTCGCAGCGATTACGACGTTGCGAATGCGCAGGTTCAAAGTTTGGTCACTAACTACAATGTTCTACTGGCTCATGAAGCTGAAGTTGCAGCCGCAGCGGCAGCCGCCCAACTGGCTGCGGATAGAGTGACAGCAGTCAACGATCAAGCCGCCTATGTCGCTGCCGGAGGATCAATTGAAGATGCGGTTTATCTTGCAAATGTCAATGCCGCTTTGGGAAGTGACGATGCTGCACTACAACAGGCTAATATCTCACTGGAGTTAGCGACGGCAGTTCTCCTCACACCTCCTCCAGTCACTTATACCGTTACCTATGATGCTAATTGGATCGGCTCTGGAGGTAACGTTCCTATTGATTCTTCTAGTCCATACGCAGAAGGAGCAATTGTCACAGTTTTAGCAAATACGGGGAATTTGAACACCGATAATTTTACGTTCTCAGGGTGGAGCACGTCGCCTGATGGGAGTGGTCTGCTTTTTGACGCCAGTGGTACTGGGGTATTTCAGATTTTTGGCAACTACACCCTCTACGGAGTTTGGACTCGGATTACGTACACAGTTCTATTTGATAACCAGGGCCATGGAACCACTCCTTCAGATGCAACAGAAGTGTCATCTATTGCCTTTGGAGATCTTCCCTCTGAGAGTACCGATGGCTATTACATATTCCTAGGTTGGTCCGAGACTTCCAGTGGGTCGGTCCTTACGGGCGATTACACACCAACTCAGAATTCAACTCTTTATGCTATTTGGAGTTCTTCGAATTCATTCGCATGCGGTACTGGTTCTTACCATGTTCTGAACGGGGTTGTAGATTTCAACGATGCATGCTCCGGTGTCGTGGTCTTTGATTCGAGTGTCATTTCGATAGGTGGATATGTATTTTTTGGGGCTACTGGGATCACCTCACTGGTCTTTCCATCTTCAGTCACTTCAATCGGGCGAGGGTCTTTTCAGGGAAATATCAATCTGACTTCGGTGGAGATTCCCAACTCGGTGACATCGATATATAGCTATGCCTTCCTTGGAGATACAGCATTAACCATGCATGTTTACGTGTCAGATGCGGTCACGAGCCTTGGTACAGATATTTTTGCCGGTACAGCGATGTTTTGTGTAAATGTATCAGATACCGAATATGCCTTGGGGCTTTCGACAGGTGCCTGGAGAACGGTATACGAAGGTTCTATAAACATTCCTAGTTGCAATCCCAGGTCAATTACTTTCGACGCCAATGGTCACGGCGTCGCCCCTGACTCTCTTAGCGCGATTTACACCGTGGTGATTGCCGAACTGCCAGTGATATCAAATAGTGGATTCTTCACTTTCTTAGGTTGGTCAACATCTGACAATGGCGCTGTTCTTTCGGGGACTTACACGCCAGAGGTGAACGTGACGCTTTATGCGGTCTGGCAGGATAACAGCCCTGTAATCAATGTATTTGACTGCTCTGGCGGTGGCACTTACACAGTTGTAAATGGCGTGCTTACGCAACCAGTTGACGGATTCACCACTTGCAGTGGCACAGTGACTTTAGATTCAAGCGTGACGGAGATCGGGCAATTCGCCTTCTATGGGGATGGCAACATCGTCTCTGTCATTCTTCCAAATACCGTAATCTCGATCGGTTTCGGAGCATTTTATCGAAGCGGCATTCAAAGTATCAGTATTCCATCTTCGGTAACTTCGATTGGTAGTTCTGCTTTCTATCAAGCTTATGGAATAACTATCCCCTTTCTTATTCCAGACACGGTCTCCACCCTGGGTGCCGAACTCTTTGGGTATAACAACGGGCTTGCCTGTATCTACACTTCAGAATCTCAGTATGCTCTTGGATTGATTGCCGGGGCTTGGCTTGATGACTATGGATCTTCATTTCCACGCTGCATCGGACAAAGTATTAGTTTCAACTCAAATGGGCATGAAATCGGCGTTCCTAGCTCAATTCTGGACGTGGTAACAATTTCGACAGCCGAATTGCCAATTCTCTCGAGTGACGGGTACTTCAGTTTTCAAGGGTGGTCTACTTCGCCCCTACCTGGATCTACGGCGCTCACAGGGATCTTTGTGCCAGTTGGTAGTCCAACTTTGTATGCGGTCTGGCAAGACAACACTCCGCCTACTGTAACTCATACTGTTACGTATGCCCGCGGCGGTGGAAGTGGAGCACTTCCTACACAATCTGATGTTTTGGAAAATTCATTTTTTGGCACGGCCTCAAGTGTTGAGCTAACAAAAACCGGGTACGGATTTGCGGGTTGGAGCGATGGATTTTCAACGTACGAACCAGGCGACCCTTACACAATGTCGACCCTAAATGTGATCCTCACAGCAACATGGGTTCCCAATATCATCTATTTCACTTTCGACTTAAACAATGGCGGACGCGAAGTAAATCTAGGCAGTGTGAATCTGGGACCTCATTACGAAACAACGGTTATGGACTTTGGTGTGTATGACAAAGGTAGTTTTGACGGATTGGGTCCAATGCAATCAGATGTACTAACAGGTTGGGCTACGAATCCGAATGGAACCGGAATCTTTATTTCAGAGGGAGCCGTGCTCAGCCCAGTCAGCACATATTTCACCGACGCTGGCAGTGTCACCCTTTATGCGATCTGGAGTACTTCGAATACTTTCCAATGCCCCGATGGTGGTAGTTACCAGGTTACGGGTGGTGTCGCGAGTAATGGAAGGTTCTGCGCTGGAGATTTGATCTTAGATTCCAGCGTTACACAACTCGGGGAACAGGCGTTTTATACGGCATGGGGGCTTCGGTCGATCGTCATTCCAGATTCGGTAACTTCCATTGGTTATATGGCGTTGGCTGCCACAGATATTAGGAGCCTCACAATTCCAAGCTCCGTTACGAGTATCGGAAGCTACGCATTTTACGTTAGCGGTTTGTCGAATGGTGTCCTAATCCCTGACCAAGTCACTTCGTTAGGTTGGGGGCTGTTTTTCAGCACCCGCACTTCTTGTATCTACGCTTCGGAAAGTGAGTATGCCCTGGGTTCGAACCCAGAGGTTGGTGCCTGGAATACTGGGAACAGCTTGCCAGCTCCTCGTTGCGTTCCTCAGATAGTGGTATTTGATTCCAATGGTGGTTCAGGTTCTATGCGTAACCAAGTTAGCGCAACCCCTACCAATTTAGCTGCAAATGATTTTCAAGCCCCTGACGGACGAGTCTTCACCGGGTGGAATGTCAACTCGGATGGAAGTGGTAATGGATATGCCGCTGGAGCTTCTGCATTTGCGTTTAGTTCGTCCGCGGAGGCACTAACCCTCTATGCGCAGTGGGGAAATGCATGTTCTCTGGGTGGCACCTACACGATCTATCTTGGCCCAGATACCGAATATGCTAAAACCGGAACTGTTATTGCGAGCAATTCCTGTGCTGGTGAGGTTGTATTTGATTCAAGTGTAACCGCCATCGCCCCGTGGGTCTTTAGTGAAAATGACGCGATTACTTCTGTAACAATTCCAGCGTCAGTAACGACAATTGGCTCCGGCGCATTCTATGCAAATACGAGCCTAAGCTCGCTGAACTTCGCTCCAAATAGTCAACTGACGACCATCAACGGTGGCGTGGGAAGTGGAGCATTCGAGGGGGATATCAGCCTTACGAACGTCATTATTCCCAACTCTGTTTCTTACATTGGAAATCAGACTTTCGCCTACATGAATAGCCTAGTGTCAATCACGCTCCCAAGTTCTTTGATTGAAATTACTTCGGGATTATTGAGGGACGATCCGAATTTGGTTTCGGTAATCATTCCATCAGGAGTTACAACAATTCGAAATAACGCTTTTTACAACGACACAAGCCTCGCCTCCGTCACAATTCCTGACACCGTTACTCTCTTTGATGGTTCCCAGCGGAGGGGTCAGATATTCCAAAATACTGGGCTAACTTGCGTAAATGCATCTCAATCTGTTTACGACCTTTATACAAGTTGGGGGAGTATTACCCGTTGCATTACTGGCGGCATTATTACCTCATTTGATGCACTCCCATCACTAACCATTTCTGACTTCTTCCCGGATCCAATTCCGACTCACGCCCAACTCGAAGCTTTCTGGAACGCATTTCCAACAACCGCAATAGGGCAACCTGGCTCCGTTTCCATTCCATTAGATGGTGGTATCGGGGAGGGTTACTTTGATGCTTGCGTTGTCGGTAGTTACACAATCGGCATGTTCCTCGGGACGATTCCTGCAGGTTATGTCGTCAGTGAAGGCGTTTCTCCTACATTCGAAATAGTTGTCACTACTCCTTTCTGGGGTTGCAATGAACACACGGTTACTTTCGATTGGAATGCAATTAATGGCAGTGGATCGATGGATCCTCAAAGCGCAAGCTCTGCGACCGAGTTGACTGCCAACAATTTTGAGAATTTCGCCATGGGCCAACCACTCTACGCATTCGTGGGATGGAATACAGAGCCAGATGGATCAGGTGTGGCATATCTTGATGGTGAAACTTACGACTTCTCAGCAGACCTCACTCTTTACGCCCAATGGGCATTGGTGTACACGGTTACTTTCAAAGAAGTCATTGGTAATTGGGGGGCTCAAAATGCACAGGACGGCCACGGTCTAACTGCGCTTCAAAGCAACACTTTCATTTACGATGGACATGAATTCATGGGTTGGAATACCGAGCCAGATGGATCCGGTGTGGCATATGGTGATGGTGAAACTTACGACTTCTCAGTAGACCTCACTCTTTACGCCCAATGGTCAGACACCTACTCCGTGAGGTATCCAGCCGGGCATACCGATATTAGTTTGGGCGGCTACGTTGGTATCAATTCCAGTTATAACGCCGCATTTGCGGCTGGAGAAGTGGTGATTTTAACTGTAAATGCGTGGGAAGGGTCTCAGCTCAAGGTTGGAACACTTTTTGCGAATTTTGGCGAATCAGGTTCTGTGGAATTGACAGCTACAGAAGATCCCAATGTTTTCGCATTCTTCATGCCTGCCTCTCCGGTTGTGATAAGCGCAGTGTTTGAGCCACTTACATTTACAGTAACCTTCCACTCCAACGTGGCTGGTGCTTTGGATGATACTTACACTCAAACGGCAAGTAGTTCCACCGTACTCACCGCAGTTGATTTTACGAATCCTGGATATGCATTTCTTTGGTGGACGACAGGTTCTGATGGAACGGGCTACAGCTATTCGGCTGGAGATAGTTACCAATTCACGTCAAGTGTCGATCTTTATGCGCGGTGGAGAATTGCTACTCCTGTTGTAACCGCTAACTCTGGAACTGCGAGCGGATCGATCAAGGCAACTTTTGCCTCTGTCCTAGGCGCACTCTCCTACGCAGCCTTGATATCGGTAGAAGTCACTCCCTGCGAATGTTCAACCTGGACCTGGGTCGATAACTATGTATCGGGAGCCGACATCACTGGATTAACGCCCGGAACTACCTACTATGTCAGCATATATGCAGTATCCAACGATTCTAATTATTACAATTCGGAATGGTCGGAAGGTACAACGGCGGTCGCAAAAGTCATTGCTCCTCCCGCACCTACGAACCCAACACCGATCGTTGATCAAACTTCCACGATCTCTGGAATTTCACCAAGTTCAGGTTCGATTGCCGGCGGATATGAAGTAACCATAAGTGGGCACTTCCTTACACCGATTGTGAATCTAAATTGCGGCAGCGTCTTCTTGCAAGTTGGTGCTTGGACGCAAACCACTTCCACCATTAAGTTCATGATGCCAGCTCATGCTGCCGGTTTGGTTTATTGCCAAATCTTTAACGGGCTCTATCCAATTCTTACGCATCAGGCATTTACACTCACTTTGGTAGATGTGGTGCCAACTCCAACTCCAACTCCAACGCCAACTCCAACTCCAACTCCAACACCAACTCCAACACCAACTCCAACTCCAACACCAACTCCAACACCAACTCCAACACCAACTCCAACACCAACACCAACACCAACACCAACACCAACACCAACACCACCTACGAATGCGTCGGGGGAACCTACGTCGCCAGTTGGTTTGGATAGCGCCCTAACGCTGGTGATTGGGTATAAGACTGGTGGGAGTGCTGCTTCGGCGGCGGATCTTGCGAAGTTGAAGGCTTACAAGTCGGCGGCAGTCATTACGGTTTATGGATATGCCGAACCAACCAATCCAAAGACCGATCCAGCACTTGCGCACGCCCGTGCCAAGGCGATTGCAATTGCCCTTAAGAAGATCGCGCCAAAGGCCACAATTAAGTTCGCCGGCAAGGGAACAGTCACCAACAAACTCTGTGCCGCCTACGTGAACAAGTGCGTGGTGGTGCTGGGGAAGTAATCCCAATATAGAAAATTAGCGCCCGATTTGTAACGCTTTGAGCGTTTATGTGAGCGCGTGACTTGATGATTGTGAGTGCTAGCACTCACCGCCTGTTAGAGTCCGCGCTTGAAGATTCCATTCCTGCGCGAGGGCAAAGGCCGATATGCGCTTGTGGCATTGGTCGTCGCTGTCTCTCCGATCGCGCCGGTTCATGCGGTCGAAAATGGTCTACCAGCGGCCGGTAACTCTTACGCAGTACCTATCAAGACAGTTCTGTCGCCGGGTAACACAGGGGCATGCTCAGGGGTTCTAATAGCACCACTGACAGTTGTGACTGCAGCGCACTGCGTTACCGATGCGAATGGAAAATTGACCGCTGATGTTTATGTTGGTGTGGCTGGGAATTCTCTGGCATCTATCACTCAAGCCAACAAAGTGCATTCCATCGAGCTCTACTCGGATTTCAAGATTCAGGCTGGTTTGACCGTTGGCAATAATGATTTAGCTTTTCTGATCTTGTCGCATGCGCAAACCCTGAAGGCTCCCATTGCAATTGCGTCCGAAGCACAATTAGCAGCTCTGCAGGTTGATGGCTTTCCAGTCACGATCACCGGCTACGGCTATTACTCCGATACCGCGACTGCTTCCTCGAATTTTCCAGAGTCATTTACTGGAAGTTTGAGTTCTAGTTCTGCCCCGAATCCCAATTCGGCTTGGGTTAAATCCGAAGGCGCGGACGCCTGTCTCGGGGATAGCGGTTCTCCGGTCGTAAGCACAATCAACGGGGTAGTTACCGTTATAGGAATTGTCTCCGGAATGGACAGAAGCATAGATTGCACAGCGAAGAATTCGGATGGCTCCTATTACACATACTTCACTCTTATCAGCAGATATCAAGATCTTACGCTCGCTGCCCGGGCAGCTTCGCTCTTGACTGTCGTAGAGAAGGGCCACCCACTTTCCGTGCAGGCCAAGAGAGCCACGAATACCCAGATTGCCTCCTTGAAGAGCCAGATATCGCAGGCTCAATTGCACTTTGGTCAGAACAATCGCTATTTAAGCAATGCGCTCCAGGTGTTGAGTGTGGCGACGAGGAAACTTCGCGCTTAATAGATTTGGGCCTGTGGATAGTGAAATGCACGAGGCGCTGGGATTGAGTATTCATCTCCCATGGACGATTTACAGAAATTTATGCAGCGCAATCTTCGCCGAATTCTGGCAGTGGGCGGCCTGATTCTCTCGCTACTAGCGCTTTCAATTCTGCTCAATAACAGCCCCACAACTTCGCTCTGGATGGCAACTGCAACTATCCCGAGCGGCTCCAAGATTACGGCGCGTGATGTCCAATTGGTGAAGGCTAATCTCACTCTGGATTCTGGACACTATCTCGGTGGAACTGAGACCGTGATTGGGCAGTATGCGACGCGACTTTTACACCCAGGGGATTTGATAGCTGTTATCGATATCAGCCGCGGTATGACAAACCCCACCGCTACTTATTTGCCGATCGGAGTATCAGTGCTCGATCTGCCGGTGGACCTTGCGGTGGGGGATCTTGTGGATGTCTACGTGATTCCCAAGGATCAATCGGCACTTCCCGCGGTGGTGGCACATCGAATACCGATCCAGAATATTGATCAGAAGTCGCGTGCCCTGGGCGGCAGCGTCGCAGTAAGTGTCGCGGCGAACAGCACCATTGCGGCAATCATTGTCACGGCGGAGTCGCAAGGACGGTTGGTGCTCGCACGTGACCCGATCTGAGATTCCACAACTTGAAGTTGTTACGGCTATTCCCGATGCCGAGAGTGAAGACTTTGTCGCACAACTTCTCTTCTCGCAAGGGTGGAGCATTATTCACAGAGCCTTTGATTCCCAATCACTCACTGACTTCATGCGCCGGCGCGGCCTGGAACTTCGC
>Ga0194061_1000959_pt1 | contig 17401 bp, 18 predicted proteins | sample SepL2221m_MetaG_FD_163423 | JGI IMG/M metagenome (GOLD analysis project Ga0194061, IMG submission 163423) | Anoxic zone freshwater microbial communities from boreal shield lake in IISD Experimental Lakes Area, Ontario, Canada - Sep2016-L224-21m | ecosystem: Environmental > Aquatic > Freshwater >... | reverse complement strand
TCCGCCAAACTTGGCTGCCAGCACCGAGGTGATGGCCGCTGTCAGCGTCGTTTTGCCGTGGTCAACGTGGCCAATCGTGCCCACGTTCACGTGGGGCTTGGTACGTGTGAATTTTTCTTTTCCCATTTTTCAATTCTCCAAAGAGCTAGTTCCCGTGTATTGGTTTAATGTTTGCACGGTGTTGCTGGTTCGCCCCGCACGGAAAACAGGGCGGCACACTGTCGCAGACAGCTTCTAACTAGTTGGGGTCCGAGCACATCGCTACGCGAGTGGTCTGACCCCAATATCTCACTTAGCCCGCGAAGCCATGATGGCTTCAGATACGTTGCGCGGAGCTTCCGTGTAATGTTTGAATTCCATGGTGTAGGTCGCACGGCCTTGAGACATGGAACGCAAAGTAGTCGAGTAGCCGAACATCTCCGACAACGGCACTTCAGCCTTGATGGCTTTGCCACCCCCGACCATATCTTCCATACCTTGAACCATGCCACGGCGCGAAGACAAATCGCCCATCACGTTACCGGCATAGTCTTCAGGCGTTTCCACTTCAACGGCCATCATGGGTTCCAGAATCACAGGACCGGCCTTGCGGCAGCCTTCTTTGAATCCAAAAATCGCCGCCATCTTGAACGCCAACTCATTCGAGTCGACATCGTGGTAGGAACCGAAGTGCAGCGTAACCTTGACGTCCACAACCGGGTAGCCGGCCAATACGCCCTGAGTTACGGCCTCGTGAATGCCCTTTTCAACCGCAGGGATGTATTCGCGTGGAACCGTGCCACCCTTGATGGCGTCGACAAACACAATTCCCTTACCAGGCTCATTGGGTTCAATCTTCAACACCACATGGCCGTACTGACCCTTACCACCGGACTGGCGCACAAACTTGCCTTCGGCGTCTTCAATGGTCTTGCGAATGGTTTCGCGGTAAGCCACTTGCGGCTTGCCAACGTTGGCTTCCACTCCAAACTCGCGCTTCATGCGGTCAACAATAATTTCCAAATGCAACTCGCCCATACCGGCGATCAAGGTTTGACCAGATTCTTCGTCGGTTTTCACGCGGAACGAAGGGTCTTCCTGGGCCAGACGCTGTAAAGCGATGCCCATTTTCTCCTGATCGACTTTGGTCTTGGGTTCCACAGCCTGGGTAATCACAGGCTCTGGGAACACCATGCGCTCCAACATGATGATGGCACTTGGGTCGCACAAAGTTTCACCTGTGGTGACGTCTTTCAAACCGATGCAGGCAGCGATGTCACCGGCAACAATCTCACTCACTTCTTCACGCTTGTTAGCGTGCATTTGCACGATCCGTCCAATGCGCTCTTTCTTGCCACGGATCGGATTGAAGACTGTGTCACCCTTTTGCAGCACGCCAGAGTAGACGCGCACAAAGGTCAATTGGCCGACAAATGGGTCCGTCATCAATTTGAATGCGAGCGCAGAAAACTTCTCGGTATCACTCGCCTGACGGACCACTGGATGCTCATCATCGTCCATGCCCTTGACCGGGGGAATATCCACCGGAGAGGGCATGAATTCAATCACTGCGTCCAACATGCGCTGCACGCCCTTGTTCTTGAAGGCAGAACCGCAGTACATGGGCTGGATTTCGCTTGCGATCGTACGCGTGCGAATGCCAAGCTTGATTTCATCTTCCGTCAAGTCACCCTCTTCCAGGTACTTGTTCATGAATTCTTCAGACGCTTCGGCTGCCGCCTCAACCATCTTTTCACGCCACTCTTTGGCCAGCTCCAACAACTCGGCTGGAATTTCCTTGTAGTCGAACAACATGCCCTGCGAAGCTTCATCCCAGATGATGGCTTTCATTTTGATCAAATCGACCACGCCAGTGAAGTTTTCTTCCGCACCGATTGGGATCACCATCGGTACTGGGCTTGCTTTCAGGCGCAGCTTCATCTGGTCCACAACTTTGAAAAAGTTGGCACCGGTACGGTCCATCTTGTTCACAAATGCCAAACGCGGCACTTTGTATTTATTAGCCTGGCGCCAAACGGTTTCCGACTGTGGCTGCACGCCACCCACGGCGCAATACACCATGCAGGCACCATCCAGCACGCGCATGGAACGCTCGACTTCAATCGTGAAGTCGACGTGTCCAGGGGTATCAATAATGTTGATCCGGTGCTCAGGCAAGGACTTGTCCATACCCTTCCAAAAACAGGTGGTCGCAGCAGAGGTAATCGTGATACCACGCTCTTGCTCTTGCTCCATCCAGTCCATGGTGGCAGCGCCGTCGTGCACTTCACCAATTTTGTGGTTCACGCCGGTATAAAAAAGTACGCGCTCGGTAGTCGTAGTCTTACCGGCGTCAATGTGAGCAGAAATACCGATGTTGCGGTAGCGCTCAATGGGGGTATGGCGAGCCATGATGGATCCTTGGTTTTGATCAATAGTTTTCAAACCGCGCGCCGCAAAGACTTTTGATCTTCGCGGCGTAGCGAGCGGTTTTCAGACTAGGCGCAGTCCGGCAGGCAGTGCTAACAGCACGACAAGGGACTGCAACGACGTATGAAAGCCGCGCAGTAGCCGCAAATTAAAAGCGGAAGTGGGAGAAGGCCTTGTTCGCTTCTGCCATGCGGTGAACTTCGTCACGCTTCTTCATAGCACCGCCACGGCCTTCAGTAGCTTCCAGCAGCTCGTTCGCAAGGCGCTGGGCCATGGACTTCTCACCACGCTTGCGAGCGGCCTCTTTAATCCAGCGCATGGACAAAGCCAAGCGACGAACAGGACGCACTTCAACAGGCACCTGGTAGTTGGCACCACCAACACGGCGGGACTTCACTTCGACCATGGGCTTTACATTGTTGATAGCAACAGTGAATGCTTCCAGCGGGTCTTTATCAGGATGCTTCTTCTCGATCAGCTCCAGTGCGCCATAAATGATGCGCTCTGCAACTGCTTTCTTGCCGCCTTCCATGATCACGTTCATGAATTTGGACAGCTCTACATTGCCGAACTTGGGATCCGGCAGAATTTCACGTTTAGGGACTTCGCGACGACGTGGCATTTTTTCACCTCTTTGCTTCAGTTGGCACTCTTGCGAGCACCGGGAGAGTTAATCAATAAGACTCTCACTTACTCGACCCGAACAGTGGGTCACTTCGTTCATTCACCGCGCCACGCAGTAAACAAACACCTTTTAAATTACAAAACCGTTGGCTTATTTGGCCTTGGGCTCAAGCCAATTTATTTGGCTTTTGGTTTCTTGGCACCGTACTTGGAGCGCGACTGCTTGCGATCTTTCACGCCTTGCAAGTCCAGCGAACCGCGGACGATGTGGTAACGCACACCGGGCAAGTCCTTGACACGACCGCCGCGAACCAGAACGACGCTGTGTTCCTGCAGGTTGTGGCCTTCGCCGCCGATGTAAGAAATAACCTCAAAACCGTTGGTCAAGCGCACTTTGGCAACTTTACGCAGAGCGGAGTTAGGCTTTTTAGGCGTTGTGGTGTACACACGGGTGCATACGCCACGGCGCTGCGGAGAGTTCTGCATCGCAGGGCTCTTCGACTTGATGATCTCGACCTCACGGCCTTGACGCACGAGCTGGTTAATGGTTGGCACTTAAGCCTCCTAAAGATAAAACGTCCCTAAACGTTTGAAATGGTACGAAAACGTGAATCCCCTCGGAATTTCCGAAAAGCCTTCTACTGTATCAGATCGAGGGTTTCCCCGCAAGCCAAAATGAGTGTGAACGAAGGCCCATCAGCGGATCCAGAGTCGCACCGAGTCCCAAGCACGGCCAAAAATACCTGCTTGCGCAACCGCGTCCAATGCCAACAACGGCACTTCGCCCACCAACTGCTCACCGACCAAAATCTTCAGGGATCCCAATTGCTGGCCCTTGACTATGGGCGCAACCAACGGTTCAGTGCGCACTACCTGGGTTTTCATCTTGGCTGCGCTGCCAGCCGGGACAGAAACAACAATCGCCTGCGGGCGACCCAGTTTGACCGCGTTTTGCGCACCTTTCCAGACGCTGGAGCTCACGACGGCTTGATCAGCCTCGAACAACTTGACCGCCTCATATGCGGTAAATCCCCAATTGAGCAACTTTTGCGACTCATTGGCCCGCGCGTTTTCGTTGGCGGTTCCCAAAACGATGGACAGCAGCCGTCGACTTCCAGCCGTTGCAGGAACTCCCGCCGGGGCGCCGGGATTCGCCAAGTTGGTGAACTCGCGCCGGGCGGTGGCAACCATGCAGTAACCTGCCGCATCGGTGTAGCCAGTTTTCAGTCCATCAACCGTAGGGTCTCGGAAAAGCAACAGGTTGCGGTTGCTGTCGTTTGCCGCCGGTGTGCCCGGGTAGCGGTATTTCTTGATGGCGTAAAAGCCTACGTAATCGGGGAAATCCGCCATCAGCCGGGTCGCCAGAATACTGAGGTCACGCGCCGTCGTGGTGTGCCCGGCTTCGGTCAAACCTTCCGGGTTCTTGTACCCGGTGGACTTCATTCCCAGCACCTTGGCCTGGTCGTTCATCATTTGCACAAAGCGCTCGGCAGTGCCACCCACCCCCTCAGCCAGCGCCATGGTGGCGTCATTGCCGGATTGCACGATCATGCCTTTGATCAGGTCTTCAACGGGCACCTGCATCTTGGGGTCTATGAACATACGCGAACCCGGCATCTTCCAGGCGCGCTCACTCACGGGCAAGGTTTGCTTCAGGTCGAGTTTCTTTGTGCGCAAGGCGTCGAATACCAGGTAGGCCGACATCAGTTTGGTCAGCGACGCAGGCTCCACCGGCATATCCATATCCTTGGAAGCCAAAATCTGGTTGGCGGACACATCCATCAACAAATAGGCCCGGGCAGCCACTTCTGGCGCCTGCGGCGTTTGGGCAGCCACTGTAAAACAAACGGTGGCCAAAAGAGCGGCAATAAAAGATTTCATGGGAGTAAGTCAGGCGCCGATCTCAACAGAGACTAGCAGGTAGTGAAAACGAAAATGGGCTGGGCAGTCGGGCGCCTAGATGGGCAGGCAATCAGGAAGCGGGCGTCTGTTGAACTTGCAGGTGGCGCACCACCAGACTGCGCAAAAGCGGCAATTGTCCATGAAAGAAGTGCGAGCCCCCTGGAATCACCGTTACAGGCAGGGTTTGCGGGCGCGCCCAATTCATGACATCGACCAGAGGAACTGTATCGTCATACTCACCGTGCAACACCAGAGTGCGACCATGCAGTGCCTGCGGTACGGGCGCCACATCAAACCGCGTGGCGGCCGTTCCCACCAGTACCAGTTGACTTGGAGCACGCCCTGCACCCAGCGCTTCAACAGCGTGGCTAACGACAAAGGAGCCAAAGGAAAACCCGGCAAGGGCCAGCGCAGTCGCCGCTGTGGCTTCGCTTTGGATGGCGTGGTCGATAACCGCCATCAGATCCTGCAACTCGCCCCGACCGGCGTCATGGGTGCCTTCGGTAGCTCCGACACCGCGAAAATTGAATCGCACCGCGCGCCAGCCGCATTGAACAAAGGCACGGGCTAACGTCTGCACCACTTTATTGTCCATCGTTCCGGAAAACAGGGGATGCGGATGAGCGATCACGGCTACACCACGCGGCACCGCGCCTAACGACAGATTTGGCAAGTCTTCCAAGGCTTCTATGGCACCAACGGGACCTTGCAGGGTAAATCGACGGGTGCTGGGGTTCACGCTCTATCGTCCCAGATTGGCGGGGGTCAGCAAGCGATCGACCACCTTGCCGTTTTTCAGATGCGATTCGACGATTTCATCGATATCCTGCTCATCCACGTAGGAATACCAGACGCCTTCTGGATATACCACCGCCACCGGGCCAGCCGCGCAACGGTCCAGACACCCTGCCTTGTTGACTCGCACCTGACCCGGGCCTGCCAACCCGGCTTCCTTTACACGTTGTTTGCAGCGGTCAAAACCGGCCTGCGCATGGTGTTGCGCGCAGCAGTCTTCGCCATTTTTGCGCTCGTTAAGACAGAAAAAAATGTGCCGTGCATAGTACGGCACTAAGGGAGTGGTTGGCGTGGTCATCGGTAGATTTTAGTTTTTTGCATCGCGCTGCCAGATCAACGACAACACGTACACCAGCGTGGCGTAAGGCCACGACCAGCCCAACCATTGGGCCAGGCCGTGAAAGCGAATAAACCGACCCTGCTCCCAAGCATGCAGGGTTTGGGAGAAATAGGCACTTTCAGGCGCCTGATTCAACAGACTCAAATAGATGCCCAAAGACAGCAGCAACAGGGCGGCACTTGTGCGCCAAGGGACCAAAGTCAGCACCAACGACAAAAACAACGCCATCGCCATGCCCACCTGTACCGGCAACCCCAGCCAGGCCCAGGCATGCACCGGCCCCCAACTCAAAGCCGCCGACAATGCCGTCGCAACCACACCAAGACCCAACACCATCAGTACAAACAGGGCTCGCCGGGTTCGTGTGCGGATGACGCAAAACCCCAGCAGACATGGAATCAACAACCCCAACAACACACACACCATCTCGGCGCCGGGCACCAGCGGTTGCAACTCGGTGTCTCGCACGGGAAGCCACTCCAGAAACGGGGTATCAATCAACTGCGCACCCACTGCCTCCTCAAAACGCTCCATCACCTGCCCCAGACCAAATGGCACAGCGGGAGGAAACAGCAAAGCCAGCGGCCACAACGCCAGCAGTACCATTCCGCCACGCGACTGCGGCACAAACCAGCGTGCACGAATCTGGCTCCAGCGGTCAATGGCGCCCATCTTTGCCAACAAAATGATCGCAATCGCCCCCAACGCGGCCCCCAGCGTGTTTAACACCCAGTCTTCACGCGAAGGAATGCGCGCCGGCAAATAGCTTTGCAGCATTTCCATTGACAAAGCCAGTAACGACGCCGCCATCATCGGCACCACAATGGCGTGCCGAAAGCGTCCGGTTCGCAGGGCGCTGAGTGCCAACAAGCCGCCTAACGGCGCATAGCCCACCACGTTAATAGCGAGGTCAAAACCAGTCCAGTAACGCGGCAGCGGGGCACCCAGAAATGCCCAAGGCGCAATACCCTGGTCACGCCAGTCGGCAAACGGGTACAGGCTGGCATACACAACAAGCCCGACATACACCAGGGCAAGCGGCCAGGCCGCCGACTTGTGCATCGCGCGCCTTTCTGAACGGTTGAGGACGGAGCTACGCTGAGCTTCGGTCTGTCCCGCAAATTACTAAAAAGGTTTCACCACCACCAGGATGACAGCAGCCACCATCATCAGAACCGGCGCCTCATTGAACCAGCGAAACCACACGTGGCTGCGGGTCATGGCATTGGCTTCAAATTTTTTCAGAATAACGCTGCAAGCATGGTGATATCCCACTGCCAAGACGACCACAGCCAGTTTGGCGTGCATCCAGGCATTGCCAGGGCCCCAGCCAATGCCAACGCCAACCCAAAGCCAGATACCCAGACCCAAGGCCGGAACCGCGATCAGGGTCATGAATCGCAGGAGCTTGTTGCACATCAATAACAAACGTGCGCGTTCGGCATCCGAGCCCGGCGGGACCATGGCCAGATTGACAAAAATACGCGGCAGATAAAAGAGACCGGCGAACCAGCTTGCCACGAAAACGATATGAAAGGATTTGACGAGTAGGTATGCCATGCAAGAAGTTTAGGCCAAAAAAACCCCAGCACGAGGGCTGGGGTGGTAAGCCTATTTGCTGTCACACATCAAGGCCCCGCTCAGGGAGGAAAAGCGGGAGGTAGCAAGCTACCCGGTTCAAATTTAACAAAAAACTCCAACACTTGCAAGAGGCTTTACAAAATAACCTTGGTTTATTTCAGGTTTATGGCGCCTCGGCACACCGAGTAATGACAAGGGCGATTCAGTTTCAGGCACAATTTTCCCCATGAGTCCTTACGCCCCCTACCCCATTGGCCGCCCGCGCCGTCTGCGCCGCGATGTATTCACCCGCAACCTGGTGCGCGAAAACACACTCACCACGCACGACCTGATCTACCCCGTTTTCGTGGTGGACGGGCAAAACCAGCGCGTGCCCATTGCCTCCATGCCCGGCGTGGAGCGCCTGAGCCTGGACCTGCTGCTGCCGGTAGCCGAAGAGTGCGTAAAGCTGGAAATTCCGGTGATGGCACTGTTCCCGGTGATCGATCAGTCGCTTAAAGACTACGAAGGTTCCGAAGCGTTAAACCCCGACGGCCTCATCCCTCGCGTGGTGCGGGCGCTGAAAAAGGAGTTCCCCCAGCTCGGTGTCATGACCGATGTGGCACTGGACCCCTTCACCAGCCACGGCCAGGACGGCCTACCCGACAAACGCCCCGAAGCCGAGGGCTACATCCTGAACGATGAAACCGTGGCCATGCTGGTGCAACAAGCCATGACCCAGGCAGATGCCGGCGTTGACATCGTTGCGCCCAGCGACATGATGGACGGACGCATTGGCGCCATCCGCGCGGCACTGGAGGCCAAGGGACACATCCATACCCGCATCATGGCCTACAGCGCCAAGTACGCCAGTGCCTTCTACGGCCCATTCCGCGATGCCGTGGGTTCGGCCAGCAACCTGGGCAAGAGCAACAAGAAGGTCTACCAGATGGACCCCGCCAACACCGATGAGGCCCTGCGCGAAGTCGCCATGGACATCGCCGAAGGCGCCGACATGGTCATGGTCAAGCCCGGTATGCCCTACCTGGATGTGGTGCGACGCGTGAAAGACGAATTCAAGATTCCGACCTTTGCCTACCAGGTGAGCGGCGAATACGCCATGCTCAAAGCCGCTTCCCAGAACGGCTGGCTCGACCACGACGCCGTGATGATGGAGAGCCTGCTGGCCTTCAAACGCGCAGGGGCTGATGGTGTGCTGACCTACTTTGCGCTTGACGCCGCCAGATTGCTATCGAAATAATAGCTGGTTACGCAATGCATTCGGGGGCTAGCGCCCTATTTTCCATATAGCCCTTACCGTTTGGCCCCATGCGCATCTTTCACATCCAGAGCACCAGTGTTACGGAAAGCAGTGACCTGCAGTTGCTCACCGCGGCGGGGCTGCCCACGCAGGGCCTGATTTGGGTGGCTTGCGCGCGGCGCGAGTTTGAAGTGCTGCAAGGCGAGGTACAAACCATGTTGCAGGCTCTGTGCGGCCAGCAGTTGGTGGATTTGCACATCTCGGACCTGATCAACAACCAGCTGCCGTCGCACTACGACTACACATCGCAATACGACGTGCTGGTCTTTCGCCGACTGGCGGCCGGCAACCACCCGACCGACCTGGACAACCCCGGCCAGCCCCTGACGCATATGCCGCAGCGCGGCGGCCCGCCCATCCTGCGCCGTATCGACACCAGTCCGGTCGGTTTCGCCGTGTTTGACCGCGTGTTGCTGACCGTACACCCCACCGACTGCACCGTGCGCGACGTCTACGCCGCCAAACTGCTATTAGCCGCCAGTCTGGAATCCCGCACCGCCGGCGCGCGCCTGCCCACCAGCCCGGCGGACCTGATGCTGCGCATCATCAACCAGATGGTGGATGGTTTTCTGGAACTGCGCCGGGAGTTGACCCACCAGCTGGACCACTGGCAGTCCGAACTGCTCAACCCCAAGACACGTTTCAACAATTGGGGCTCCCTGCTGGATGCGCGCCTCTCCTTGCACACCCTGGACGAAATCTGCGAAGACCAGCGTGCCGCCTTGCAGGACTGGATTGAGGCGCTCAAAACCTGGCCGGACGCCGCAACCCCAGCCGCCCACCGCGAGCGTGACTTGCTGCATGTGCGCAGCCGCGACGTCCTCGAACACATCGAGCGCGTCGTCCACCACGTACGCCGCCTGGAGCAAAGCGCCGAGACCGCAGTGCAAATGCACTTCAGCGTGCAGGGCAGCCGCACCAATGACATCATGCGCACGCTCACCGTGCTGACGGCTATCTTCTTGCCATTGAACCTGGTCACCGGCTTTTTCGGCATGAACTTTGACGCGCTACCGCTCATTCACAAAGAAAGCGGCATCTGGATGGCCGTCGGCTTCATGGTGGTGATTGCTCTCGGATTGGTGGCGCTGTTCTGGAACAAGCGCTACCTGGCGCGCACGGGACGGTAGAAGCGCCCCCGTGTCAGACGCCTTTGTAGCAAATACGCTGGTACTGCACGGTTCCGTTCGGTTGCGGCACTGCAGCGGTGTAGCACTTGACGCCCTGTCCAACTGATTGCGCTCCTTCACGCGCCGCGGCAGACAAGGGGGACAGTGCTGCCGTCAGTACAACGGCGACAAGCGTTGCGGAGATGGGGGCTTTGCGCATGGCGGATTTCCTTTAAACAATGGTTGAGATCAAATCACCCTCGGTATGGAGATGACGTCCATGCTTATGCGTAAAGCGTGCCAGTCTTCCACAAAAATATTTACCCATGCAAATCAACAACTTGCGACAGGCGGGCCAAGCCGAACCTGGGGCAAATGGGGTATTTGGCCCACCGCGATGGGGCATATACCCCAATACTTTCGACAACTGCACCCACCCACGCAGGGCGGTCGAAAAAAGGCATGTAAATCAATGACTTGAAGCCGTCGCCCCGCGATTTGCCAATGGCACGCCGTATGCATAAGAGCATGCCCATACCAAGCAACTAGCGGGAGAGCTCAACTATGAATGTCAAACGTCTCGACGGTCGCATGCTGAATTTCTGGATCGCAAAGTCAGCGGGGTTCAGCCAACCGAGCGATACACCTGCGCTGATTCGCGGCGAACCACCGGACAGCAGTTTTTGGTATCGCCACAACTACAACCCGGCAAATGATTGGTCACATGCCGGAGCCATCGTTGCCGAAAACTGGTTTTCCATTGAAGACACGCTGCTGGAGTGGTTTGGCGAACAGTGGCCGCATATTCCAACCGTTGCAGACAATCCACTCAAATGGTTCATGCGCGCATTCGTCGCGACACAGTTTGGGGATGAGGTCGAAGATGTTCATGTGAACGTGGACTTTGACGACACCCGCTACCAAACAGTCGCTACGCAGCAAAAGAACACTCCAGCGAGCAGGACGAGTCGCCCTTGGTATAAAGTCGTCGGTTGGTAGCGATCTGCTACGTAACGCGAATTGAGCACTCCCCACATGCCTGGATCGGCTTCGTCCTCCCCTCTGAACCTGCGTCGCCGTTTCGCGGCAATCAGCCTGGGCGTGATCACAATCATCGCTCTGGGCTTGGGCTGGTTGATGTCGCACATGCTGACGCAGCGCATGCTGCAACGCGAGGGCGAAGTCAGCATGGACTTCATTCAAAACCTGTTGCTGACAGACCAGTCCGCGCGGTACCTTTCCGACCCGAATGATGCCGAGCTTCGCGCACGGTTCCTGGGGTCAATGGCCCACATTGCCTCCATGACGGAGCCGGTTCGCGCAAACGCCTACCAGACCGATGGAACCGTCATTTGGTCGACCGATCACGCGCTGGTGGGGCGCCATTACCCCGTCAACGATGAATTGGACGAGGCCCTTGGCGGGAAACTGGTGGTTCACAGCGGGCAGTCGCGCGCGGGCGACCTCGACAAAGGGGAGCATGTCGGACTGGCGCAATACACCAGCTTTTTTGTTGAAAGCTATATCCCGATCCTCGAACCCAAAACCCGCAAAGTACTGGGGGTCATGGAGTTGTACAAAGTCCCGCTCCAACTCAATGCAGCCATTCAGGAGGCCCTGATACAGCTGTGGCTGGCCTGTGCGGCCAGCGCCGTGGGGCTCTTTGTTGCGCTGTACTGGACGGTGGCCCGCGCTGACCGCATCATGCGCGATCAGCAGGCAAAGCTGTCCGAAAGTCAGACCCTCTCCACAGCGGTGGAGCTGGCGCGTGCCGTTGCCCATAACCTGCGCAACCCCTTGGCGTCGATTCGTGTTTCCGCCGAAATGCTCCAGGCCAGTGATGTGGCTGCTGCAGACCTCGCGGAACACTCGGCCGATATCACCGCGTCGGTCGACCGCGCCGACCGATGGATTACCGAGCTGGTGCGCGTATCGCAGGCCCCCCAGCTTCAGTCCGAAGTCGTATTACCTTCCAAAGTGATCGCTGAGTGTCTGAACGAAATGGCTCCGGAAATGAACCGCAGGGGTATTCGTTGGACAGTGCCCACGGAGGAAGCGCCCGCGATACAGGCACATACGGCAATGCTTCGCCAGATTTTGATCAGCATACTGGCCAACGCCACGGACGTCATGCCCGATGGCGGTGACATTGCGGTGACCTGGTCGCGCACAGCCAACATGCTCGTCCTGCAAATTGTGGATAGCGGACCGGGTATCCGCGAGGATGTCCGTCAGGCGCTATTTCGCCCCTTTTTTAGCACCAAGAGCGGTGGCTTGGGCATTGGACTTGCGCTGGTAAAACGCATGGTCGAGCAGTGGGCAGGAGAAGTCAGCCTGAGCCGCGCCCCCATCCGTGGAACCTGCGTTCAACTCACGTTGCCGCTGGCCGCCATTGCAACGCAGATGAAGGAGTAACCCCTACGTGGCAACGCTTTTGGTCATAGAAGATGAGTTGGTACTGGCGAAAAATATTGCCAAATTTTTTGAAAAGTCAGGGCATTTGGTAGAAGTGGCGCATGACGGATTGCTTGGTCTGCAGGCTGCGGCACGCGTCCAACCCGATGTCGTGATCGTGGACTTTCAGCTGCCGGGCATGGATGGCCTGGAGGTCATACGCGCTCTGCGGGCCAACGACGATCCGCCTCGCATCATCATGGTCACTGGCCACGCGAGCGTGAATCTGGCGGTTGAAGCCATGAAGGCAGGCTCCATGGACTTGCTGACCAAGCCCGTTACCCTGCAAAGTCTCAAAGATGTGGTGGAGCGCGCCCTGTCCGAGCGTGGAGAGCGCAGGGCACTGGACTACTACCGCCAGCGTGATGCGCAACAAGCCAGCCTGGATGCTTTGGTCGGAAATTCGGCCGCCATGGACAGCTTGCGCAATCTGGTTCGCACCATTGCGTCCATCGAGCCTACCGATCAGTCGCCGGCTGCCCCCGTGCTCATTCTGGGAGAAACTGGCACTGGCAAGGAGTTGGTCGCTCGCGCCTGCCACCAAAGTGGCTCCCGTGCCAAAGGCCCCTTTATTGAAGTCAACTGCGCAGCACTACCCGCGCATCTCATTGAAGGTGAGTTGTTTGGTTTTGAAAAAGGCGCTTTTACCGATGCCCATGCCCGCAAGATTGGCCTGATCGAGGCGGCAGATGGTGGAACCCTTTTCCTCGATGAAATAGGCGAATTGGATCTCGGCCTGCAAGCCAAATTACTGCGCGTACTCGAAAACTACCGTGTGCGGCGCCTGGGCGCCTTGTCAGACCGGCAGGTCAATGTACGCATCGTGGCCGCAACCAATCGTGATCTGGACGAGCAGGTGCGGGAGGGTCGCTTTCGCGCCGACCTGATGTACCGTTTGAAAGTTTTCCAGGTCCAGATTCCACCACTGCGGGAACGCACGGACGATATCCCCACACTCGCACACCACTTCCTGCGGCAGTTGGCAAAGCGATACGGGCGGGCAGAACTCTCGATGGATGATCGTGCTATTGCCGCCTTGGTCGAGCACGATTGGCCGGGCAACATCAGAGAACTTCGCAACGTTCTGGAGCGCGCCGTCTTGCTTCAGAGAACTGGCAGCCTGTCTGAAGTCAGTCTCAACCTGGGCACAGCCCATCGCCGCAGCACACAAGTCCCTCGCAGCGCAGATGCGCCGGTAACCATGTCTCTCGAGGCCATCGAGCGCGAGCATCTCCAGCGCGCGTTGGATGCCAGTGGTCGCAACGTCAGCAAGGCCGCTGCACTTCTTGGAATCAGCCGTGACACCTTGCGCTACCGCATGGAGCGGCACGGCATGCAGAGGTAAACGGTCGCGAACGTTGGGTGGGTGAATTGCCCCACTGCGATTGGGGCAAAAGACCCAGATTCACCAGGTGAACCGAACCTGGGAGCGCTAAGTTCTTGATTTCATTGACTTGTACGCTTGGCACGGTCCATGCGGTAGTTGTGGTGTTGCAGCGGCTTGGCCGGCGACGCCTTTACAACCGACCAATTTATTGGAGAAAAGCCATGATGAAAACCCTTTGTAACCGCATGCTCGCCTGTGCATCCATTGCCGCACTGAGCAGCACCCTGTTCATTGCACCGCAAGTGGCATACGCCGGAAACACCACCAGCCAGGGTGGCGGCGTCAAATGCTACTGGGTTCTGGTGTCCTCCGACCCCACGATCGGCAGCAGCGTTTATACGCGGGTGTGCCGCAAGGGTGGTGCCTGATTCCAGATTCGTATGCGTCTCGGTATCAGCATCAAGACCTGCCTCGCCGCGTGGGCGGCGTTGGCAGGTCCATGCGCATTTGCGCAAGCTGAAGCTCCTTTCCAGATCAGCAGTGAGACAGGTGTCGGGTATGAATCGCAAACATCCCCGCTCATCAGACTCTCGCCACAGGGTGAGCTCATTAGTCTGGACGGACTACAGCGCCTGGGTGGCACAAGTTATCGCATCGGCTTGCAGACCTTTGCAAACTGGCAACTGGGCAATAACTGGGGCGCGTCGTTGGCTGCCGATTTCAGTCAGAAGAAGTTGCCCACTGCGCCAGACTTCGATTTTGGTATGGTGTCCATTCAACCCAGCATGCACATGGCGGTGGGGACTGCGAGCGTGGGATGGGGTGGAACCCTGCAACGCATCGACGTCGGTGGGCGCGCTTTTCGGGAAGTCCGCGGTGCACAGTTCACGTGGACCCTGCCACAGGCAAGTGGAAACCTCTGGATGGCTATCGCCGATTTGGGAAGCAATCGGCACGGCGAGGAGTTTTCGGATCTGGATGCATCAACTGCCTCAGTGACGGTTCAGCACCATGTGGCACGGCCACTGTTGGGCCTGGAAGGCATTGACATCGCTGCGTTTGTGGCGCGTGAGCGCAATGAAAAAGGCTTTGTTGAGCTATCGCATACCAGTGCCATGCTGTCGACGAGTATTCAATGGCGGTGGCAGGACATCCTGTGGTCCGCGGGCGCATCGCTGCAACACGTGCAGTTCGACGGCACGGCATTCGCCTCTGAGCCACTGCGCGTTGACCGCGCTACCGGCATCGATCTCGCCGCCGAGCACAAAATCTCCGGTCGAACCACGGTGCGCATCGAATACAGCGAAGTTCGAAATGTCTCTTCAATCAGTCTGTACGACAACAGCTTTCAGCAGTTTGGAGTCAAATTCCGCACGACCTGGCAGTAGCGGTCGACTAAGACTTCCAAAAGAATCTAGTCACGAGCGTTAGCCATTGCGGTTGAACACCCTCAGATTCCCCGCTTGATCATCGCGACCAGCTGGTCCAGAGCTGCGCCCCAACCGCTTTCAAATCCCATCGCGGCGTGCTTGTTGCAGCCAGCTTCGTCCGCATGGATGACCGTCGCGATGTAACGCGTGCCCTGCCCCTGGTCTGCCAATTCGACCATGGCGGTGAACATGAATCCGGTGTCATCTGTGCCGCATTTTTCGGGCACATAGCTGGGTCGGTAGCCCGGCAGCAGGGCATTGGTCCACACCAGCTTTTCGTTGGGCACCACATCCAGATAGCAGCCGACGTTGGGAAACTCGCGGCCCTGCGGTGACTGCATGGTCGTGCGGAAAATACCGCCCGGGCGCAGATCAATCTCGCAGTCAATGGTTTTCCAGGGCAGGGGGCAGAACCAGGGCATGAGCCGTTCCGGCTCGGTCCAGGCGCGCCAGACCAGGGATCTTGGCACATCGACCACACGCGTGAAACTGAGGTCGAGTCTTGTATCGGGTTGATAGATTGGCTTCATGATTTTCCTTTCATGTGGGCGGTGCTGGGGTAGTAGTGCAGTTGGGTCATGGGTGAAAAACCGGATGGGGCTACGGAGCCAGGGGCAGACCAAACAGGCGGGCGCCGTTGTTCCAGGCGATGTTGCGGGCCACATCGACCGGCAGATCGCCTAGCCAAGCGCGGTAGCCTTTCATCAGATCGGCGTAGTACAGCCAGCGCTGGTTAACCCAGGTGTCCGAGCCAATCAGAAAGCGGGTGGGGTATTTGAGCAACAGCGCGCGCCACTCGGGGCACAGGCGTTCCTGGCCCTGCGCATCCGCACAAGTCAGACCCGGGCGGTAGGACAACTCGCCCATCAGCAGTGGGTACCGGGTCAACAGCGCATCCACCCGCGCCACTGGCGCGCCGCCAATGCCCGTGTGTGCCCAGATAAGCCGGGCGTTGCGGCCCTGTGTGGGCGAATGCGCCATGAGCAGTTCAATGGCGACGTCGTCCACATGGGCCAGCACCGCCAGATTTTTTTCCTCCGCAAACGCCATGAGTTTTTTGGCCACCGGACCATTGGCGTTGGCACTGTCGTACAAATGGAATTCACCAATGCCCCTAAATGGGCCTGCTGCGGTGCCCTTGGCAAACTCGGCCTGCACCATGTCAAAAATAGTCTCATCCCGGAACCAGCTGTCATAGTCGGCACGGTTGCGATACAGGCGAATAAAGGGCACCACGGTGACGCCCGCCTGGCGTGTCTGTGCGCTGTTGGCCAGCAGCTGGGTGCCGTCATTGGGCCGCGAGTTGGAGACGATGGCACGCACGCCGCCCTGTTGCATGCGCGCCAGCACGTCAGCCACCGGATGCGGGCCTGCCTGGCCGTTCCAGGCTTCCTGGTTGTAGTGCAGGTGCGCGTCAAACAATGGGCCGGCGTAGTCGACAGCCCATGCGGGCGAAGCAACTGCTATCAATAAAGTAGCTGCATACGCTGCCAATACGGAGGCTAGCGGCTTAATCATCATAAATACATACTCCAACCGGCTTTCAGACCGATACGCATCAGCGCAGGTGTGCTTCAAAGAAGGCCAGTGTGCGCTGCGTTGCGAGCAGCGCTACGGCGGGATGAAAGGCGCCTCGGTGGTCGCAATGGAAGCCGTGTTGTGCCGGATAGATTTCCACCTGAACCGCAGGCTGCGCTGTTTTAAACACGAGAACGCCGTCCAGCGGGATGGCGTGGTCTTGCTCGCCAAAATGGGCCAGTACCGGGCACAGTGGCGAACGCGCAAGCTCGGCGGGTGCCGTCATGCCACCACCATAGTAGGGCACCGCCGCCGCAATGCCGTTCAGCATGCACGCGGCGCGCCAGGCCAGCAAGCCACCCCAGCAGTAGCCGACTACACCCACCTTGCCAAACTGCCCTGCGTAGGCCACGGCCGCAGCAATGTCTTGCATCACACCGGGCGTCGGCAAGGCTTCTACGGATGCCTTCAGGGCAACGCCAGCGCTGATGTCACCCGGCGCATAGCCCAGGTTCACCCCGGCCTGCACCCGGTGGAACTTGGCCGGTGCGATCGCCACATAACCTTGCGCGGCATAGCCGTTGACCACGGCACGAATATGCGCATTGACGC
>Ga0194061_1000958_pt1 | contig 17420 bp, 14 predicted proteins | sample SepL2221m_MetaG_FD_163423 | JGI IMG/M metagenome (GOLD analysis project Ga0194061, IMG submission 163423) | Anoxic zone freshwater microbial communities from boreal shield lake in IISD Experimental Lakes Area, Ontario, Canada - Sep2016-L224-21m | ecosystem: Environmental > Aquatic > Freshwater >... | reverse complement strand
CAGTTCCTGTGTCCTGACCATCCGGTCAACAATTACTTTGGCGTTTTGCGGGCAGCTCAGGCAGTTTCCGCAACCGATGCAGCGGTCATGCATGATCTGGGCAAAACCGCCATCCACCTTGATCGCCTTGACGGGGCAGCTGCGCACGCACGAGTAGCAGCGGCGGCAACGCTCTTTATAGGTTACAATAGGCTCCATAGGGAACCACTCTACACCAAATCACAGGCATGTGCAAGAAATGGCACATTCTTAACTTTCAAACAAAGACCCCGCTGCAGCAAGGAAACGGCAGCGGGGCTGGTTGTCAGTCTTCTGGGCTTGAATTATGCGAAAGGGTTACGCAGTGTAATCGTCTGGTCGCGGCGCGGGCCGACTGAAACCATGACGATCGGGCAGCCGGCCAGTTCCTCCAGACGGTGAACGTACGACCGGGCTGCAGACGGCAGTTCATCAAAGCTGCGTGCCTCGGTAATATCAGTCTTCCAGCCGGGCAGTTCTTCGTAGACCGGCTGGCATTTTTCGAACAGTTCCAGGCTGGCCGGCAGGGTTTCCAGCGCAGAACCGTTAAAAGCGTAGCCGGTGCATACCTTGATGGTATCGAAATCGGAAAGTACGTCAAGCTTGGTCAGGGCGATGCCGGTCAGGCCATTGACTCGAACGGCATAGCGGATAACCATGGCGTCGAACCAGCCACAGCGCCGTGGCCGGCCGGTGGTCGCGCCAAATTCGGCTCCGGTTGCACGCAGCAGCTCGCCGTCGGCATTCAGCAGCTCGGTAGGGAAGGGGCCGCTGCCGACGCGGGTGACGTAGGCTTTGGATATGCCGATGATCTCCTGGATGGCGCGCGGGCTGACACCGGATCCTGTGCAGGCCCCGCCGGCACAGGTCGAGGAGGAGGTGACGTAGGGGTAGGTACCATGATCGACATCCAGAAGCGTCCCCTGGGCGCCTTCAAAAAGCACTTTTTTTCCGGCCTTGAGGTCCCTGTCAAGTACCAGTGCCGTGTCGGCTACGTAGCGGCGCAGAACATCGGCGTACCCCTGATACTCTGCGAAAATATCATCATAGCTGCAGGGTGCCTCCCCGAGGTATTGTTCCAGCAGGAAGTTTTTCTCAACCAGAAATTCCTTCAGCTTACGGGCGAAGGTGTCGGCATCAATCAGATCCATCAGCCGTATGCCACGCCGACCAATTTTATCTTCGTAACAGGGGCCGATGCCGCGGCCGGTTGTGCCGATTTTCTTGTCGCCGCTTTTGGCTTCACGGGCGATGTCGATGCGCTTGTGGTAGGGCATGATGATGTGCAGCGATTCTGACAGCAGCAGGCAGGAATCATCCTTGATTCTACCGGACTGTTTCAGCTTGGTGATCTCCTTGATGAACACTTCCGGGTCAAGGACGACGCCGTTGCCGATAATACAGCGCTTCCCCTCATGGAGAATGCCTGACGGAATCAGATGCAGAACAACTTTTTCATCCCCGACAACCAGAGTGTGGCCGGCATTGTTACCCCCCTGATAGCGCACGATGTCATCGGCGTACTCGGTGTAGATGTCAACGACCTTGCCTTTGCCTTCATCGCCCCACTGGGCGCCTACTACAACCACATTTGCCATGTCTAGCTGTCTCCCCGGTTTTCTTCGATATACTTCATAAGATTTTGCTGGCAGACCAATGACACATCTACCGGCACTACAGTGCCGTCCTTGCTGCAAACGGCGCGGTAGAACCGCTCGCTTTCATCGATGACCAGCATATAGCTGATATTCCTGCTTCTGGCGTATGCGAGTGATTGATCATAGTCGCGGCGAATGATATCGCGGGCGGTAGTGTAGCCGCTTGATCGCAGTTGACGAGCAACCTGTAGCGCAACCCGACGATCATTCCTGGCGTTGAAAATTAAAAAATCACATGCTGTGCTTGCCTCTATCTCGGGATGTCCCTCAAGGGCGTGAAGCAGGCTGAGCACGTTAAAGGTGAACCCGGATGCCGGGGCATCAAAGCCGTAGCGTGCCGTCAGACCGTCGTACCTGCCTCCGCTGCAAACCGGTTCGCCCAGTCCGCTGATGAAGCCTTCAAAGGTGATGCCGGTATGGTAGTCAAGCCCCCTGGTTTCACCGAGATCAAACGTGAGATAATCACTGACGCAGTGGATATCAAGAATTTCGAGTACCTGCTTCAGGTTTTCCAATGCCTCAAGCGACCGTCTGTTAGACGCCACGCGTGCGGCGACTTCCAGCACTTCACGACCGCCAAACAGGCGGGGAAGTGCCAGAATCTCCTTCTCTGACTCGGGGGAAAGCGTGTTCCCGGCCAGAACGGCGGCCACGGCAGCCGTATCCTTGCGCGAAACCGCTTCGCGGAGCCGTGCCAACTCCCGTGCCTCCAGGCCGGAGGCGTCCATAACCCCCTGGCAGAATCCCACCTGCCCGAGGTCAATTTTGAAGTCACTCAACCCCAGGCTCTGCATGGCTTCAATCGCCATTGCGATCATTTCTGCATCCGCTTCCGGTGATTCAAGCCCGATCAGCTCAACACCGGTCTGAAAAATTTCACGGCTCTGACCGACCTGTATATCAGTCTGGCGCAAAACCCTTCCGCAGTAAGCGATCCTGTGTGGCAGGGGCCGGCTTGCAAGGCGGGTTGCCACAATGCGGGCGATTTGCGGGGTTATGTCGGGCGGAAACGCGAGAAGCCTGCCCGATTGCCGCTCTTCAAAGCGGAACGTCCTCCCCTTCAGCCCTGCTCCCATACCAATTGACAGCACATCTTCATACTCAAGCTGTGGCGTAATGACACTCCGGAACCCCCACAACTCAAAAACCCGCCGTAACCGGCCTTCGATAAATCCGATTTTTGCCGTAGTCTCCGGAAGAAAATCGCTAATGCCGCGTGGAAGCGATATGTCCCCGGGGGAACGTTTCATTCCACTCAGCGGGGGCTGCCGGGAGCAGGCGCAATCTCGTCGGGTCTGAGCGACGTCGTACCGCCGGCTCCCGTCTGATCCTGTTGCGGAACGGCGGGAGCGATCTCAACAGCAGCCGGCGCCGGTTTTACATCCGGTGCCGAAACTACGGGAGTCTTCTGCTGTTCCGGCTGCGGCTGGGCAGGCGGAGGCTGCTGCACGTTCTGTGGAACCGGCGGCGCAGCAGGGGCGGGCGGAGCTTTGACAACCGGTGCGGAAGCTGGCCTGCTCTCGCCGCTGACGTCATATTTAATGAGCTTGACCATTTCATCAAAATGCCAACTGTATGTTTCAGGCTCAAGCGTTTCACGCTGCATCCAGTCCTTGCGTTTTTTCTCGAGTGTGCGGCGGATTCCGTCAAGATTTTTGAACTTGATGTCAGCTTTTTGGGTCAGATTCGCCTCGGATTCGCTGAAATCAGGGTACTGCAGGTTGATAAGCGGATAGTAGGTCAGCAGGCGGCTGCGGAAATTGGGGTATTCCCAGAGAACGGTGCTGTTAATGTCCAGAATTTGTCCCGTAATAGTAAGAAAATTGTAGTCGGACTCCTGGGATGCCAGCAGTGTGCCGGAAAAAACTTTGTCAAACTTTGTCAGTCCATTTACCGTTAGAAGCATCACGGCATCGAGGTTGTTCTTCTGCATGTACGAGCGTAATTCATCATTTTTCCAGAAATATTTGTTGTACTGGATGGTGGCGTCGTCCCTGCGTTCGCGGCGGAACAGCAGTTCGCCGAAGATCCTGGCGGGATCACCGTCAAGCAAAGCCACGGTATAGAAGTTACCGGTACTTTTCAGTTTGCGAACCAGTTGGGACTCGTACTTGCGGTTCATTTCCGCGACCAGTTGAACCAGCTGGTCTTTCTGGGGGTGTTTGATATCAGAATCGGCGTCCACGAAAATCGGGGCGACGCCAAGTACCTTGACCCTGTCTGCAAAATTCTCGGCTGGAACGTTGTAGTGATTCTGGGCGCAGCCGCCCATACAGACTACCAGTACCAACAGCACTATGCTCATTTTCATAATTATTCCTCCAGCGGGCGTTCTGCTGACGATAGTAAAAACAACGTGATCTTATACCAGATGGAGCAGCGATTTTCCACTCAATTAATGCAGTCGCGACTCTGCTGCGATCGTTGGATCCTACGTCATATTTGATTGACAATCCGGGAGCAAATTTCGTATTCTGCGAACACTAGACCTGCTTATCGAGAGTGGTGGAGGGAAAGGCCCTGCGAAACCACAGCAACCGGCCATTAAGGCGTCAGGTGCTAATTCCTGCCGAAAGGCAAAGATGAGAGGTGTGCTGCGCGTATCCGGCCCCTTCTCATATTCATGCAGAAGGGGTTTTTATGTCTGTCGACCTGGTACAGGAACAGTCAGTAACCTTCGAGTCAGGCGTCCGGCTCGACAGCGGGCGCATCCTGGCCCCTGTTACCCTGGTTTACGAGACCTACGGCACCCTTAACGGGGAGCGCTCAAATGCCATTCTGGTTGAGCATGCCTGGACCGGGGACGCGCACCTTGCCGGCAAACGACACGAGGCGGACACGCGGCCGGGATGGTGGGATGCCATCGTCGGCCCTGGCAGGTTGTTCGATACCGACCGCTACTTTGTAATCTGTTCCAACGTCATCGGTTCATGCTTCGGCTCAACCGGCCCTACCTCGATCAACCCCAGAACCGGTAAACGTTATAATCTCTCCTTTCCCGTCATAACAGTCCGCGACATGGTGCGCGCCCAGAAAATGCTGATCGAGCGTTTGGGAATCGAGCGCCTGCTGACCGTCATGGGGGGGAGCATGGGGGGGATGCAGGCGCTCGAATGGGCAACCCAGTACCCGGACAGCATCGCTTCGGCTCTCGTACTGGCATCCACCCCCCGCCCGTCGCCACAGGCCATCTCCCTGAATGCCGTAGCCCGCTGGGCAATATACAACGATCCCACCTGGCGCAAAGGGGAATACAAGCACAACCCCAAGGACGGACTGGCGCTGGCTCGTGGGATCGGTCACATCACCTTCCTCTCCGACGAGTCGATGAACAGCAAGTTCGGACGTCGCTTTTCGGCTAAAGACGGCCTGTTCGACTTTTTTGGCCAGTTCGAGGTTGAGCGCTACCTGAACTACAACGGTTACAATTTTGTCGACCGCTTTGATGCCAACTCATTTCTCTATCTGGCCAAGTCGCTGGATCTCTACGATGTGGCCTGGGGGTACGAGTCGATGTTGGAGGCTTTCAGCAATGTCACGGCACCGATCCAGTTCTACGCCTTCAGCTCCGACTGGCTCTACCCTCCCTATCAGACCGAGGAGATGGTGACCTGCCTTGAAAAACTGGGGAAACCGGTCGAGTATCATCTGATCAACTCAGCCTACGGACATGACGCTTTTCTGCTGGAACACGAAACCTTTGCCCCCTTTGTCAGGGATTTTCTTTCTCGCGTACAAAATTAATGGCCAGACCGCACCGTAACGACCCGTTTGCCGAAGCGAAGGCGGGGACACTTTTCAGAAGGATCAGGCACAGCGCTGGCAAGGCTGTCGGCGATTTCGGGCTTATCGGCGCGGGGGACCGCATTGCTGTTGCGGTATCGGGCGGTAAAGATTCCTACACACTGCTGCTGGTACTTGATGAGTTGCGTCGCCGGGCGCCGCTTGATTTCGAGCTGATTGCCGTCAACATCGACTCCGGCTATCCCGGATACCAGACCGATGTCATTGAGTCCTTCCTGCGGGACAACGGGTTTGAGTACCGGATGATCCCGACCGAACATTACGACATCATCCGCGAAAAACGGCGTCCCGGTTCATCGTACTGTTCGATCTGCTCTCGGTTGAAGCGGGGGGCGCTGTATGGGGCGGCGATTACTCTGGGGTGTAACAAACTGGCTCTCGGCCATCACCTGGATGATTTTATCGAAACCCTGCTGCTGAATCAGTTTTTCGTCGGTTCCCTCAAATCGATGGCCGCCAGTATGCTGGCCGACAACGGCCTCACGACCGTCATCCGGCCGCTGGTTTACACGGCGGAGCAGGACATTATCGCTTTTTCCCGCCAGGCGGAGCTGCCGGTTGTCTGCTGCCGTTGCCCGGTCTGCGGCACCGCGGACCTTCAGCGTAAGCGGATGAAGAAGCTGCTTGAAGAGCTGCAGGCCGACATCCCGAATGTCAAAAGCAGCCTGCTCACAGCGCTCTCAAATGTTCATCCGCGCCATTTGCTTGACCGTTCTCTGAGACGAGATCAGCCCGCAGCAGGAGAAATGTAAATTCTTTGCAGCAGACATTTTTCTCGGCGAAAGCCCGATATCCGCAAGAAAATCCATTACGGAATAGTAACCGCCAACCACCACCACGGCCAGTCCTGCAATCATTATTGCGTCCATGACACCCCCCGAGTTTTCAATAGGGGGAAACATAGCATGGCTATGTGACATAATACGTCGCTACATAGGTTGCTGTTGGTCAGAATATTTCTACCGGGGGGCGAGGTTGAACAAAAGCTCGATTCATCGAGCCTGAAATATTTTCCACGTTATTTTTTAGCACGTGCGTTTGAGAAGATATACATCCTGGAGTGAAGCTATCTGAAATGTTATGCGCTTTCCCCGAATCTTACCCATGGGGTAGTAGCCCGCAATTTCAAAACCGGCAGCGTCAAACAGTGCTTCGGCGTACTTATAGCTATGGTAGGTGCCGAATTGATTTGAGCCTTCATCCTGCTCTGTCGTCTCGATATATCCTGTACTGATAAACTCATCATTTCTATCCGGCATGAAAAGTCTAATGTACGTGTGTCCATGAAGTGTTATCAGCAGATGCCCATTCGGATTAAGATGCTGATACATTTCCCGCAACAATTCCTGTTGCGACTGGAGCGACAGGTGAGTAAAAACAGAAAGCAACTGGATCATATCGAAGCACGCATCACCAAGCGGCAATCTATGATGGAGTTTATTATGGAGAAATTCTATCCCGGCAGGCATATTGTTTCTTGCCCACGTGATAAGTTCGTAATTTATGTCGCAACCGACCAACCGTCGAGATGAGTCATCCAGATGCCAGGCTGCCAATATTCGCCCCGACCCACATCCAATATCCAGAACTGATCGTACCGTGGAGATCTCGAGTCCAGCTTCAGTCATGTATGCAGTGACGTTTACTATGAAGGGGATTATAGAGTTCTTATAGGCCTGTACATCCGTATGGCCCTGTGTCAGAAAAATCGTCTGACCATCCGGCATGGGAAGTTGATCCAAAGCCTTCCGCATCCGCTCTAACTGAGTTTGGTTCTCACAAATTGATGTAATGTCATATGAGTATATCTGCTCACGAGTCCCATCTGAGAATACAAGCTCGAAGTCGTAGCATTCAGCCTGGGCATCAATCATCATATCGAATTCAAATCCGCATGTTGCAGCGTTACGGATGTGAGGGATCGTTTTACCAATTAACTCACGAGGGATATTTACCGGGCTGGTTAGAATATGTTTTCCATCACAATAAATACGTATGTCGGTGATAGACCGGTTTCCTATCTCCACCACACTGCCGGAAAAATGCGTGGTCGCTCCCAGGTTGACAAGATGAATAGGTGGGGTGTCAAGGCCGAAAAGCACGGTGTCAGTATCTTCCGCTAAATCGGAGTCGGCTGTACTGGTTAGTGCATCGGTCATTTTTTTAATAAATTTGTCATATAAATATTTCATCTCTCATGCTCCGATAGTCGTGCTATAAGCATTTCAGGCCATTCACGGTTTTGAAGATACCACGATTTATTTCTGCTACAAACAATTTTGCTGGGTGGCAGAGGGTCATCAGAGAAAAGGAAGTTTTCGATGAACTCCCGTCAACGAAAAAAACGGAGGAATGTAACTACGGCTGTTATTTTGCTGTCCGGAATCAGTAGTTCCGGCATCCTGTACCTGACAGCCGGGGAGATATCACCTTCTCCGCTTGAAAGCTTTGAACAGTCCAAGCGGTTCGCCAATGAAGTCGAACGTATGGGCGGGAAAGTGTCGGTGTTCGCAAACGGCTTGAGCAAATGGTTTAGCAGTCTGTGGCAAGGGGAAATGCTGGCATTTACCATAGCCGGCTTCACACTGTTCATCGCGGCCGTTTATTATCTGCTTGCGTCTGCACTGGACAGTGAGGCCGAACTGAGAGAAAACCTTCCCGCTGGTCCGTCAGAAACTGGAATCACGGAACTCTGAACGTGTCCACAACTTGATTCGACGTGTTCCCATTGAAATCGGTCAGATAGATCGACAGCGTATGGGTCTCATTGGCAAAATTAATATAGTCGATTGAGAACGGAATGGTTCCCCTGGATATGCCCGGGCGGTTGATCACGTTTTTAACCCGGTACACAGAAGCTCCCCTGGAATCAAAGACGTTTATCGTCATGGTATCGATGTCGGAGTCGGGCGCGTAAAAATTGACATTACCGACGATAAAATACTTGTCCCTGTCCTTTGAAAATTCATACGAGGTGATCGAGGGCCAGGCCGACCCGTACACCGGAATATCGACCGTAACAGTTGCGCTGCTTCCGCACCCCGATATGAACAATGACATCATCAGCACTGAAATAATCAGCTTTCTCATAGTGCCCCCTCTTCTGACGTGATTAGCCTGCCACACAGTGGCAGCCGGTTATTAAGCTGCATAATTCCTACCAACGCATTATCGGCCATAGTAATTGATCGTAACCATCTCGACTGGAACACCTTTCGTACACAAAAGCAGGTTACCCGTCAGGGCAGAAATACCTCTTCCGGGATTGAACATGTCTCCTTTGCGGCATAAACGCAATTCAGGACAGAATCGTCTTCAGGCAGCCGAGTAAGCGGCTGTTCTCCTCGCCGGTTTTCACCGCAACTCGGAAAAAAGCGGGGGTAAGTCCCCTGAAGTTAGCGCAGTCCCTGATCAGCAGCCACTGCCGCTGCAGCTGCCCGGCAAGTTCTGCAGCAGTCATGCCGCCCAGAATTTCGACCAGCAGGAAGTTGGTACTGGAGTGGTACGGCTTCAGCCGGGGAATCTGCAGCAGTCCGTCGTACAGTGCCTGCCGCTCGAACCGGACCACTTCGCGGGTCTCGCTGATAAACCGGGAATCCCGCAGCGATACGACACCGGCGGAGAGAGCCAGTGTATTGACGCTCCAGGGCCCCCCCTGTGTTTTCAGCCGCTCTGCAAAGGCGCCGCTGCTGATTGAATATCCGAGGCGTAGACCGGGAATGCCAAAAAACTTGGTCATCGAGCGAAGGATAACCACATTGTCGGTCACAGCGGCAATCCGCACGGCAGAATACTCTTCGCAGAAATCCATGAACGCCTCATCCAGCACCAGAAACGTACCAGTGGCGGCGCAGAGCCGGCAGAGCTTTTCCATATCATCCCGGGAATAAAGCATGCCGGTCGGGTTGGCGGGATTGCAGAAGTAAAGTGCATCAACCCCTGCTGCTAGAACGGCTGCTAATGTATCCCAATCGATGGAGAAGTCTTTTTCAGGGTCAAGTTCGAAATATTCTACGACCCAGCCGCACTGTTCAAGTGCACGGGCGTATTCACTGAATGCAGGAGCCACAATCACAGCCCTCTTGCCTTGTAGCAGGTACGGGAGTTTGTAGATAATTTCTGTTGAACCGTTGGCAACGGTGACGCATTCGGAAGGGAGATGGTGGTATACCGCCAGCTCCTGTCTCAGTTGATTGTAGTCGGAATCCGGGTAATGAACCAGACCGTCCAGGGTGCGGAGCAGCTCGTCGCGGATCAGTGGTGAGAAACCGAGCGGGTTGATGCTGGCGGAGAAGTCGGTAAGCTCTTCCGGCGTGATGCCGAGCGAGCGAGCCGTGGCAAAGATTTTACCGCCATGGTCAGAAAATTGGGGCACCGAATCCTCGCAGGCTGAAGGCTGCTCCGGTGCAAGCGGCTGCCATCAGGAGGGTTGAGATATACATCAGTTTGATCATGCGGTCGTAGCTGGTGCCGTCAAGGGGGCGGTGCGGGTCGCCGATATGCTCTTTCAGGGAAGTAACTCCGCTATAGGTTGACACTCCCCCCAGTTGAACTCCCAGAGCGCCAGCGGCAGCTGCTTCCGGGTGGGCGCTGTTGGGTGAGGGGTGCTTCAGTCGATCGCGAAGGACGATCCTGAATGCACCTCGTGCAGAGCAGCCGGCCAGCGGTGCGGCGCAGATCATCAACAGTGCTGTCAGGCGGGCTGGTATGAAATTGAGCAGGTCGTCCATGCGTGCCGATGCCCATCCCATCTGCAGATAGCGCTCATTTTTGTAGCCGACCATTGAATCAAGCGTACTGACCCCCTTGAATGCCAGCGCTGCCAGCGGTCCTCCCAGCGTCAGCCAGAACAACGGAGCGATAATGCCGTCAGAGCTGTTTTCGGCAACCGTCTCTACCAGTGCCCGCCAGATTTCCGGTTCGTCAAGTGCGTCAGTATCACGCCCCACGATCCATGAAAGGTTGTGCCGTGCCGCGACAATATCGCCGCTCCGCAGTGCCTCGGCAACACGGCCGGATTCCACATGCAGGGATCGAACAGCCAGGCAACTGAAGCAAAGGATGACTGAGGCGGTGATGCCTGCCAGCGGATGAATCCCGGCGCAGAGCCGCAGCAGCAGGTAGCCGCCGCCCATCATTGCGCCGACAACTGCCACCAGCAACAGTACGCCGGCTATTTTTTCATCCAACCAGGGGAGTCGCAGCCGATCGTCAAGAGCAGAAATCAATTTCCCCGCTGCAACCACCGGATGGGGAAACCAGCGGGGATCGCCGATCAGCAGATCAAGCAGGAGCGCGACAACAATAATCAGCGGCTCAGGGGGAGTCACAGCCCAATCCGCAGATGCTCATCAGGCGGGGGAGGTCAAGGTGCTGTTCGAACTGTTCGGCCAAATGGTCAAAGGGGTCGTGCTGCGGCTGTTTCATGGCCCCTCTGCGGAGCGGCATGCCTTTTTCGAGGCGTATCCGGTTCAGATAGACTTCGCGGAAACGGGAATTTTCGAAAATACCATGCAGGTAGGTTCCAAAAATCCGTCCATCGGCTGAGACGGCACCATCTTCGATGGAGACGGAGGTTTCGCCACGGCGGAAGATACGGGCAAAGGGCCTGCTCCCCTTGGCCAGAGTAGTTTTACCCATGTGGATTTCGTAGCCGGTCAACACCCCGTTGCAGTCAGTCGCGATTGTCAGCCCGGCATCATCCAGATAGGCCAGTGCCTGATGAGTCTCTTTTACCAGCTGTATTTCGGTTTCCGCGGGGAGCAGATCGAGCCCCTGGGCTTCCCTGATCGAAGATTCAACGCCATCAGGATCAAGTACCCGCGTACCGAGCATCTGAAAGCCTCCACAGATGCCGACGATATGTCCTTTAAATTCTGAAATTGAGTTGAATATGTCCCGCTCCATGAGAAAATAGAGGTCGGCGATGGTCGATTTGCTGCCGGGAATGATCAGAATGTCAAGCCCCTCAAGCTGTACTGGAACCTCAACATAACTGATGCGCACGTCGGGCTCGTTCTGCAGCAGGTCAAAATCGGTGAAGTTGGAGATGCGCGGCAGCTTGAGGATACCGATATGGATCTTCTTCTGGCCGGTCATGATGCTGACGACCTTTGAGGAGCTGTTGAGGGCCATGCTGTCCTCTGCCGGCAGGTTGATGTCGGCAAACCAGGGAAGTATGCCCAGCACCGGCACTCCGGTGCGTTCCTCAATGAACTCTATTCCGGGTGCAAGAATCAGGGGATCGCCACGGAACTTGTTGATGATAATCCCCCGGATGTAGGAACGCTCCAGCGGTTCCAGCAGTTCGATGGTGCCGACCAGCTGGGCGAATACCCCACCCCGGTCGATGTCGGCAACCAGGATGACCGGACAGCGTGCCATCATGGCTACCTTCAGGTTGGCGATATCATTTTTTTTCAGGTTGATCTCGGCAATGCTGCCGGCTCCCTCGATGACGATAAACTCGTAGGCCTGCCGCAGCCGGTCAAAGCTTTCCCAGGCCCTGGCAAAGGCGGTCGGTTTGTAGGCGTCGTATTCCTGCACGCTCATATTGCCGACCGGCCGCCCCTGCACGATGACCTGACTACCGGTATCGGAATTAGGTTTGAGCAGTATCGGATTCATATCGGTATGCGGCTTGATTTCACAGGCCTGTGCCTGGACCGCCTGGGCACGTCCGATTTCTCCCCCTTCAGGAGTTACGCAGGAATTAAGTGCCATGTTTTGGGATTTGAAGGGGGCCACCGTAATGCCGCGCTTGATCAGGTAGCGGCAGAAACCGGCCGTAACGGTTGATTTCCCGACGTCGGAGGCGGTCCCACAGAACATGACCGCTCCCGGCTGCGACAACGGCTCCTGGTCAGTTACTGTTTCCACTGGTTGTGCAGCTGTGCCGTACTTGCCGGAATATCCTCGCGGTGTTACCAGCCGTCCCTGGTGGTCAACAAAGCTGCTGCTGTTACCGACAAAAATGACGCAGGTCATGTCGATATCATGCTCAAGAAGATTTTCAAGCGTCGTAACGACAACCTTCTCCCCGGTGCGACTGGCGTTGCGCACGATGCCGACCGGAGTGTCGGGTTGCCGATGGGCCTGTATGATGTCCCGAGCTTCTCTCAGCTGCGTGACACGGCTCTTGCTGCGGGGGTTGAAGATTGAAATAACAAAGTCGGCGCGGGCGGCTGCATCCAGCCGTTTCCTGATCAGCTCCCAGGGGGTCAGTAAATCCGATAGTGAAATAACGGCAAAATCGTGCATTAACGGCGCACCAAGCAACGCGGCCCCGGCCTGGATGGCGGAAATACCCGGAATCACCTGTACCTCGGGCTGCGGAGAAGCGGGATCGATTCTGGCATCGGCTTCGAGCAGTTCAAATACCAGGCCGGCCATGCCGTAGATTCCGGCATCGCCGCCTGAAATCAGCGTCACGGCTTCGCCGGCGAGGGAGCGGCGGATTGCTTCACGGCAGCGCTGAACTTCCTGCATCATTCCGCTGGCAACAACCTCTTTCCCCTCCATAAGCGGCTGCAGATGTTCGATGTAACTGTCGTAACCGACAATGACGGAGGAGGAACGTATGGCCTGACGAGCCGCTTCGGTCAGATGACCGACAGCGCCTGGACCGCTTCCGACAATGGTAAGTGAAGCCATATCCGCCTCATTGAACTGCAATAATGATGGTCAAAAACTGGCGAATTATTACATAGCAGAAGGCATGGATACAAGCCAAAACTGGCATTTCGGCGTTTCTGCTTTACGCCTTGCATTCTTATGAAAATAAGCTACTATTTCCGGCAGAGTTCACGCAGTTTAAGGAGCAGGTCAGTGCCATTTTTCAGGAAGATAAGTCTGACATGGAAATGCTGCATTTTCGGGGTATTGATTTCCACGCTGCTGGCGCTGTCCATACTGATTTCCTGGCGCAGTATGGCGGGGACGAGGGCGCGCTTTGCAACATTTGCCGACACCTACCACTCCCTGGCACTGGTGGTGAGCGAACTCCACAGCCAGGGGCTGCAGGTTGAACAGGCGCTGAGAAACATCATCCTCAACCCCGCCGATGAGAAGGCGGTTGCCAATTACGGTAAGGCTACCAAAGAATTTTCCGTGCTCCACAAAAAGGCAACCACCCTTGCCGCCACTATGAAAGAGCACGGCAGAAAACTTGACGCGCTGGCAACGATGAACAACGAAAATGCCGTTATTCGGGACGACATCATAAAACTGGTCAAAGCGGGGCAACAGAGCGAAGCTGTCAGCATGCTGGTGCAGAAGGAAACCCCGCGCTGGCGTGAGGTCAAGGCTTTGTTACTGGCTACACAGGATGGCATCGAGCAGGAAATGAAAAACGAGCGCTCCAGCCTTGATTCGTTTGTAAACAAAAATTTTTACCTCACACTCAATGCTTTGATTCTAACCATTATTCTTGTCAACGTGCTGCTGTTCTTATTCTGGAAGATCCTGAAGGGATCGTTTAATGAGCTGATTCTGCGCTTCAAGGATCTGGCTGAGGGCGAGGGGGATCTTACCAGAAGATTGAATGAGACCGGCAGTGACGAGTTATCCGTCATCAGTCGCTGGTCCAACCATTTTCTCCGCAATGTCCACTCCATCGTGTCTCAGGTAACGGCCACTTCAGTGCAGGTATCCGATAGCGCCCACCAGCTTCATGGCAGCTCAGCACTGATAGCCGAAGGTGCCGAGAATATTTCCCGTCAGGTAGTCATGGCGGCAACTGCCGGTGAAGAGATGGCCTCCACATCGGCAGACATCTCCCGAAACTGTCACCTGGCAGCTGATGCCGCCCGCCATGCCACTGTTTCGGCTGAGAACGGTGCGACCATCGTTGAGAAATCGGTGGCGGCAATGGGCAAGATAGCGGAGAAGGTGCAAGAGTCAGCGGTCAGGATTGAAGAGCTGGGAAGACGCTCGGAGCAGATCGGCACCATCATCGGTACGATTGAAGACATTGCCGACCAGACCAACCTGCTGGCCCTGAATGCCGCCATTGAAGCGGCCCGCGCTGGTGACCAGGGGCGTGGTTTTGCTGTCGTTGCAGATGAGGTTCGAGCGCTGGCCGTACGAACCGCCCGTGCCACGCACGAAATCGGTACCATGATCACTTTCATGCAGAAAGAGACCAGGGGGGCGGTTGTCACCATGGAGCAGGGAGTGCATCAGGTTGAAAACGGCATGGAGGAGTCGATAAAGTCAGGCGCTGCCCTGCGGGAAATACTGTTGCAGATCAGTGATGTGGCCATGCAGATCAACCAGATTGCCACTGCTACGGAGCAGCAGAGTGCCACAACCGGTGAGATCTCCCAGACCTTGCACCAGATTACCGAGATAATCCGCACCACCACCAGGGAAACACGAGAATCTACGGTAGCGGCAAACACGCTGATCGACTCTGTCGAATCGCTGCATGACATGCTGACGTCGTTTAAAATTGAAGAGAATGTGGAACTCATCCTGGCCAAGGCGCGTAGTGCTCACCTAGTCTTTATCGGCAAGATCAAGGCGCATCTCGACGGCACAACAGTGATGAACGCCCAGACACTGCCGACTCATCGTACCTGCGCGTTTGGCAGATGGTACCAGGAGAAGGGCACTGCACTCTGCGGAACAGTGAGTGCATTCCGGGAGATCGACGCACCCCATGCCAGAGTACATGATTTGGCCGCCCAGGCGGTGCTTGCCAGCAATCGCAGCGATCACCGGGCGGCGGCAGGTTTTTGTGCAGAAATGACAGAAAGCTCTGCGACGCTTCTTAAACTGCTGGATATTTTGGCGGAGCAATGCGGCGAACATTCGGCATCTTGACTCAATGCAGTAAATATTCATATTCAGGAGGACAGGACGATGATCGGTAAATGTGTGACGGCGGCGATTATAGGTGGACTTCTCTGCTCAGCTGTATTGGCCGTGGCGGAAGATCGGGCGACCAAAAAAGAGGCCGAAGCTATGGTAAAAAAAGCGGTGACTCATTACAAGAAAAACGGTGATAAGACTTTTAGTGACTTCACCGCCCCCAGTACCGCCTTTGTCAGCAAGGATCTGTACATCGTGGTATACGACATGAACGGTAAATGCGTTGCCCACGGCCAGAACGCCAAGCAGGCCGGCAAGGATCTGATCGGCATCAAGGATCCTGACGGCAAGGCGTTTGTCAAGGAGCGGGTCGAGCTGGCCAAGTCAAAGGGGAGCTTCTGGCAGGATTATAAGTTTACTGATCCGCTGACCAGAAAAATTCATCCCAAGCAGACCTACTGCGAGAAAGCAGACGATAAATATGTCATCTGCGGCGGCGTGTATAAATAATTCGGTCAGGATGAAAACAAGCACGTTTCGGAGTAAATGACCATGTACAATCCTTTTCTGCGCCTCAATCTGAGCAGTAAGCTGTTTATCTCGCCCCTGATCTGTCTGGTGTTCATGACCATTTCGGGAGGAGTTTCGCTGTGGGGCATTCGCATGCAGCAGGCTACTATCCACGAGATAAATTCCGTACGGATAGCCAACGACGCCAAAGCCGGAGGAATATCCGACAACGTCGGCACTATCCACACCGCCATGTACCGTCTGGTCGGCTTTTCCCGTGCTGGATTCGACTCGAAAAGACTTGAGGATGGGTCAAAACAGATCAAAACCACTTTGGATAAAACTGCCGCCTCGCTCAAGGGGATGCTCGCCGACCCGTTGCTGAACGATGAGGAGAAGAAAATCGTCGTATCAATTCAAAAGTCGTTTACTGAATACGCCAAGGATGCCCTGGATATGCTTGACATGCTGCAGTCGGATGTCAACGCTGCCACCATGTATATGGAACAGGCCGACGAGGAGTACTCGCGATTGAACAAAAGGGTTGACGATTTTATCGCTCTGGAAGCATCTCTGAACAACAAGAGTCAGAAGGATTCAACCGCTTCAGGCAGGAAAGTAATGACCGTCCTGACTGCGGCGCTGGTGATTTCGTTCGCAGCCGCAATTCTGATCAGCTACATGGTTAACCGTATGATCATGACCCCCATCAGAGGAACGGTGGCTGTCATAGAAGCGATGGTGCAGGGAGACTTGACCAAGCGTATTACTGTCACATCCGATGATGAAATCGGCAGAATGGCCCGCAATATGAATGAGTTCATTGATTCGCTGCACACCACAATCACCGCATTTTCCGGCAGTGCCGTTGCGCTGAACGCGGCAGCCGCTCATCTGACCTGTACGTCGGAGCAGATCGCTACCGGCGCCGAGGAAGTGGCCGCCCAGGCGGGTACCGTGGCAACGGTTGGAGAAGAAATGTCAGCCACGTCCCGTGAAATTTCCCATAACTGCCAGCTGGTTGCGGATGCAGCCAGGAAAGCCACTGCATCTGCGCAGAACGGTGCCGCCGTTGTTTCTGCCACCATTGCCATCATGGGGCAGATTGCCGACAATGTGCGTGATACGGCCAGAACTATCGACACCCTGGGTTCCCGCAGCGATCAGATCGGTACCATCGTCGGCACGATTGAGGATATTGCCGATCAGACCAACCTGCTGGCGTTGAATGCCGCCATTGAAGCGGCCCGTGCCGGCGAGCAGGGGCGCGGCTTTGCTGTGGTGGCCGATGAGGTGCGCAACCTGGCAGAACGCACGACCAGGGCAACCAAGGAAATCAGCGAGATGATCAAAACCATTCAGAAGGATACCAGAAATGCCGTCGCTGTCATGGAGGCGGGGGTGCGTACGGTTGATGCCGGGACAGCTGAGACGGCGCGTTCGGGCGATGCGCTGGAGGAAATTCTGGCCCAGACCAGCGAAGTGGCAACCCAGGTCAATCAGATAGCGTCTGCAGCCGAAGAGCAGACCGCCGTGACCGGCGAGATATCAAACAATATGCATCAGATAAACGACGTTGTCTGCGACACCGCCAGCGGGGCTCACGCCACGGCCGCC
>Ga0194061_1000957_pt1 | contig 17429 bp, 11 predicted proteins | sample SepL2221m_MetaG_FD_163423 | JGI IMG/M metagenome (GOLD analysis project Ga0194061, IMG submission 163423) | Anoxic zone freshwater microbial communities from boreal shield lake in IISD Experimental Lakes Area, Ontario, Canada - Sep2016-L224-21m | ecosystem: Environmental > Aquatic > Freshwater >... | reverse complement strand
GGCGGACACCCCGCTCAACAACCTCTGGCTCTCGATGCTCGAACGCGTTGATGTCCGCGTCCCGTTCGTCGGCGACAGCACCGGGAGCTTGAAGGGGCTGTAGGCCAGGTTTTCCAGCGCCAAAGGCATGAACGACATGGGGACATAAAATGCGACCGCTGAAACAATATCTCCCGCGTCTTGCCCTGACGCTGCTTGTTGCAATCGTCGGCGAGCCTTGTCGCGCCCAGGATGCGTCTGATGTCGCGAAGGTCATCGTGCCGTTCGTGGAAAAGCACTGCGTTGACTGCCATGGCGAGAAGAAGCAGAAGGGGGATCTGTCGTTGCATTTGTTCAAGGACGAGGCGGCGATTCTCAAGGGCCGCAAGACGTGGAACAGGGTGCTGGAGCAGCTTGCCACGGGAGAGATGCCGCCGTCCAAGCGGCCCAAGCCCGCTTTCAACGAGGCGGAGCGATTCAACGAGGCGGAACGATTCACCGAGGCGGAACGATTCACCGAGGCGGTGAAGAGTGTCTTTGCGCGTTTCGATCGCACCGCCAAGCGCGACCCCGGCCTGGTGACCATGCGGCGCCTCAACAAGGTCGAGTATGTCAGCACGATTCGCGACCTTCTCGGGGTGTCGATTCCGCTGGCGGAGGATTTCCCCGCCGACCAGATGGGCCATGGCTTCGACAACATCGGCGAGATTCTGACGCTCTCGCCGCTTCAGCTTGAACGCTACCTGGCGTCGGCCGAATCGATCGTGAAAGCGGCGATCGTCACCGGCGATGTGAGGGATCTGCCGAAGCAGTCGTTCGGCGGCAGCCAACAATTCGAAGGGACGAAATACGGTCAGAATTACGACGACCGGGGACGAATCGCCCGCGATGACAAGGGGAAACAGATTCCCGATAAGGAACGGCTCCCCGCCCTGTCCGGCGATAGTTCGAGGCTGTTCTACGACAAAGGGCCGCTCCATAAGCGGTACAACGATCTCCTCGTTGCCGGGGACTACAGGATCATCGCCAAGTTGCAGGGGCATTTCGTGGGCGACGAAGGGCCGAAGTTTGCCCTGCTCGCCGATGGCAAGGAGGTCCTGCAAGGTGTCTGCACCGAAAAGGCGGACGAGTATTCCGCCACCGTCCGTTTGAAGGCGGGCCCGGTTGACCTCGGCGTGTCGCTGCTCAACGAATTCACCGACCCCGCCGATCCCACCAAACGACGCGGCATCATCTTGCATTCGCTCACGATTCTCGGCCCCACGGTGAAGGAATCGCAGGAGATCCTCTTTGCCGGTTCGGAAAAGCTGGAAGGCGACGCCAAGACGCGGTTCGTCCTTGAACGCTTCGCGACGCGGGCTTATCGCCGCCCCGTGACGAAGGAAGAGCTCGAGCGCCTGATGCGGTTCGTCCAGCAGGCCGGGAAGATTTCGCACTACCGCCTCTCGGCGGAAAGTTTCCAGAAGCTCCATGCCGCCAAGCTTCCGGGGGATGTGGCCGGTCGGTTGAAGCCGATGGAGAAAGACCCCTTCACCGACGAAGATCGGTTCGTGAAATCGATCCGGCAGCGAATCAAAGATGACGAGTTCAAGAATCATTTCCCGACGATCCTTGATGCGGCCGAGAAGTCGCCGCAGCCGTGGGAAACGCGGATCGGCCTGGCAGTGCGGGCGGTTCTCTGTTCGCCCAGCTTCCTCTTCCGGGTCGAACTCGATTCCCGGCCCACAGAGAGAGAGGCCCATCCGATCGGCGACTATCAACTGGCGTCGCGACTCTCGTATTTCCTCTGGAACACGATGCCCGACCAGGAGCTGTTCGACCTGGCGGCCAGGCAGCAGCTCCATCAGAACCTGCCGGCCCAGGTGAAGCGGATGGTCGCCGATCCGCGCTCGAAGGCCCTGTTCGACAGCTTCGCGATGCAGTGGCTGGGATTGCGCCGGCTGCAGGAGTTCACGCCGGATCCCAAGCTGATGCCCGACTTTTCCAGGCTCCAGGCGCGAGGCAACTGGACGGACCTCCGCAACGACATGCTGACCGAGACGGGGCTGTTTTTCACCGAACTCGTTCGCGAGAACCATAGCATTCTCGACCTGATCGATGCCCGTTTCACCTATATCAACAGGCGGCTCTCCCTGCTCTACGACATCGGTGACACGAACGGGAATTCGGGACTGCCGAAAGCCAGACCGATCAACCCGGCGGGGAAGCCGATTCCGGACATTCAAATTCTGGAGCGGGGACAGGACAGTGGAACATTCGCGCGGTCGGTAAACCCGTTCGTCCGGGTCAACCTGGAGAATACGCGTCGTGGCGGTTTGTTCACGCAGGCGAGCGTGTTGACCATGACCTCGCACCCGACACGCACCTCGCCGGTGAAGCGTGGCCACTGGGTGCTGGAAAGGATTCTCGGCACGCCGCCGCCGCCGCCGCCGCCGAACGTGCCCAGTCTCGAAGGCCAAAAAGACGCCGCCAGGCTGCCGCTGCGTCAACAGTTGGAATTACACCGCAAAAATCCCAACTGTGCCGGCTGCCACGCCCGCATCGATCCACTTGGGTTCGCCTTCGAGAACTACGACCTGCTCGGCCGGTTTCGCGAAACCGACGGCGACACGCCCATCGACGCGACCACCGAAATGTCCAACGGCAGGAAGGTCAACGGCCCCGAGGAAATGAAGGCGATCGTGAGGGGCGAGAAGGAACTGTTCAGCCGCAACCTGACGGAAAAGATGCTGGTGTACGCCACCGGCCGTGGCCTGGACTACTACGATGTCCGGACCGTGAACGGCATCGTTGCGGAACTTCAAAAAGGCGACTACCGTTTTCACGCCCTGATCACCGCCATCGTGCAAAGCGACGCGTTTCGCATGCGGCGGGGAAAGGAGCAACCATGAGCAAGCATCTCTACCCCCGCCTGCTCCAAGCCATGAACCCATTCCATCACCTCAATGACCGTCGCTCATTCCTCAAGGGCGTCTCACTCGGCACCGGAGGGCTCCTGCTCGCCCCGCTCTTGCAGAAGATCGCCGCGGCCGCGGATGGCAATGTTACGCCGCCGATTGCGCCGCCGATTGCGCCGATTGCGCCGAAGTACGTGCCCGTGAAATGGGAGGAGAAGGAAGCGAAGAAGCTGCAGTCGGAATGGGCGGCGAAGCTGAAGGTGGAGGTCGAGACGAAGACCTCGAACGGAATCGTGATGGTCCTGATTCCCCCCGCCGGCGCGGCCCTACCGAAACCGTACTGGCTCGGGAAGTACGAGTTGACGCAGGCCGAATGGGAAGGGGTGATGGGGTACAACAAAAGCGGATTCCAGAAGGGGAGGGGGAACAAGGAGGCGGACGGGTTGGACACGAGCCGATTTCCCGTCACGAACGTGTCATGGTACGACGGTCTTGAGTTCTGCAACAAGCTGAGTGAGAAGGAAGGGCTGCCTCCTTACTACGATTTGAAGGTCATCAAACGGCAAGAAGAGGAGCATCCGCGGATCGTGCAGGCAGAGGTGAAACTCCTGGGCGGCAACGGCTACAAAATGCCGACCGAATTCGAATGGGAACATGGCGGCCGGGCGGGAACGACAACGGCTTTTTACTTCGGGGACAACGAGGAGGATCTGGTCGAATACGGATGGATCGGAAAAAACAGCGGGATGAGGCCTCACCCGGTCGGAGAGAAAAAGCCGAATGCGTTCGGATTGCACGACGTACACGGGAACCTGCGCGAGTGGGTCGTCACCACACTTGCGCGAGACAATTTCAGCCCTCTCTCCCGCGACCGTGCCGTGAGTCCGCTCCGCGGCATGAATCGTGGCGGAGGGTATGAATACACTGCGAAAATTTGCAGGTTTTTCGAGTCGCGTCAGCATGGGCCGTCGGATCGGCTTGGCTTCTCCGGGTTCCGTTTAGCCCGGGAAACGGGCGACTAGCCAGGCCAGACCAGGGTAGCAACTCACGCCAAATACAACCACTGAACCACTTGAACCCTCCCGACCCCGTCGAGTGAAAGGACCACCCATGAGCAATATCTTATCGAATCGTATCTTATCGCGTCGCACCGTCCTGCGGGGCCTCGGCACCGCCCTGGCGCTCCCCTGGCTCGAAGCGATGATGCCCAGGTCGGCCCGCGCGGCCGCCGCCGGGAAGCCACCGGTGCGGATGGCGTTCATTCATGTTCCCAACGGGATCGTGACGCGCCGACTTCAGGATGGGAAAGTGCTGAATGCTGCCTGGACGCCGGAAGGCCGATTGGACTGGCGGCCTGGTCAAGGAGGCGTGCTTCTGCCCGCCTGGACGCCGGAAGCAGCCGGTGCCCTGCCTAGGCAGTTACCGTCGCTCCTCGATCCGTTGGCCGATTTTCGCGACGACTTCAGCATCATTACCGGATTGGCGAACGCCCCCGGCCGCGCGGGCCTCGGACACGGCCCGGCCCAGGGGGCCTATACCACGTGTGCCCGGCCGAATCGCACAACGGGCAACGACTACCGGGCAGGGACGTCGGTGGATCAAGTCGCCGCCAATCATCTGGGCGACCGGACGCGGTTGCCGTCCCTGCAGGTCGGCAAAGAAGATCCTGGCGCAATTGAAGGATACATGTCATCGCTATCATGGCGCGACGCCACCACGCCGTTACCGCTCATCGCCAACCCTCGGAATGTTTTCGACCGCTTGTTCGCGACCGACTCCGGCCGGGCCGGCGCCCAGCGTGAAGCCGAACGGAGCAGCATCCTCGACTTCATCCGCGAAGAAGCCGGCAGTTTGCAAACAAATCTCGGAGCCAACGATCGCCGCAAGCTCGACGAATACTTCACCTCCATCCGCGACATCGAACAGCGGATCGAACGTAACGCCCGCATGCCGGTTGCCGCGCCGCCTGGTGGCTTCGCAGTGCCCGATGCGAAAGCTCAGTTCAATTGGGCGGAACATGTCCGCCTGCTGGGCGATTTGATGACCCTCGCTTTTCAGACCGACACGACCCGCATTTGCACCTTCGTTTTCGCCAACGAGTTTAGTGGAGCGTCGTATCCTTACGCCGGCATCAACGATTCCCACCACCATGTGTCTCATCACGGTGACAAGGCGGACCACATCGCCGCCACCGCCCGGATCAACCTGCACATGCTCGAGCAATTCGCCCACCTCCTCCGCAAGCTGAAGGAAACGAAGGAGGGCGAAGGGACGCTGCTGGACAATTGCATGATCACCTACGGCTCGGGCAACAGCGACGGCAACGGCCACACCAAGAGCAACCTGCCGGTCCTGCTCGCGGGCCGCGGCGGCGGCTCGCTCCAACCCGGCCGGCATGTCCGCTTCGCCGAAGAAACGCCGCTCGCCAACCTCTGGCTGAGCATGCTCGACCGCTTCGGCACCAAAACCGGGAGCTTCGGTGACAGCACGGGGAGATTGAGCGGACTATGATTACACGAAACCATACCCCCTCTCTCGCCGGCACAGATTCCCGGTCTGGCCGTTTTCGGTGCGGCGGAAGCGAAAGTAAATTCCTGCAGCCTTATCAGTTCAGTAAGCGATGATGAAGTACTACAAAATGGACGGTATTGGAAAGGCTCTGGTAAGCGGGGCCATGTTGGTTGGAACCCTGGCCTCTGCGGCCATCGCCGCGGATCCGTTGCCAATAGCGACGGCTTCCAGTGAACACGGTGGCGGTTACACGGCGACGCAAGCCGCCGATCGCAGCTCTGGATTGAACAACCTCTGGTGGCAGACCGTGAGAGGCACGGACAAGGGCGCCTGGTGGCAGGTGGACTTGGGAAAGACGGTGACCGTTACCGGCGTGGCCATTTCCTGGGCGAGGTACCAAGATAAGATTCACTCGCCCCCGGAGCGGGCCGTGGTGCAGCTGAGCGAGCAGGGCACGAATGGTCCGTGGATTGATGCGCGGACAATCGCTCCGGCCGAAGTGCCGCGCGACGGCGCGCCCTATCCGCGTCCCGTTCAGGATTGGCGACCGGCCGCGTCGCGGTACATGCTCGACAAGCCCCTCCGAGCCCGCTATGTCCGGCTCCTGTTCCCTGACGGCAGCCAGTCCGGGGCTAAGGCTCCGGGATATATCTGTCTGGGCAAAGTGGAAGTGCTGATGCACGAGCCGGCGCCGTATTACCTGGCTTCCCGGAAGCTCAAGGACGTTGATGCGGTCGCCGCCGGGACGAATGTTGTGGCGATCGAAGGGCTGTTCGGCAAAGCCGAGGTCGACGTTGCGCATCCGGCGCTCGTGCGATTGTATCTTCGCGGGCCGGACGGTCGCCTTGGTGCCCAATCCCTGTTGGCCCCCCAGCCCGCGAAAGCCCGTGGATATGGAAACGGCGTGCGCCCCTGGGCGCGGCAGGCTTACACCTACATGGTCGGCCCGGACGGAACCCGCTATGAAAGCCGATCGGCCTCCCCGGCGAAAGTGGTCGTGCGAGAGGAAGCCGGCCGGACCGTCCTGCGGATCACCGGGGTGACGCTGTCCGACGGCAGGGCCGAAGGTGTGGTGGCCCTCGAGGATTGGACCGTCACCGCGCCGGGCGACGGCTCGGAGTTGGTCTGGAATATCGTGCGGCGATGGAAGAGGGACTTTACTTCGGTGATGTCCGGCAGCCCCGGGCTGTTCTACGCTTTCGAAGCGTGGGAGAGAGAGAACTCGGTGACCAGCACCATCTGGTACGATCCGTTCCGCATCGCCGCGCGCATGAGCGATTTGTATGCCATCAACGCGCGCATGCCGGGCCGTGTTTCGGAAAACCTGTTACAGACTGTCCGCGACCGCGACACTTGGGCGATCTACAAGCTGTGGACGGACTGGCACGCGCCGGTCGATCTGCGCCTGGAAGTCGCGGGCGGGTACCTCTACCGGCGAGGCAGTTTCGCCTTCCTCGGCGAGGCCGGCGCCGTGACGGCCCCCGGCACCGCCGTGTCGCACACCAATGGAGAAGTCGAGCAGGTCACGCTGAAGATCGGGGCCGTGGACAAGTTCACCACCGGCTACCAGCTCGCCGTCACCCTGCCCGACAAGGCGACCGAAGCCGCACTGAAGGATTTTTACGGCTCGCTCCTCAACGGCGGGGCTGTCAATGACCAGAAGAGTTTCGACTTCGGCAATGAGTCTGACGGCTGGTACTACGCCGGGTCGAGCTGGATCAAAGGCGTGGCAATGGCCGCCGGCGTCCCGGCTGGCGGGCGCATGGCGTCGCATCCCTATGACGTGGCTCGCGCGTTCCGCGAGCACCTGGCCCACATCATGTGTACGATCGACGACCAAGGACGCTCGCATTTCGGCTACAATCAGGGCGGCGAATGGGTCGACGACAACTTGCACACGATCATCGGCACGCGGCTGTATCTGCTGCACAGCGGGGACCTGGCCTTTGTGCGACAGCACCTGCCTGTCATGGAACGGATGCTCGGCTACTTCATCAAGCGGCGCGACGAGCGTGGACTGTTCAAACTGGCCGGCGGCGGTGCTCATTGGTACTACGATGTCATCCGCACCAGCGGCGTGAATGGTTACTACAACGCCTTTTTCTACAAGGCTGCCCAAGACTTGGCAGAAATGGAGCAGGCCGCCGGTCGTGCGGAGAAGGCCAGAGAATATCGCGATCTTGCCGAGTCGGTCAAGAAGGCGTTCAACGCCGTTCTGTGGAGGGAGGATTTACCGGGCGGAGCACGGTACGTCGATTGGATCGACGCCAAGGGGAACGACGTAGCCTACTTCTGCGATTTATGCCAGTGGCCGCCGGTCGCGGTGGGCATCGCCTCGCCCGAGCAGGCGGCCAAGGTCATCGCCACGGCTGACGCCAGGATCAAACAACTGGAGAAGGAGTTCGGCTATCCAGGCTATGCCGGGCTTTCGGCCCTCTGGCCCGTGCCCGAGAGCGTCGTCCCGTACGGCGGTTTGAAGAGCTTCGGGACGTACATGAACGGCGGCAGCCTGCTCGCCCAGACTTACTGGGAGATCTTGGCCCGGGCCGGCGCGGGCGATCGTGAAGGGGCGGCACGCCGGCTCCGGCTCTTCGCCCGCCGCGCCGCGGAAACGAGTTGGGCGGGCGAGAATAACGCCAATATGCTCGGGCAAAGCGCCAACGCCAAGGGTGTCTATGGCGGCGGCGAGCCGTACCTGTCCGACATGGTGGCGGTCGCGGCGGCCGCCGTCCACGGGGTGCTCGGCATCACGCCTACCTGGGACCGGCTGGAAGTGACGCCCAAACTGCCTTCCGACTGGTCCCGCGCCGAGGCAGAAATCCTCTACAAGGGCCGCCGGCATCACATCACGATCGAGGGGTCCAAGGTTCGCGTGGAGCCGCGCGAGCGGGTCATTGATCTGCCGCTGCTGTGGGTCGTCGACGCGAACTTCCGAACGGGTCCCGGCGGGCTCGCCAAGGATTCCAACGTGGACCTTTCCGACGGCGGTTGCGTGAAACTCGCCAAAGCCAAACCGCCGCAAGCCCCGGCGGCCGACTACGTCGGATCAGGAACGTACTTGAGCCCACCGTACGATTGGACCGTGCCGGCCAGCCTTATTGACCTCACGGTGGCGGCCGACTTGAATGGGGGACGCATCGAGGCAACCATCGAGACATCCAGTGACGGGTTCAAGACCGTCGCGGCCCAGACGCACGTGACGGTCAAGGACGGCGTGTCCACGTACCCCTTGGGGGCCCTGAAAGGAACAGCCCCGGGGGTTCGTGTGCGCTTGGATCTCGCCGCTGCACCGGGCGCGACCCAGACACCCGTGGTGGATGGGTTTCGCATTACCGGCAAGGCGGCAGAGCAATGATGAAGCGCTACAAAACGGATGGTATTGGAAAGGTTCTGGTTATTGGGGTGCCGGTAACACGGCGGTGACGGCCGCCGATCGCATCGCCGCCCAAAGAATGATCCTAATGGTGCCACGGGACTGGATGCTACGATCCACCAGAGGCGACGACGCCGCTCATGGTGACGAAGGAAGGAGCCTGCCATGAAGCATACCCCCTCACACCCTGACGCCAGTCCGCGTTCTGACCGTTTCCGATGCGGCGGGCGCGAAAGCAGATTCTTGCAGTTATCACTTCCGGGTGATGGCCGATGAAATCTTCGCCCATATGCGAAATCTATTGTCCAAAGCATCGCTTGAGTGCTGTTTCCCTTTGTAGAATCCGTCTTGCATGAAAATCATGTCATACGGCTTCTTTTCCACTCAAATCTAACTCACAACAACTCAAATGAAAAAACTCCTCTCCATCCTCCTCGTCGCAACCCTGATGCTTTGCCTGCCTTCGGCCTCCATGGCGAAAGGCAAAGGCAAGGAAGGCGGTCTCAGCGTTCATGGCAAAGTGACCCAAGTCACTGACACTTCAATCACTCTGGAAGAAGGGAAGAAGAAAAAGGCGAAGACCGAAACCATTACGGTCCCGGCAGGCACGTCCATCAAAGACGAAAGCGGCGGAACCGTGGCTCTCAGTTCGCTCACTGGCAAGCATGTCACGGTGAAGGAAAGCTCGGCTGGGACGGCCAGCGAAATCACTGTGAGTGCAGGCAAAGGCAGGAAAAAGAAGAAGCAATAGACTTTCGGCCTCCATAGTTTTCGCCGTTTCATCCAAAGTTCCGCTTAAAATGAAAAAACCCCTCTCGTTCGCCGCAGCAGTATTACTGTGACCCCCATGCTGGAACGCATGCGATGAAGACCTTCACTGACATCACTCTCGCATTCGCCATCGCCTTGCTTGTTCCCGTCGGCGCAGACGCCCAGGAGCCAGCCGACGCGAAGTTCGTCGAAGTTTTTTTGCAGTCTCACTGCGTGAGATGCCACAATGCGGATAAGAAGAAAGGCAAGCTGAATCTTGACGATCTTGGAACGAACCTGGCTGCGGGAAGAGCCAGTTTCGCGGCGGCGTTGAAGGCGTTGGAAGCGGGAGATATGCCGCCCGAGGACGAACCCCGGCCCGCCCCGGCCGCTGTCCGTCGCGTGACAAAATGGTTGCAACAAGGGCTTGCCGCGTTGCCGCCAGAGCCGGCTGATACGGCTAAGACAGAGGTCCAGCCTGACGCAGGAAACCATCTTCCGCACGCGCTGTTGTTTGGCGGCAAGTCCGGCCCGAGCGTGCCGCCGCCGCCGCGACTGTGGCGGCTTTCGCCTGCCGGTTATTCGGCGGGACTGCTCCGGTCCCTGCGGGTTAAATCTCAAAATGTTTCCCAACCGTTTGCGCTGCGTTCCGACCCCGGCATCAAAGACTATTCGGCGTTGTATTGGCTCGACGAGGGTAGCACCGACTTGCTGATCCGGAACGCCGAGAAAATCGTGGGTGCGATCACCAGCCATAAATTGTCTAAAGGAGGCTCGGGTCAGGTTTCGATGGCTAGATCTGGCGGCCAAGCCCAGGCCTTTGAGGAGTTCGCTCCACTGCTGCATCCGACGGTCGCTCCGAAGAGGGAACAACTCGAAACCGCCATCCGCGTGCTCTATCGGAATGCCCTGGTGCGTGAGCCATCGCCCGAGGAAACCGGGTCCCTGATTCAGCTTTACCACGAGGCTTCCAAGTCGCCCGGGGACCCGGTCTCCGCCAGCAAGACGATGCTCATGGCACCGCTCCTCTCGCCGGAGGTGCTGCACCGCTTCGAGATCGGTCGCGGAGCCGAGGTGCGGACGGGCGTTCGCATGCTTTCGCCGGACGAACTTGCCTTCGCACTCAGTCTGGCTTTCTCGGGCGAGCGCGAGCCGGGGCTTTTCGCGGCCGCCACGTCAGGCGGACTCAAGACGCGCGAAGATGTCGAGAAACACGTCCGCCGGATTCTGGATGACCCGGAGATTTACAAGCCGCGCATTCTCGGGTTCTTCCATGAGTACTTCGGCTACGATCGAGCCCCCGAGGTCTGCAAGGACGCCCAGCCCGACTACGTCCACAACGCCGATCAGTTGGTCCTCGATACGAACATGCTTGTGTTGAGCATCCTGGAGAAAGACCAGAACGTGCTCAAGGAACTGCTCACCACGCCCAAGTCATTCGTCAACAGCGGCTGGTTCAAACGTGACGGTGTTCCCGCGAGCTGGAATCGTAACGATGTGACGCTGGATAAGTATCTCTCGAACAACATCGGTTCGAGATTGGATTTCTATGCGACGGACAAAGCGAATACGCCCAAACGCCCGAAGGACAAAAGTAAAGGTGGCGTCGAGGTCGCCTACGGGCTGAAAGAGTGGCCGGCCAGCCAGCCGCTCGACCTGCCTGGCGACCGCATCGGCATCCTGATGCAACCGAGCTGGCAGGTCGCTTGGTCGTCGAACTTCTTCAATGACCCCGTGCGCCGCGGACTCTGGATTCGGGAACATCTGCTGGGCCACTCCGTGCCGCAAGTTCCGGTCGGCGTCGTCATTGTGCTGCCCGACGATCCCACGCAGACTCTGCGTCAGCGAATGCAGATCACCAAAGATGTGAAGTGCTGGAGTTGTCATCAGAAGATCGATGACTTGGGATTCCCGTTCGAGGCTTTCGACCACTTCGGCCGCCCGCGTGACGCCGAGAAGCTGGCCGACGACGCGGCGATTGCCAAGAACAAAGCCAACGCCAGCCGGCAGTATGCCAAAGGCGAGAAGAGGCCGGAGAAGCTTCCCGAGTATCGCAAGTTGCCGTTCGACAGCACGGGAATCATCTACGCCAGCGGCGATCCGAAGCTCGATGGCCCCGTCAAGAACGCCCAGGAAATGATCCGCCGACTGGCTGAGTCAGACCGTGTGCGGCAGGTCTTCATCCGGTTCGTCTTCCGCTATTTCATGGGCCGCAACGAGACGGTCGGTGACGCCGCCACACTGCAAGAGGCTGACAATATCTACGTCAAAAGCGGCGGCAGCTTCAAGGCGCTGGTCGTGTCGCTGTTGACTTCAGAAGCATTCCTCTATCGAGCCGTACCTGTCCAACCAAACAGGCAAATCCAGCTAAACAAGCAAGCCACTAACTCACCTGCAAAACCCACACGCTAACAAGAAAACCCCCATGAACATCATCGACCGCAGATCATTCCTCAAAAACGCCACCCTCGGTGCCGGAGCCGCTGTCCTGCTGCCTGTGCTTCGAAGCCTGGCAGCCGAGGCCAACGGCAAAGCAGCCCCGCGGAGGATTGTCTTCTTCCTCGAAGGCAACGGCATGAGCCCCGACCACATCCAGCCGCTGGGACTGGAACGCCCAGGGAACGGGAGCGACAAGCTGATCGACGATTCCCTGGCGAAGTACAAACTGCCCGATCCGATCGGCGCCCTGTCTCCCTTCAGGGACCGCATGACGATCATTCAGGGACTTTCTCACAAGATCGCATCGGGACGCGGTCACTCGCCGGAGTATGGATCTCTGGGTTGCTACAGCGGCGCGGCGGGCCCGATCGCGCAGACGATCGACGCGGCGCTGGCGGCCAAATTGCCGAGCGTCGTGCCGCATCTTGGTTTGGCTCTGACTCCCGGTGCCGACCAGATCGTCAGCTATTCCAGTTCGGTCACGTCCAAAGGAAAGCCGCTTCCTTACCATTGCCAGCCGGAACTCGCCTTCCAGTCGCTGTTCGGCAGCGCAGCCGGCGGAGAGGCTGCCAAGATTCCGTTCCTGCGGAAGAAGCTGATGGATTACATGAGCGTGGATATTAAGCGAATCCAATCGCGGTTGGCTGGGCCGGAGCGTGAGAGCCTCGATCGGTATCTCGAAGCCTACGAGTCCATGCTGGACCGTCAGCACGGCATCGCTGGCATGCAGGACGCATTGAAAGCGAACATGCCGAATACCGGCAAGTTCAAAAGCACGCCCGAGACCGACCGCCTCGAAGCGCAGTGCGACATGGCCGTCAGTTCGCTGCTGTCGGGCCTGACCAATGTGGTCACGATCGCGGCCTGTACGGGGAACAGTTACATGAAGTGGAACAGCCTGGGCATCTCGCTTGCCACCAACGCCATCGGCCACGGTGGGGGCGAGAATGGAAAGACATCCGATGAACTGCTGAGAATCATTCGATCGTTCCATGCGGAGCGGATCGCCGCCTTGGCGAAGAAACTGGACGCCGTCAAGGAAGGCAACGGCACGGTGCTCGACAACACGCTGATCGTGTACATGAGCGATTTTGGAGACCGGCATCACCCGTCGTACACGCAATGGCCCGTTGTGCTCATCGGCAACCTGGGCGGCAAGCTAAAGACCAACGGACGATTCCTGGAATATCCTCGCTACGGTGTCAAAGGACATCGAACCATAGGGACTTTGTATCAAGGGCTGCTCCACGCGGTGGGGGACAAGCGCGAGCAGTTCAACAACGTCGATCTGGCACTCGACAAGAGCGCCACGCAGGGGCCGCTGTCTGACATTTTGGCATAGAAGGATAAGTCATGAGCTTCCGACGAGAGATCCATTGCGCCGCAGCTGCCCTGGTGGCCTTCGTGCTGCTTGGCGTGCACCAATCGGCTCATGCACAGGATCTGAAGCCGACGTCGCTCACGGTCGAGCAGGCGACGGAAATTGTTGCCGGCAAAAGCGCGGTATCGCTCGACGGCGTTACCGAAATGGGCGTGGAAGTGGCGCAGGTCCTCAGTCAGTACGGCAAGGGCGATCTCCGGCTCCATCGCGTACAGACCATCACGCCTGAGGTTGCCAAGGCTCTGGCTTCTCAGGGAAAGGGAGTTACGCTCTCGCTCGGTCTGACGACTATCACTCCGGAAGTCGCCAAGGCGCTGGCTGCGCACTCCCGCGGGATGCTCGCCCTTAACGCCTTGGACAAGATATCCGTCGAAGTGGCCAGGGAACTCGCCCAGTTCCGCGGCAAGCTCACGCTCAATGGGCTTCGCACCCTTTCGCGAGAAGTCGCTATCGAACTGGCGAAGCACCGCAGCAAATTCACGCTCTTTGGCCTGACGGCGATTTCTGACGAAGCCGCCGAGGCGCTATCCCACCACAGCTCGACGATGCTTCTCAACGGACTGACGAAACTGACCTCCGCGCCGTTGACTACCACGATGCTAAAATCGAACGATGGCTTTCTCGGCCTTTCCAAAGTCCAGACCCTCTCCGATGAAGTGGTGCAGGTATTCGTGGAGTACCAAGGGAAACGGCCGCTCCAGCTTACCGGATTGACCGAGCTTTCCGAGGCGAATGCAGCTCGGCTGCGCGCGAATGAGAAAGTCGTCCTCCCATCGAAATTTCAAAAGCCTGAACAACAGTGATCGCTCTGGAATTTCATTCCAGACTACATCAACATGAATAGCCTTATCCGTATCTTCGGAAGTGTCAGTTTCCTCACGTTGCTCATCTGGGCAACGACTCTCCACGCCTCACCGTCGACGAATATAGTCGTCGAAGTGATCGACGGGGACACAATCAAGATCAGGCATAAGGACGACGGTGGCGGTAAGGCCGGTAAGGAGGGGATTCACTGCCTCCGCGGAGCGGCGGCCCCCCTCCTCGATCAACCGTTTGGAAAGCAGGCGCAGGATCGACTCAAGGAACTCGCCGTTGCCGGAAAAGAAATTACCCATAGCGGTCCCGTACCGCGGCCATACAAGAAGTCGACTGCGGTTCGCTTCCGAACTGAGAAGGGATACCTCGCGGTCACGATGGTCTCGGAAGGACTCGCCTGGGTTATCGAGAGCGAACTCGAGGATAAGCATGCCAAGCCCGGCAGTTCGAAAAAGTTGATTGGTGAAGCCGACGCGCTGCTCAAGGCCCAAGAGGAAGCACGCAAGGCCAAACGCGGGCTGTGGGCAGATGAGAAACCGATCGCCCCTTGGGAATGGCAAGGCCGGGACAACAACGGGAAATGATACCTAGCCAGAAGCAGGTCGTTGACGACCCCCCCCCTCACTCCCCGACGTCCGTCCCCGTTCTGACCGTTTTCGGTCCGGCGGGCGCGAAAGTGAATTCCTTCTAATGCAACCCCTCCCGGAAGATTGATTCACCGGGCTCTCCCTGAATAGAAATCCAAATAGAAATCCAAATCCGCATTTTCATCCATGACTCATACCTCCACACCCGCTGACACCCGCTGACACCCGCTGACACCCGCCCGCATTCTGACCGTTTCCGCTGTGGCGGGCGCGAATGCAAATCTTGCAGTCCATCGACCTGACGGCTCACGTAGTAGCACATGGCATGTGCGTCGATGCCAAGTTTGATCGTTTCGTATTGTTCGCTGGAGTTTGGGGTATTTTGGGTTGTCATAGCTTTGAGATTCGCGGAATCTCGCGCGACTTGAAAACCTCATGTCATCTTGCAGTAACGGAAACCAGCCATAGGGCGGACTACCGTGACAATTACGTTGCGAATTTGAAACTTTCCGAGGTGCGGAAGCGTCCTTAACATGTGCTCTAATGGCAACCATTGCAGCACCAACTGCTGAATATTGAATCAAATTTACCGTCATTAACACGGATTAGAATGAAAGATATCGTGAAACGCCCCATCCCCTACCGAACACTCGCCGGCCGCGGCTCCCTTGCGGCATTGTTCCTGTCTCTGGCCCTGCCCGCCTGCCAAGCGCAGAACCTGCTCAAAGACGCACACATTCTCGTCAGCACCAATGCCGGTGCTGCCTGGGCTGAGGAGGTTGCGTTTGCCAAAGAAGGCCGTTACCCGGTCCAGCTTCGGGCGGAGTTCGTCGTCAATGAACTGCCCAAGGCCGAAGTCCTGAGCCTCAGAAAACCCGATTTGATTAGCGAGTGGAAACTCAACGGCCGGGAACTGATCGGCCCGCCGAAAGACATGTTTTACACGTTGTTGGAAGGGATTCCGGTGTCGGGGTTGAAAACCGGCACGAACGTTCTGGAAGCCAAATGCACGGTTAACGTTGGGCTGCGGGATGGAAAACTGAGCCCGACTGTTGCAAAATACGCACTGGATTTGCAACCGGGCGATATTTCCAAGTTTGAAATTCGCACCGGACCTGTTCTGGGCGCCGTCGGGAGCGATTATTTCACCGTGGGTTGCCGCACGCGAATGCCTGCCGTGGTGACTTTGGAATGCGACGGGCGCAAGTGGACTAGTGAGCCCGGTGTGATCCACCGGCTCCGTGCGAACGGCCTTAAGGCTGGCAAGACTTATGGTTATAAGCTTGTGGCGCAACTTGCGGGCGGTAGTGCCAAAGCCGAGAGCAAGACCTGGAACGTGCGTATTCCGCGCCAGGACGGTCCAGTGACCTTTGTCGCGGTGGGGGACGCGCGCAACAATCCCAAAGTCTGGTCGCGGATTGCTCAGGAGATTCTCAAGGTGCAGCCGGATTTCGTGCTGCACACCGGGGACATCGTCGGAAACGGGAACGATTACGAAGCGTGGGACCGGGAATTCGGGAGCGCGGCTCCGGATTTGCTGGCGAGCATCCCCTGCTTCTACACCTTCGGGAATCACGAGAACAACGTGGCCATGCTTTACAAGCTTTTCGGCTTCCCGCAGGACGAGCGCAGCAGCTATACTGAAACCATTGGCCCGGTGCAGGTGTTTGCCATGAACCGGTTCGAGAACTGGGGGAAAGGGTCCCCAAATCTCGCCCGGATGGAAAAAGAGCTCGCGGCCAGCAAGGCACCGTTTGTCTTTGCGTTTACTCACCCCCCCCTCCTGGTCCTCCGGTTCGCATGGCAATGACAGGATGGGGATTGACGTTCATTTTCCGCTTTTTGACAGATACGAAGTCACCGCCGAGGTTGCGGGGCACGACCATTGTTATGAGCGCTCCGAACCGGGTGGAACGACAATGCTGATCGCGGGCGGTGCCGGGGCTCCCCTATATCGCCAGGAAAAGCTCGCCAAGAATCCGCATTCGAAGATTTACAGGTCAGAGTACGGATTCCTGGTCTTCAAAGCGGATAACCAAAGCTGCACGCTCAAAGCTTACACCTACGGCGGACTTAAGACTCCCGATGCGGAGCGCAAACTGCAGGAAGTCGATACGCGCACGTGGACAGCTCGCAATGCGTCGCAGGCGGCGAGGTGAACTCAATTTAGCATCAACTCAGAACCATTCACATGAAACCCGATAAAACATCTCGCCTGACCTCGGTTGCGCACTTGTGCGCAGCCCTGCCATTCCTGACCCTGTATGCCGCGGGTGCGGACTGGCCACAGTGGCGCGGGCCAGCCCATACCCCCTCACTCCCCGACGCCCGTCCCCGTTCTGACCGTTTCCGGTGCGGCGGGCGCGAATGCAATTTCCTTGCAATTCGGCTCAAGAGTATCGAATGACATCGGCAATGATTTTTCGACGCATCCACCTCCACCTTTTTGCTGCCTCGCTGGTCTTGGGCAGTTTGGCTTGTTACGGCCACGCCGAAGACGCCCATCTTGGCCGTATGAAAGCTGAGAGATGCTTGTTTCTCGGCAACAGCATTACGATCTGTCCACAAGCGAATACCAAAAGCATGTGGGGCCTGTCCGCCAGCACTCCGGCCAAGGACTATGCCCACCTGCTAGTCGGCATGATCAAAGCAAAGACTGGCGGCAGCTTAACCATGACCCCGATGCCCGGCGATTT
>Ga0194061_1000956_pt1 | contig 17468 bp, 16 predicted proteins | sample SepL2221m_MetaG_FD_163423 | JGI IMG/M metagenome (GOLD analysis project Ga0194061, IMG submission 163423) | Anoxic zone freshwater microbial communities from boreal shield lake in IISD Experimental Lakes Area, Ontario, Canada - Sep2016-L224-21m | ecosystem: Environmental > Aquatic > Freshwater >... | reverse complement strand
CGCGTTTTCGCGGGGATGACGGCGTTTTCTTCCGGTATCGGCAAATAATTCGTCACTCCAGAGTCGGCAAGTTATTCGTCATTCCGGGGCGGCGTAGCCGAACCCGGAATCCATGGGGTTCGTCGATTAGGCACGGACTCAAGCCCAACGGGTTCGTCGCTTAAGTACGGACCCAACCCCATGGATCCCCGCTTTCGCGGGGATGACGATGCTGCGGTACTGGGGTTCGTCGCTTAAGTACGGACTTAAGCCCATGGATCCCCGCTTGGCCGTTCCTCGAAACTTCTTCTCGCTGCGCGAGACTCGTTTGGCCGTTCCTCGAAACTTCTTCTCGCTGCGCGAGACTCGTTTTCGCGGGAATGACGGACTTATTCAAAGTTTCCCTAGGGCAAGGCGGCACGGTTCCACGCGGACTTGACGGATTCTGGCAACTGCATCGGATCAAACGGCTTGGCGATAACCTCAAGCGCCCCCAGCGCGAGCAATGCGTCGACATCTTCGCGCTGCGTTCTTGCGGTGAAAAAAATCACCGGGACGGCTGCCGTATCCGGACGCTGCCTCATCGCAAGGAGCAAGGCCGGCCCGTCCATGCCGGGCATCATCACGTCAAACAGCATGAGGTCGGGCCTGAACCCTTCCACCGCCTCAAGTGCCGCCGCCCCCGAAGCGCACGAGCGCACCTCGAAACCGCCGACCATGGACAAGGCCATTTCGGCAATGGTCCGGATGTTGTCCTCGTCCTCAACAAGAAGGATTTTTTTCAACGGCCTGTCCATCAGTTTGCACTCCCGGCTTCCACGCGTGGCAGGTCAAAATAGAAGGTGCTGCCCCCGCCCGGGCGCGGCAAGTAACCGATGCCCCCGGAGAGTCGTTCAATGATGAGCCGGCAGATGTTAAGACCCAGTCCGGTGCCGCCCACCTGCCGCGACTTGCCCGCGCCCACCTGCATGAAGCGCTCAAACAGTTCGCGCTCCTCTTCGGGTGGCACGCCCGGGCCGCGGTCGGACACCGTGACACGGACCATCGCCCCGGGCGCCTCGACCTTCACCTCCACGCTGCCGCCGGCGGGCGAGAATTTGCACGCATTGGACAACAGGTTGGTCACCACCTGCATCAGGCGGTCCGGGTCGGCATTGACCGTGCATGCGGCATGCGGAGGCTCAAACACCAGCTTCACATTAAGGGTTGCGGCAAACCCCTCTATTTCGGTTACAGACCGCCTGATCAGCGCGTCGATGTCGACCAACTCCAGCTTGAATGGCATTTTCCCCGAGCGCATGCGCTCGCTGTCGAGGATGTCGTTCACCAGCCGCACCAGGCGCTCGCAGTTTTGCACGGCGATGTTGACAAGTTCGCGCGCCTTGTCGGGAAGCGCGCCGGTGACTCCCGCCGCCACCAGGCCCAGCGAACCGCGAATGGAAGTGAGCGGCGTGCGCAGTTCATGGCTGACGTTGGTGACAAAATCGCTTTTCATCCGCTCCACCTGCTTGAGCGCGGTGACGTCGGTGACAAGCGCGTAGTAGCCGGAGACCGCGCCGTCGGGCTCGACCCTGGGAACCAGCTGCACCGACAGGTCCTTGGGTTCGCCCACGGCGGCGGCAACCGTAAAGACCAGGGAAACGGGTTGCCCGCGCAACACCTCTGCAACACCGGGCTCGAGCGCGGCAAATGCCTCTTCACCGAACAAGGCGCGCAAATCCGCGCCCTGTAACTCGGCCGGCGGACGCCCGAACCAGTTTTGCAGGCCGCGGTTGTGAAAGCGCAGCCGTCCCTCCCTGTCGACAAAGCCGATCAAGGCCGGCACCGAGTCGGTGATCAGGCGCAATTGCGCCTCGCTCTGCCGCAAGGCCAGTTCGGCGGTGTGGCGCAGCCTTTGGTTGCGCAGGATCGCCAGCATGGCCCAGCCCAGCAGGGCGCAGGCGAATATGCCGCCCCAAGAAATCAGGAAAACGGTGTTCTCGGCATTCGATTCGGTGTTGGCCTGCCGCACCCGCAGCGAACGCAGGGCCCGCGCACGCAGCGCCTCTGCGGATGCGCCGATTTGCCCGTCCAGCCAGGTGGTTGGGGGCCGCCCAAGCATGGCCGCCGCGGCGGGCGTGCCGCCCCTGTCGCGTACCTCCAGAACGGCATCAAGACCGGCGATGCGCGTGCTCACCAGGACTGTAAATTGCCTTACAAGCGCGGACTGCTCGGTGTCGCGCATATTCGCCAGCAACACGCCCAACTCGTTGTTCACCGAAACGCGACGCGCCCGATAATCAACCAGGTCGCTTTCCCGCCCGGTCAGCAGATAGGCGCGCTGCGAGGCGACGGCGCCCTGCAGGCTCGCCAGGGTGCCTTCGAGCTGGGTAATGCGCACCTGGGTCAGCGTTTCTTCGCGCCCCGCCTCGATCAGCGCGTCTATGCTCCGGTATGCGTTCACCCCCACCGCGAGCAGGATCGCCATCCCCAGCCCGAGGAGGAAGTTTATCTTCACGCCGAAGCTGGCACGCAACCAGCGGCGGCGGCCCGTCGACTGGGCGTCCAGACCCTCTGCGCTCACTTTTCCGGTGGCAGCGCGGATTTACGCACGGCCTCGAGCAAGCCCCCGAACACGGCCAGATCACCCGGCTTGAGGGAATCGCCGGAATCACAATACGGATCAAGAAAGGACTCCGCGGCACGCGCGCAATCGGTCACCGCGCGCAAGCCAAACGTACCGGCGGTGCCGGCGATGGTATGCAAGGCGCGGCGCAACTGGTCGAGACTTTCGGGCGAACCGCCCTCGCGCACCGCATGCCACAACACGTCCAGTTCGGCCAGCTTTGCCGGCAGGGTCGCGTGGTACTCCGCCGCCATGGCGGCGAATTGCTGCTCGAACGCACCGGTTGTCATCTGGGCAGATTTCCCTTGGACGTCATGCGCGCTATTTCAGCGTTGCGTCATGCCAAAGACGCTGTGCACAGCCTTCATCAGGACATCCATGTCAAAAGGCTTGGTGATGTAGCCGTCCGCCCCGCCCGAGAGCCCCTTTTGCACAGCCTCGCGCGTCGTTTTGGCGGTGAGCATGATGATTGCAACATCCTTGAACGCCGGGTGCTGGCGCAATCTGGCGAGGATTTCGAATCCATCCGCGTCGGGCAGGACCACGTCGAGCAGGATCAGGTCCGGGGCCGGGGGTTTGCGCAATGCGTCGAGTATCTCGGCACGATTGGTGGCGGTGCGCGTGTCGAACCCCTCCATGGAGAAAAAGGCGCGGAGGAGCTTGGAAAGCTGCGCTTCATCCTCGACGATGACGACGCTGAACCTGCCGCCGGCACCGGGCTTGCGCTCCACCTCTGGACGGCGGGCGATGCGCACGTAATACCCCTGCGACTGCAGGTAGCCGGCGCCCTCGTTCGCCTCCTTCTCATCCTCTTTGGAGGCTCCCGCCCGGCTCTTCGCCGTGGCCGCGGATGAGGCGTAAAACGTGCTCGTACTGAGAAAGTCGCCCGGGCCCAGTCCGCCAAAGGCCGTGGTGTCCGGCGCCAACGCGATCATCTTTTTTTCGACCAACGACCGCAGCGCCGAGTGCACCTCCTCGCCTGAGGCACGGGCCGCGTGCGCGCGGACCTGCGCCACGGTCGATGTCCCGTTCACCAGCACCAGCAGCTCGAGCTCCAGCCGCGACGCCGAAGTTTCCGAATCCTTCAATTGCTTTTCACCCGCGCCCGTTACGACAAAAACATCGTCATCGACAAACGGCATCCGGGCATTCAGATCTGGACTCATCATCGATCTCGCGAAAGGTGTTGGGAGATTTTAGCCGACTTGCCACCCGGCGTGCGCTGGCTGCCAAGAACCACGCTGAAAACCCCGCGGGGAGCGACGCAGATTGCATCCGGGTGCCGAAGATGCAGCCTTTGCCCCAAACCGGAACGGGAGCTTGCCGCACTATCACTTGCGCGGCGATTGCCGCCCCCGGCAACGCATCCGGGCACGCTGGCAGGGAATAAAAAAGGGCGGCCCAAGCCGCCCTTTGCCTACCCCGCCGGTTCGCGCTTACTTGGCGAAGCGCAATTGCAAGGCCCCGTAATGCACGGCGTGGCGCACCTGTGCATTGTCGAAGGCGGCGAAGCCGAATGCGTACTGGGCATTCAGGTCGCTGAACTGCACGTCAAACTTGCTTCCGGTCGTGAGCTTGCGGCCGACTTCCGACGTAAACACGCCGCTGGACCAGCGGTTGGCGACCTTGACGTCGGCGCGGTCAGCCTTCAGCGGGATGATGCGGAACGAGGCCACCTCATCACCCGGCTTGAAGCGCGAGTCGTCAAACGCCACCTGGGTGCCGTCGACGATGTAGTAGGAACCGCCGGCGTTCGCGGCCTTGCCGTCCTTGTTCATGAACTGCGGCTTGCCGCTGACCAGGCCGAACCCTGCATACTCCGGTCCGCCCGGGTCGCCCTTGCGGCCCGCGTTGGGCGCCGTCTTCGCGTCAAAGCGCGTGTGATCCACGTACTGGTCGTCCAGGTAGCCCAGCGGCGCCGTGCGGCTGCCCTTCATGTGCCACATGTCGATCAGCTCGCCCGGCTTGTCCGTGTACTTGTTGCCGTAGGGCTTGCCGGGCTCGCCGGCATGGCAGGTGACGGCGCAGCCCTGCTCGTTAAAGCCGGCGGTTGAATTATTGATGTTCCAGAGCATCGCCCACTTGTCTTCGTAGTAGACGTTATCGTCGCCGCCCTTGTCGGCGGGATCTGTCAGTTTTTTCCACGAACCGTCGGCCTGTTTCTGGAAGGGCCCGCGCCGTATCGAATTGGTCGGATCGGCGTACTGCACGAGGAAGTAGATCATGTCGCCGCTGTAGACCGCCTTGAGCGTCGCCGTCGTTTCACCCTTGCCGCCGGCGAAGTTCACGCCATCGGCCAGCTTGACCGTCAGCGGTTTTGCCTGTGCCCATGCGGCATCGCCGGCATTTCCGTCCAGCGTCGGCGGGGCAGCCACCTTGGCCGCGACCAGCACGTCGGTCGCCTTGTCATCCTGGCCGGTCGCGCAGCCGAACAGCGCGGCAACCGCAACCGCAATCAGCGTTAATTTTGTGCTTTTCATTGTCGAATCTCCCCAAGTTGGTAGGAGCCTGCACCGCACTGTTGCGGCGCATTCCAAAGCCCATGGTTCAAGTCTGTTCCAGCGGCGCCGGCAAAGCTTGATTTGGATCAACCCCCCCTCCCCCCACCCGCTTTTGTCATTCTCGCGTAACGCCCGGGTGCCGCCACCGGCCAGGCAAATGAGGCGTTTTGTTCCGGATGAACTTTTATGGCCGGGCGGCTCCTTGCCGGAGCGTGCGTCCTGCAGCCTGAGACTGATATGCTGGAAACCCAAGCCAGCAGCGGCTTTCCAGCCATCGTCCTGGCGCGCGCAAGGCCTCGCTGCCGCCGCTCAGGCCGCCACCGCCACCCGGTGGACGCTGTGCAGGCGGTGCAGGGTGAGTCGCGCACCTCGCCCTTGGCCAGTTCGATCAATGTTAGTGCGCCGCATCCGTGGCAAACCTATAATCGCCCCTCCCGCCGATCCAAGGATTTGCCATGCCCGAAGTCAACCTCCCCGACGTGCTTGCGGAAGTCACCGCCGCCTTCGCCCGCTATGAGCAGGCCCTGATTACCAACGATGTCGCCGTTCTCGATGAATTGTTCTGGGACTCGCCGCTGACGCTGCGCTACGGCGCGACTGAAAACCTTTACGGCTACGCCGCGATCAAGGCGTTTCGCGGCGCGCGCGCGGCCTCGGACCTGCCGCGCACCACGCGCAACACCGTCATCACCAGCTACGGTCGCGACTTCGCCACCGCCAACACCGAATTCCTGCGCGACGGCATGAACGGCAAGGTCGGCCGCCAGTCGCAGACCTGGGTGAAAACCCCCGCCGGCTGGCGTGTGGTGGCGGCGCATGTCAGCGTGGCGGCCATCGGCTAGACCGGGGAAGGTCGGCATATCGGCCCGGATGCCAGGACTGGCGGTGAGACGCGGGTTTCACCGGGAATTCTCGGCATCCGTCGAACGGCCTCGGCCTATCGGCCGAGGCGCCCCCTGCGGTCAGATTTCCCTGATAAGCCAGCGCGCGAGGCCGATCATCGCCGCGTCGCTGTCGGGCGCGCCCATCAATTGCAGCCCGAGCGGCAGGCCCGAGGCGCGCAGCAGCGGCAGCGAAAAACTCGGCCCGCCGAGCAGCGACCAGGCCGAGGCAAACAGCCGGCTGCCTGTTTGCGCGAGGCCCACGCTCGCCGGTCCGGCCGAGGCAAGGGAAACGAACCCGTCAACATCGGGCGACAAAGCGCCGACCGCCGCGCGAAAGTCCTCGCGCCAGGCCAGCCGTTGCGCGTGCTCCGCCGCCGTTGTGCGCGAAGCGGCTGCCAGCAATTCGAGCAAGCGCGGGCCTACCATGTGTTCGCCGCAGTCGCGGTACGCGCGCAACGGCCAGCGTGACTCCCAGGCGAATATGCGCCATGCCACGTCGGCCGCTTCCACCACCATGCGCTCGAGCGCTGCAATGCGGCTATCCGCGGCGTCGATCACCGCCACGCCCTTGCCGCGCAACTTGTCCAGCGCGGCGTCCAGCGCGGCACGCGACGCGGCATCGGCCTCCGGCCAGCCGGCGGTACGCAGCAAGGCGAGGCGCCGCGGCGCCGCGGGTTCGGGCAGGACCGCGCCCGCCGCGGGCACCGGTTCGCCCGGCGCGCCGGTGACCGAAGCGATGACGGTGGCGACGGCCCAGGCATCGTCCAGGTGTTGCGCCAGCACGCCCAGATGATCGAGCGTGCCTGACAAAGGCTGGATGCCGTCGAGGCTGAGCGCGCCATGTGTCGGCTTCCAGCCAAGCACACCGCAATACGAGGCCGGCCGCACGATCGATGCAAGGGTCTGCGTGCCGAGCGCCGCCGCAAGAAGACCGGCGCCAACCGCGGCCGCCGAACCGCTCGAGGAACCGCCGGGCGTGCGTTGCGGGTCAAACGGATTGCAGGTGGGCCCGGCGCGCCCGGTGGCAAATTCGGTGGTCACGGTCTTGCCGACGATCAGCGCGCCCGCGTGCTTGAGGGCCACCACGCAGGCGGCGTCGCGCCGCGGCTGGAAGCCGGCGTAAATCGGACTGCCCATTTGCGTCGGCATGTCGCGCGTCTCAATAATGTCCTTGACGCCGACCGGCATGCCGTCGAGCGCCGACAGCGGCGCGCCCTTGCGGTAACGCAGTGCCGACTGGTCCGCCGCACGGCGCGCGCCCTCGGCATCAAGGTGCGCAAATGCGCGCAACTGCGGCTCGATCAGCGCAATGCGCTCAAGGCATCGTTCGAGGTGTTCGCGCGGGCTGTCGCGGCCGGCGACAAAGGCCTCGCGCCGCTGCAAAAAAGACGGCTCCCGCGCATGCCCCGGCGGATACGGCAGCGGCAGCGGGGGTGAGGACGGGGTCATCGGGGCTTCAATCGGGGCTTCAATCGGGGCTTCAATCGGGGCTTCAATCGGGGCTTCAATCGGGGCTTCGAATCAGGGCTTCGGATCGCCCAACTGGCGCGTGGGCGGGCCCTTGAACTCGACCTTGTTGCCGTCCGGGTCGCGAAAGTATATCGACGGCCCGAACCCGTCGGCGCCGTAGAGCTCGCGCATCGGCTCGGGCTCGGCACCAAACCTGCGCACATGCGCGTTGATCGCATCCGCGTTGAACGGGTCCACGCGCAGGCAAAAATGTTCCATGTTCCGGCCTTCATCGGGCTTGCGACCGGGAACAAGATCGAGCTGCGAGTCGCCGATGCGCAACTGCACCAGCACGATGGGCTTGTCGAGCCTGCGCTCGACGCGCGCACCGAGCACACCGCAGTAAAAAGCCTCGGCACGCGCAAGATCGGCGACGCACAACACTACGTGATCGAGGCGCAGGACGCGAAACGGAACATGAGTATCTGTCAAGGTAATCTCCTAAAACACCCGCCTCCGGTTCTTGTCGGCGCTACTGCGGCTTGAATCCTATCGTCCTGGTGAGCTTTGCGTATTTCGCATTCTCGCTGCGCATCATTTCGCCGAAATATTCCGGTGACTCGGTGACAATGACCAGCCCTGCGGCGGACATTTTTTCGGCCACGTCGGGAAGCTTCAAAACCCGGTTGATCTCTTCGTTCAGCCTCGCCACGATCGCGCGCGGCGTGCCCCGCGGCGCGAGAAACCCAAACCATCCGCGCGAATTGTAGCCGGGGAAGGAATCGGCGACCGTCGGCACGCCCGGTTCGGCCGGCATGCGCGTCGGGTTGGTGATGCCAAGCAGGCGCAGCTTTTCCGCGCGCACCAGCGGCGACATCGACGTGTAACTGGCCATCGCCGCATCAACCTGCCCGCCGATCAGGTCGGTGACGATCTGCGCCGACCCCTTGTAGGGCACATGCAAATAGGTGAAGCCCGCCTGCACCCGCAACAACTCGAACGACAGATGCGGAAAGCCGCCCTCGCCGTTGGAGGCGAAGGTGAGCTTGCCCGGGTTGGCCTTTGCCCATGCGATCATTTCGGCGACGGTCTTGTAGGGCAAGGCCGGGTGCACCACCAGTGCAAGATAGTTCCAGGCGACCAGGGCGACCGGCAGGAAATCGGCGATGGGATCGTAGGGCAGCGCCTTATAGGTGTGCGGCGCGACCGAAACGTTGCCAGCCTGCCCCAGCGCAAGCGTGTAGCCGTCAGGGGCGGCGCGTGTGGCGAGTTCAAGCCCGATTTGTCCGCTTGCGCCGGGACGGTTGTCGACGATCACCTCCTGTCCCAGGCGCTCTGACAACTTCTGGCCGATCAGGCGCGCGATCGTATCGCCGGTGTCGGCGGGCGGGTAGGGGACGATGACTCTTATCGGTTTGGCCGGATAGGATTGCGCCTGCGCCATATTCGAGGTTCCGAATGCAAGCAACGCGAGGCCAAGCACGCAAACAACAAGATTTTTCATGCGGTTTCCCCGTGACAAAAAATAAAACAGGGGCAGTGTAACTTTTCCCCGAATGCCGTGGTGTTCAAATGGAAAATGTTCGCGCAAAAATGCCGATGAAAGCCGCCTCGAAAACCCCTGCCATCACCTGAAGATGCGCTACAGGAGCGGTTCTTCAGGCATTCTTCTGGTGTACGGCGGCGCTTTCGCGTTGGTCCGGGTGAGGGCGGACCGGGCGCACCGTGGTGGCATTAGGCCGCGTAGCGTGCTACCTTGAGCGCAAAATAAAACAGCCAAACGGGAGGACAACCAATGAACATGCGTCACGCTTCGGCCCTGCTGCTCTTGCTCGCCGCATCGGCACCCGCCGCCCATGCGCAGCAGGCGGCCCCTCTTAACGAGACACAAGTAATGGGCCGCCAGCTGTTCGCGCAGTCCTGCGGCATCTGCCACCTGCAGGCGGTGCGCGGCACCAACCTGTACGGACCGGCGTTGAACAAAGCCGCCACCGCCGGCAACGACACCGTGATGCGCGCGCTTATCGTCGAGGGTTCCGAACGCATGCCGGCCTTCAAGTATTACCTCAAGCCGGCCGAGATCGACGCCATCATCGCCTACCTCAGAACGGTGCCGGCGCCCGCCACATCCGCCCAGAACGCGCAGAAATAGGGAGACCCCGATGAATATCCTCAAGACCCTCGTCGCATGCACCGCCGCCGTGTTCGCCGCGCACACCGCCCAGGCGGCCGACCAGTTGCTGAGCGGCGCCATCGGCACGCAGTCGGGCCAGAAGCTCGAAGGCGTCACGGTTTCGGCCAGGATGGAAGGCTCGAGCATCGCCACCAGCGTCTATACCGACAGCACCGGCAACTACTTTTTCCCGCCGCTGCCCGCCGGCAAGTACAAGGTGTGGGCGCAGGCACTGGGTTTTGAAGCGGCCAGGGGCGCGGTCGAGCTGTCTGCGGCGCGGCGCCAGAACTTCACGCTCGCCGACATCAGCGACCCCGAGCGGCGTTTTCGCCAGCTGCCCGGCGACATGATGGTGGCGGCCCTGCCCGAGGCCACGCCCGGGGACGCGCGCATGAAAAAGGTGGTGATGAACAACTGCACCGGCTGCCACTCGACGAGCTACATGCTGCAGTTTCGCTTTGACGAGGCCGGTTGGAGCAAGATCATCGACATGATGAAGGTGGTGCCGGTGACCGGTGTCTACCCGGGCCCCAAGGGCAAGCCCAACATGATCATCGAGCGCCACCAGAAGGAACTGGCCGCCTATCTCGCGCGTGCGCGCGGCCCGGGCGAATCGTCGATGAAGGTGGCGGCGCGTGCGCGCCCGACCGGCGAGGCGGCGCGTGTGGTGTGGAAACTCTACGACCTGCCGCTCAACCGCGTCGCCGGCATCGGCACCGAATTCGCCGTCAACGACGGCACCGACTGGGCCATGGGCACCACCTCCAAGTTGGGCCAGCTGCCGCACGACGGCGCGCTGGGCGTGGACGGCACCATTTACTTCACCGTCAACAACCCCAATCCGGGCGTGACCATAGGCAAGGTCAACCCGAAAACCGGCGCGGTGAAGTTTGTCAAAGCCAGCACCGCCAACGGCGAGGCGGCGACGGCGCACGGCCTGGTGCGCGACGGCACCGGCAATTTCTGGTTCGACATCAATCCGGGCCGCCGCGCCATCGGCAAGTACGACACCACCACCGACAAGATCCTCATCTACCAGACCCCGCCCGACATGTCGCCGGTGGGCGGCGCGGTCACCATAGATGTGGACGGCAAGGGCATGGTCTGGGCGTCCACGCCCAACGGCGCGGTACGCTTCAACCCGTCAAACTGGACTTTTATCGAGTACAAGTCGCGCATTGGTGCCAACCATCCCAAGGGCTCGGGTGCAACGTACGGCGCGGCAGGCGATCGTGACGGCAACGGCTGGTGGTCGCAAATGGCCATGGACCTCGTCTACAAGGCCGACCCGCTGACCGGCACGGTCACCGAACTGAAAATGCCCGATGCGCCGACTTTCGCCATGACAGCCGATGAGCGCAAGTTTTACGAATCGGTCAACGACCTTGGTTTTAACGCACCGCTGCCCTGGTCGCCGGGCCCGCGCCGCATGGGCACCGACAAGAACGCCGACCTGCTGTGGGTGGGCAATTCCTTCGGTTCGTCGTTTTCGAAAATCAACACCAGGACCAACGAGATCTCCACCATTCCGCTGCCGGACAAAAGCATGCAGCCCTACCACGTCGTGGTCGACAGCAAGCACAAGGTCTGGGGCAACCTGTGGACCGCGGACCATATTATCAGGCTCGATCCGGCGACCAACACCTGGACCAGCTTCGACCTGCCGGTGCGCGGCACCGAAATCCGCCACATCGCCCTCAATGAGCAAGGCGGCAAGCTGTCGGTGGTGATGCCGGTGTACCGCACCAACCAGATGGGCGTCATGACCATACGCAGCGAGGCGGAGATCGCAGCGCTCAAGGCGAGGGCAAAGTAAGCGCAGGCACGACAGCACCCGGGTAAGGAAAAGCCGGCGGTTTGAAATGCTCTGTCGCCGGCGGCGGCGCGCCGGGTGCGGCAAACAACAAGCGTGACAAGCTGCAATCCAAGTTTTGGCCTGGGCGCCGGGCAAGCCAGGGCGCGGCGATCGCATCGTATTTTTGGCACCATCTCTTGTGAAATCAAAGGAACCAACATGACCCGTTCACGATTTATTTTCGCCCTTGTCCTGCTCGCCTCGGTAGCGGGGGTCGAGGCCGCCGTCACCCGTATTGAAGTTCAGCGTCGCGAAGCTATCGCCGGGCCCGGCTTTGGCAATACCGGCACGTACGAGCGCATCGTCGGCCGATTTTTCGGCGAACTCGACCCCGCCCATCCGCTGAACAAGGACATCGTTGATATCCAACTGGCGCCGCGCAACGCCCTTGGCAGGGTCGAGTACTCCGCCGACCTTGATCTGCTCAAACCGGTGGATATGGCCAAGGGCAACGGTGCCCTGCTCTACGATGTGAACAATCGCGGCAACAAACGCGCCATCAGCGAATATAACGACGGCCCGTCGACCAATAATCTGCTCAAGGCAGAGGACCTGGGCAACGGCTTTCTGATGCGCCATGGTTTTTCGGTGCTCTGGAGCGGCTGGATCGAGGACGTCGGGCCCGCCAACGGGGCGATGCGCATACAGTTACCCGGCGTGCCGGGTCTGGAGCAGAACGTCTGGGATGAGCTGCTGCCCAATGTGCGCAACAGCGAAATCTTTGCCCTCAGCTTCAAGGCATCGAGCACCGACAAGTCGCGCGCCCAACTCACCATGCGCACGCGCAACAACGAAACCGCCAGGCTCGTCGCGCCCTCGGATTGGGAATTTATCAACGACCGCAGCATCCGCCTGTTGCCCGCGGGCACGCCCTTCCCCATCGGCGTGCTCTACCAGTTCGTCTATCCGAGCGCCAATCCCTCGGTCGCCGGCATCGGCTTTGCCGCAACGCGCGACCTGGTGTCATTTTTACGGCATGAAACCGGCGAAATGAACCCGCTGGCCGGGGGCATCAAGCGCGCCCTCGGGCACGGCACCTCGCAAAGCGGCCGCTACCTGCGCGACTTCACCTATCGCGGCTTCAACGAGGACGAAGCCGGTCGCAAAGTGTTTGATGCCATCAACCCGCATATTGCGACCGCGCGACTCTTTCTCAACCAGCGCTTTGCCCAGCCCGGGCGAATGATCACCATCGGTTACGGGTTCCTGTCATTTCCCGATACAAGTTTCCCGTTTGCCTACCAGGACGAGACCGACCCGTTCAGCGGAAAAACCGAGGGCATCCTCAGCCGCTGCCGCGCGCGCAACAATTGCCCCAAGGTCATGCATACCACCACCGCCACCGAGTACTGGCAAAGCGGCCAGTCGCTGGTGACCACCGATCCGCAAGGCAGGCGCGATGCCAGACTACCCGAGGAGGTGCGGATGTATCACTTTGCCGGGACGCAACACATCATGGGCGCAACCATGCCGGCGGGCATGTGCGCACTGCCGCCCAACCCCGTCGATCCGCGACCGCTGATGCGCGCCTTGCTGCTCTCCCTTGATCGCTGGGTACGCGAGGGCACGCCACCGCCGCCCTCGATGTATCCGAAACTGGCGGACAAGACCCTCGTAACGGGCAAGCAATGGCGCTTCCCGGCGCTCCCCGGCGTGCAAACTCCGGCGCAACCGGCGGGCAAGCCGCGTTTCGATTACGGCCCCGACTTTGACAAAGGGATATTCAGCCGCACACCGCCAGAGCCGATGAAAGGCGCCTACCCGGTCTTTGTGCCGCAGGTGGACGCCGATGGCAACGAGACCTCCGGCATACGCGTGCCCGAACAGGCCGCGGCCACCGCGACATCGATGGGCTGGGGGGTGCGTAGCGCCGCTTCGGGCACGCAGGGTGAACTTTGTTACCTTGACGGCAGCTACGCGCCGTTTTTGCGCAGCGCCGCCCGGCGCAAGGATTTTAACGACCCGCGGCCCTCGCTCGACGAGCGTTACAAAACACCGGCAAACTATGCCGCCAAAGTAAAAGCCCATGCCGATGCGCTGGTGCGCGGCGGCTATCTGCTGGAGGAGGATGCGCAGTCGATTTCGAAAAAAGCTGCACGCATGCGCTGGTAATACGCCATCGCGGAGCCAGCAACGCTGGTGGTATCGCTTTCAAACGCGAAGCGGCGGCGGGCAAAACAATCTGGCCGGTATCAGCACCGCGCCAGGTTGAAGTTTCACTCTTTTGCGGATAAGGTCACCGCTCAAATCCAAACGCAGATCGGGATGATCATGATAAAAATGCGCACCGCAATCCTTATCCTGGGTTCCTTGTTGTCGCTCCAACACGCTTACGCACAAAGTTGGACGCCCAACAAGCCCTTGCGTCTCATCGTGCCGCAAGTCGCCGGCGGCGGGGCCGACGCCATAGGCCGGGTCATCGCACACGGCATTTCAGAACAAACCGGTCAACCGGTGATGGTCGATAACCGGCCCGGGGTGAATGGCGCCATCGGGGTGGAGGCCTTGACCAGGTCGCCCACGGACGGCTACAGCCTGTTGCTGGTCTTTACCTCGCTGATGGCCCTGAACCCCGCCGTTTACAGCAAGCTGAGCTACGATCCGCTCAAAGACCTGACCGCCCTGGGTGGCATTTGTGAAGTGCCTTTGGTGGTGATGGCCAGCCCGTCTGTGAACGCCAACAACGCCGTCGAACTGGTCGCCGCCGACAAAGCCAGGCCGAAAAGCATATTTGCCGCCTCCAGCGGGAACGGCGCTTTTTCGCACCTGCTTCTTGAAATGATGAACGCCAAAACAGGCACCACCTTCACCCACATTCCGTTCAAGGGCGAAGCACCCGCGGTGCAAAACCTCATGGGCGACCAGAGCATGATCATCTACATCGGCACGCCGGCTTTGGCCATCGCAAACCAAAACAGCGGCAAACTGAAATTACTGGCCGTCACAACCAGGCAAAGAATGCCGCAACTGCCCGAGGTCAAGACACTCGCCGAGCAGGGCTATGGCGATTTTGATGAAAGCTTCTGGTATGGCGTGGTGGCGGCAAACGGAACACCCCAGATCATTGTCGACGCCTACAACAAAATCATCGGCGACGTGGCGCGCTCTGCCACGGTGCAAACCAACCTGGGCCGGCTTGGCTGCGCGCCGCTGCCCATGTCCTCGGCTGCATTCAACGAGCGGATTAAAACCGACTTCAACAAATACGCCACGATTGCCAAATCGGTTGGCATGAAGGTGGAGTGACAAGGCCGCCCATGAGCAGCAGACCCCAACTCAAGCACCTTGGCATTTATGTCAACGACATCGTCCGCATGGAACGCTTTTACACCCGCGTCTTCGACCTGATGGTGACCGACCGCGGCAAAGTGGCGCGCCTGGGCAATCGCAATATTGTGTTCATGAGCGGCGCGGTCGATGCCCACCACCAGGTGGTTCTGATCGACGGCAAAGATCCCGCCAGCGGGCCAAGCGTGCTGTTTCAAATATCATTTCACCTCGAAGACCTGGCCGGCCTCAGAAAAGTACGCGACATGATGAAAGAGGAGAACGTCGCAGACATCAGCCCCATCAGTCACGGCAATGCCTGGTCGATTTACGCCTCCGACCCCGAAGGCAACGGACTGGAGGCTTACCTCGACACGCCCTGGCACGTGGCCCAACCGCATGGCCGGCCGTTTGATTTGTCACTGCCGGATGAACAAATCCGCGCCCAGACCGAAAGTATCGTCAGGGCTGACCCGACCTTCAAAATGCGCGCCGACTGGATGCAGTCGCAAAAACTCGCATTGGCTGACTAATCCGTTTCTCAACCCGCAACCTGGAAAGAACAATTATGAAATTGGTGAGTTATACACATGGCGGAGAAGTTCACTACGGCGCGCTCAAAGGTAATCGCGTAATTGACCTGACATCGCGTCTGGGCGCCCTTTATCCGGACATCGTGTCATTTATTGCAAAGTCCGGACTGGCCATCGCCAGGACCTTGTGTGAAAAAGAGTCCGGCGATTTTGACTATGACGCGCTCGATTTGCTGCCCGTCGTACCCAACCCGGGAAAAATTCTTTGTGTCGGCCTCAACTACCATGACCACGTCGATGAAGCCAACCGCACGGTTGGCAATCGCAAAGTTCCCGACCGCCCGATGATGTTTGCGCGCTGGCCCGAGTCCCTGACGGGTCACAAGAAACCGATTCTGCGCCCGAAGGTCTCCTCCATGCTCGACTGGGAGGCCGAGATGCTGGTGGTCATCGGCAAGCCCACCGGGCGTTACGTCAAGGCTGAAAACGCGCTCGACTTTGTCTTCGGTTACACCTGCATGAACGAGGCCTGCCTGCGCGACTACCAGCGTCACTCCAGTCAAATCAATCCGGGAAAGAATTTCGAACAAACCGGGGCCAACGGTCCCTGGCTGGTCACCGCAGATGAAATTCCAGACCCGATGAACCTGGATATTCAAATGCGCCTGAACGGCCAGGTCATGCAAAAGGCCAGTACGCGGGAGATGATTTTCTCAATTCAGTCGACGATCGAATACATCACCGAATGGATGCCGCTGAAACCCGGTGACCTGATCGCCACCGGCACCATGGGCGGCGTGGGTTTCGCACGCACCCCGCCCATTTTCATGAAGCCCGGGGACATCGCAGAGATCGAGATTGAAAAGATCGGAATCCTGCGCAACAGCATTGAGGACGAACCGGCAGATCTTGCAGCGGGCACACGATAAGCGCCGCGCCTTTCGCCCGCGTTGCGCCGGCCCGGGTGCCGGCATGCTCAAAAACTGGAAGATCGGAGGAGAACATAATGAAACCAGACGATTTGAAGTTGTTTTTTTTGCTGCTGGCCCTTGGCGGTGCCAACGTCGCGACGGCACAAGGCCTGGTCGGTGCAAAGCACATCTCGAGCGCACTGGCGCACGAAGCGGTGGGCGCGGCGGTCGCCGCCTGCGCCAAAAACGGCTACACCGTGACCGCCATCATCGTCAGCAGTGACGGCGTGCGCCAGGCCATGCTGCGCGGCGACGGCGCGGCGGTGCATACCCTCGACAGCGCCTATGCCAAGGCCTATACCGCAGCATCGCTCGCGCCGGTGCGCAAGGAAGACTCGACCAAGGCCATTTCCGAGCGCATCGCCAAGACACCCGGCGTGAGCACGGCCGGCCTTGCCAGCCTGCCCTATATCAACTTCACACCCGGTGGCGTCACCATCATGGCCGGCGGCGAAGCCATTGGCGGCATCGGCGTCGGCGGCGCCCCGGGGGGCAACTTTGACGACGACTGCGCCCGCGCCGCGCTGGCGCAGATTCGCGACAGGATGAAGTAGTCCCGGCAGTCGCATTCATGGAGGAGCAGGAAATGAACAAATGGAATCACCGGGCAGGATGGCCGGGAACAGTCGTTGCGCTGCTGGTGCTCGCCTTCACCGCCGGGTGCGTCGGCACGGGCGGGACTCAAACGCCGGTGGATTACGCGGCCATCATCGCCGCACCCGAGCGCACGGACGCCGACCGCGCGACCGATGTGCGCCGCAAGGCAGTACAACTGCTTGCCTTTACCGGCGTGCGTCCGGGCATGAAGGTGCTTGATCTTGCCACCGGTGCCGGCTACAGCACCGAGTTGATGGCGCGCGCCGTGGGGCCCACCGGCGTGGTCTACGGGCAGGACGCCATGAGCACCATTGAACGGGCGCGCGTTGCGTTCGATGTGCGCGCCAAGTCGCCTTCAATGAAAAATGTCGTGAGGGTGCTGCGCAATTTTGACGACCCGGTGCCAGCCGATGTGCGCGACTTCGATGTCATTACCTTCTTTTTCGAATACCACGAGATGCCCAAGGCCGGCGTCGACCGCCTGAAAATGAACCGGCGGTTTTTTGACATCCTCAAGCCCGGCGGCGTGCTGGTGATTGCCGACCATTCGGCGCGAACGGGCGACGGGGGCAATGTCGGCCCGACCCTGCACCGCATCGAGGAGAGCCTGGTGCGCCAGGACGTCGAGGCGGCGGGCTTTCGCCTCATCGCCGA
>Ga0194061_1000954_pt1 | contig 17472 bp, 16 predicted proteins | sample SepL2221m_MetaG_FD_163423 | JGI IMG/M metagenome (GOLD analysis project Ga0194061, IMG submission 163423) | Anoxic zone freshwater microbial communities from boreal shield lake in IISD Experimental Lakes Area, Ontario, Canada - Sep2016-L224-21m | ecosystem: Environmental > Aquatic > Freshwater >... | reverse complement strand
CTGGCGCTGCGGTCGGAAACAACACCCTCACCAGCACTTATGCACAACACCCCGCGCAAAGCCAATAGCGGCGCGGGTTTCCGGGTGCCCCAGAGGGAAAAATTACAACCTTCTGTTTTATATAGACTTAATTGCCAGCCGAAAAAATGTGCATAGTAAAAATCTCCTTTACTTCAGTACAGTTACAGTATGGCTACAAGACTATCCACAATCTTATCCACAGAAAATGTGTAGAACTTCAAAACCCCTTTTGCGCCAGTACCTTTAGTGATTTTATCGAACAAGGAACATTAGCTTTATCTCGGAAGTTTGTTTCACCATGAGTATCTTGCGTGTTGCACTAGACCTTCCGCTACCCCGATTGTTCGACTATCGCGCAGATGACGCGCAAGCGGATGATGTCGGTCGACGCGTACTGGTGCCCTTTGGCAACAAACAGGTGGTGGGTCTGATCGTTGAAGTGCGGGACACCAGCGACTTCGACCCGGCCAAGTTGCGCGATGCAAAAATGATCCTTCGCGACACGCCGGCGCTGCCGGAGAGCTGGACAGCCCTGACACGTTTTTGCGCCGGCTACTACCAGCGCCCGCTCGGCGAGGTCATGCTCAATGCCCTGCCGCCGCGATTGCGCAGGCCAACCCCGTTGGGACAAGCTGCGCAAATATTCGCCTTGTCCGAGCAAGGTATTGCTGCACTGGCGCAACTGCCGTCACGGCAAAAAGTAAAGCAACGCATCCTGGAGCGGCTGTCGCAAGGCCCGGCAACCCAGGTGGAATTGGCAGCCTTGTCCTCCTCGGCCGGGAAAGTGCTGGCCGAAGCGCGCGACGCCGGCTGGGTAAGCGCGACTGCGGCGATGCCGCCGTTGCCGCCTGTCCATTTTATTTCCGAGCACAGTTTGAATGCCGCACAAGAGGCGGTCGTCTTACGCATCAATGCGGCAATGCATCAGTTTGGCGTGTTCTTGCTGCACGGCATCACCGGCAGCGGCAAGACCGAGGTCTACATGCGGCTGATTGCCAGCGCGCTCGGAGCCGGCCGACAAGCACTGGTGCTGGTGCCCGAAATCAACCTCACGCCGCAACTGGAGGAAACGTTCCGCCGCCGCTTCCCCGGGGTCGCGCTGCTCACCCTGCACAGCGGACTTGCCGAAACAGCGCGTGCGCAGCATTGGCTGGCCGCGCAAGAAGAGCACGCATGCATCGTGCTTGGCACGCGGCTTGCCGTGTTCACCCCGCTGGCGAACGCCGGGATTATCGTTGTCGATGAGGAGCAAGATGCCTCGTACAAGCAGCAGGATGGGGTGCGCTACTCGGCGCGCGACCTGGCGGTGTTTCGCGGCCAGCAAACCGGCATTCCCGTTGTGCTGGGCTCGGCCACGCCCTCACTTGAGAGCTACGCCAAGGCGCTTGCCGGACGCTACATCCTGCTCAGCCTGCCCGAGCGGGCCCACGGGCAGGCGAAATTGCCCAAGGTCAGCCTCATCGACCTGAACGAGCATCCGGACAAGGACGGGCTCTCCCCGCCGCTGGTTGCGGCGATCGCCGAGCGGCTTGCGCGCGGCGAACAAAGCCTTATTTTTCTCAACCGCCGCGGCTATGCGCCGGTGCTCGCCTGCGCCGCCTGCGGCTGGGTAAGCGGTTGCCCGCGCTGCTCGGCCAGGCTGGTCGTGCACCTTGCCGACGGCGTGCTGCGTTGCCATCACTGCGGCGATGTTGAGCGCATTCCGCGCGCCTGCCCCGATTGCGGCAATACCGATATCCAGCCATTCGGGCGCGGCACCCAGCGGCTTGAAGAGGCCCTTACCGCACGCTTTCCACAGGCGCGCATCCTGCGTGTAGATCGCGACAGCACGCGCACCAAGGGCAGCTGGAACAATATGCGTGACTCGATCCGCGACGGACATGCCGACATCCTGCTCGGCACGCAAATCCTCGCCAAAGGCCATGATTTCCCCAATGTCACACTGGTGGGTGTTCTCAATGCCGATGCCGCGCTGCACGCATCGGACTATCGCGCGGGGGAACGCCTGTTTGCGCAGCTCGAACAGGTGTCCGGCCGCGCCGGTCGCGCCGAACTGCCGGGTGAAGTATTGATCCAGACCCGCTACGTGCGACACCCCCTGTACCAGGCACTGGCACACCACGACTACGCCGGATTTGCCAAGGCCATGCTGGCCGAACGCGAACAGGCGGGGTTTCCGCCCTTTGTGTTCGAGGCCGTTTTGCGGGCCGAAGCCGCCAGCAGCGCGGCGGTGCTCGCCTTTCTCGCCAGATCACGCGAGCTCGCACCGGAAACACAAGACCAGGTGATGATTTTCGACCCGGTGCCGATGTCGGTGGCGCGCGTCGCCAATCGCGAGCGCGCGCAATTGCTGGTGCAATCCTATTCGCGGCCGGCGCTGCAGGCCTTTCTCGCGGGTTGGAGTGAGGCGCTCAACGCCGTGCGCGCACCCGGCGTGCGCTGGCACCTGGATGTCGATCCGATCGAGTTCTAGACCGTCTGGCAAGCGTATAATGCGCAGCCTTCCGCCTCAAGACTCCGCCCCTTACCACCGCCATGTCGGCCGCAATCAAATCCCATCTTGCCGAGTTGTTTGCGCATGCACTTGCGCAAATCGCGCCCCAGCAGAGCGCTGCGCTGGTCGAAATCGAACGCCCGAAACAGGCGCAGCACGGCGACTGGGCCTGCAATCTGGCGATGCAACTGGCACGGCTGGAAAAAAAGAAACCGCGTGAGCTCGCCGAAGCGCTGATCGCCGCCCTGCCGGCCTCCGAATGGGTGGAAAAGGTCGATATAGCCGGCCCCGGCTTCATCAACATCCACATCCGCCTCGCCGCCAAGCTCGCGGTTATCGGCAGCATCTTGTCGCAGGGCACGCAATTCGGCCGCGTACCCGCAAGTGGCGGACAGCGGGTGCTGGTGGAATTCGTCTCCGCCAACCCCACCGGCCCGCTGCATGTCGGGCACGGGCGCCAGGCCGCGCTGGGCGATGCCATTTGCGCGCTGCTCGAAACGCAGGGGCTGCGGGTCAGCCGCGAGTTTTACTACAACGATGCGGGCAGCCAGATCGATAATCTTGCGCTCTCGGTGCAGGCGCGTGCGCGCGGCATCGCCCCCGATGCGCCGCAGTTCCCGGCCGACGGTTACCGCGGCGACTACATCCGCGAAATTGCCGCCGACTATCTCGCCAGAAAAACCGTTTCCGGCGAAAAAGTCCCGGCAGTCACTGCCAGCGGCGACAGCGGCGATCTGGATGCCATCCGGCGCTTTGCCGTGGCCTACTTGCGCAACGAGCAGGACATCGATCTCAAGGCCTTTGGCGTGCGCTTTGATACCTACTATCTCGAGTCTTCACTGTATTCCGAGGGGCGCGTCGATGATACCGTGGCAGCGCTCAAGTCAAGCGGGGAAACCTACGAGCAGGACGGCGCATTGTGGCTCAAGACCACCGATTACGGCGACGACAAGGACCGGGTCATGCGCAAGTCCGACGGCGCCTACACCTATTTTGTGCCCGATGTCGCCTATCACATCAGCAAATGGGAACGCGGCTTTGCGCGTGCCATCAACATCCAGGGTTCGGACCACCACAGCACGGTAGTGCGGGTGCGCGCCGGCCTGCAGGCGGCAAAACGGCACATCCCGGTTGGCTATCCTGATTACGTCCTGCACAAAATGGTGACGGTCATGAAAGGCGGCGAGGAAGTCAAGATCTCCAAGCGTGCGGGCAGTTACGTCACCTTGCGCGACCTGATCGATGAAGTCGGCCGCGATGCGACGCGGTTTTTTCTGGTATCGCGCAAAGCCGACACCGAGTTTGTCTTCGACATCGACCTGGCCAAATCGCAGTCCGAGGAAAATCCGGTCTACTACGTGCAATATGCACACGCGCGGCTCTGTTCGGTACTGGCGCAGGCGGGCGGGAGCGCGCCCGGCCACGCGGACGCTGACCTGAGCGTGCTGGAAAGCCCGCGCGAGCTGGCCCTGCTCGCCCGCCTGGGCGATTATCCCGCGGCGCTGGCGCACGCCGCTGCGGAGCTCTCGCCCCACCTGGTGTCCTTTTACCTGCGCGAACTGGCCGGGGACTTCCATAGCTACTATAATGCCGAGCGTATCCTGGTAGATGATGCGCGACTGAAACACGCGCGAATCGCCCTCGCTGCTGCCGTAAAACAGGTGCTTGGCAACGGCCTTGCCCTGCTCGGCGTCAGCGCGCCGGAGAAAATGTAATCACCGATGAGCAAAGACTTTAAACCACGCCAGGTGGCAAAAAAATCCTCCGGGGGCGGCACGCTGCTGGGCGTGTTCATCGGCCTCATCCTCGGACTCGCGCTCGCGGCCGGCATTGCCGTCTACATCAACAAGACGCCGATCCCCTTTCTCGACAAGGCCAAGCCTGCGGAAAAAGCCGCCGCGCCCAAAGCCGCCGCCACACCCAATCTTGCCGATACGCTCAAAACCGCCCCCGACAAGGCCGGCGACAAGCCGCGCTTTGATTTTTACAAGATCCTGCCCGGGCAGGAAGAACCCATGTCCGAGCAGCAAATCCGCCAGGCGGCCAAGGATGCGGCCAAAGCACCGGCCGACGGCAAGGCGTCAAAGGATATTTTCCTGCTGCAAGCCGGCGCCTTCCAGAATCCTGCTGATGCGGACAACCTGAAGGCGAAACTTGCGTTACTAGGGGTGGAGGCCAGCGTGGAGCCGACCAACTTGGCTGAGAAGGGCACGTGGTACCGGGTACGTATCGGCCCTTATACCAAAATTGACGACCTCAATCGCACAAGATCAACCCTGGCACAGAACGGAATCGAGGCCACGCTGGTCAAAGTGAAGGACGCCGCCAAGAACTAGGCGGTTTTACGACAATTTGGAGATTTTCCATGTTTAAAGCACTGATTACCGCACTTTTCGCGCTTGTTGCCCTTGCTCCCCTGGGCGCATCGGCCCAGGGTCCGCAGGCTGGCACCGACTATGCCGAACTCAAGCAACCGCAGCCGGTGGATTCGGGCAACAAAGTCGAGGTGCTGGAGTTCTTCTGGTACAACTGCCCGCACTGCTACGCCCTTGAGCCAATCCTGGAGCCGTGGGTGAAAAAGCTGCCCAAGGACGCCCAGTTCCGTCGCGTTCCGGCCATATTCAACGACCAATGGGCACTCGCAGGTCGCGCTTACTACGCACTTGAGGCCACCGGCGATGCCGAGCGCCTGCATCGCGCCCTGTTTGACGCCATCCATAAGGACGGCCTCAAGATCACCGATGAAAAAGCCCTCACCGAATGGGTGGGCAAAAAAGGTGTTGATGCGGCGAAATTCGGTGCCGCCTACCGTTCCTTTGCCGTCGAGAGCAAACTCAAGCGGGCGCTGCAACTGACCCAGGCTTACCAACTGGACGGGGTACCCACGCTGGCCGTGCAAGGCAAATACGTAGTCAGCTCCGGCAAGCACGGCACCCCCGCCGCGATGCTGGCGACGACCGAATTTCTCGTTACCAAAACGCAAGCCGAGCTCGCCAAGTCACCGGCGAAAAAATAAGCCGCGAGAAGCGGACGGGAAACCCCTTACCCGCGCTAACCAGGACGTCAATCAGCGCTCGGACAGGGTCTCCAGCGGCAGTCCGGCGGCATGCCAGGACGCAATACCGCCGCGATACCAATAGACGCGGGTATAACCGAGGACCTTTGCCCGCAGCGCGGCGTTGTAGGAAAGCCAGCACTGCACGCTGGCGCAAAAAAACGCCAGCGCTCGGTTCTTGTCGCCCTGTGTGACACGCTCCAGGACTTCGCCGTATTCGGCCTGCACCGGGTCAAAAAAATTGCTGCCACGCCCTGCCCCGCCTATCCAGATTGCCCCGGGCAGGGACGGGTGACCGGTTGAAGACAACACATCGACCAGCAAGGGCGGTTCTGCCGAGGCCAGCATGGCCTGCAGCCGGCTGGTGCCCACGGTCGCGGCGCCGGGAATTTCCCGCGGCGTCGGCGCGGTGTAGGGAGGTCGGCGCAAGGCTGCGGTTGGCGCAACGCCCCAGTCACGCTCCTCGTCGGCAAAGCCCTGAGCCTGTACGGCGAATGGCCAGAACAAGGCAAGCATAAGCAGTAAAAAACAGCGGGGAAGTCGCGGTTGCATCGCTGCAGCCTAATGGCTCGTCCGCACTTTGGCAATTTGCCGGGTAAAGCCGTATCATTCCGTGGCTATCAACGGAGTCCCGCATGCGCATTCCCAACACTCTCACCCGCCCGCTGGTCCTGCTGCTGCTTTGCTTGTTTGCCGGACTTGCCACGGCGCAGATCCGGCTTAATCGCGAATACACCCGTCTTGATGCAATACAGCCCCCAGCGGTACCCGGACAAGTAGAGGTAATCGAGTTTTTCTACTATGGTTGCCCGGTTTGCTATGAACTGGAACCCAATTTGTCGCGCTGGCAGGGCATGGCCCCCAACTATGTCAGGCTCACCCGGGTTCCGGCACTGGCCTCGGAAAATTGGGAAAGTTTCGCCAAACTGTTCTACGCGCTTGAGGCCACCGGCGACCTTGCCCGCCTGCACTTTCCCATTTACGACAACATCCACTTTGACGGCGTTCAACTGAATGACGACAAGGTCATGCTCGAATGGGTCAGCCGTAACAAGGTTGACCCGCAAAAATTTTCAGAAGCCTTTGCTTCCGATGCGGTAAAAGCAAAAGTAGGGGCCGCGCGCAAAATGCTGGTCGATTTCAACGTTCGCAGCGTCCCGACACTCATCGTTGACGGTAGGTTCGTCACCTCCGCACGACTCGCCGGCAGCACCAAGCAGATACCCACAGTGCTCAACCAGCTGGTCGAGCTCGCGCGCAAGGAGCGTGGCAACTGAGCGATCCGCTCAGGGTGGTCATCACCGGCGCTTCCAGCGGCCTCGGTGCCGCCCTTGCCACGCACTACGCCGCAGCGGGTGCCAGGGTGGGGTTGATTGCCCGGCGCCTTGACCCACTCGAAGCCCTCGCCGCGCGCCACCCGGGCTGTATCGCGAGTTGGTCTGTTGATGTCACTGACGACGATGCGATGCAAAAAGCGGCAATGGCGTATATCGCGCGCTTCGGAACGCCGGACATTGTCATCGCCAATGCCGGCGTATCCGTGGGCACGCTGGCCGATAACGCAGACGACCTGCCGGCCTTTCGCCGAGTCATGGACGTTAACGTCTACGGCATGGCGGCGACGTTTCAGCCTTTTGTCGCGGCAATGTGCGCGCGCGGCAGCGGCAGCCTCGTAGGCATTGCCAGCGTCGCCGGCTTTCGCGGCCTGCCTGGTGCCGCCGCCTACAGCGCGTCCAAGTCGGCCGCCATCTCCTACCTGGAGAGCCTGCGTACCGAACTTCACGATTCGGGCGTATGTGTGACGACCATCTGCCCCGGCTACATACGCACACCGATGACCGACATCAATCCCTACGCCATGCCATTCATTCTTGAGGCAGACGATGCGGCACGGCGTATCGCCGGCGCCATCGCCGCAGGGCGCCGTTTCACTGTCATTCCCTGGCAAATGGGCGTGGTCGGCCTGGTGTTGCGACTGCTGCCAGGTTGGCTTTTCGAGAAGTTGTTTGCGCATGCCCCGCGCAAGCCGCGCAATCTGCCGCTGTAGATGAGAATAGTCGGTGAAAGCCTGCGCGATGCCGCCGGCACAAGACACAAGCGCGCCGGGCCGGGCGCGCGCATCGTGTCGCTGGTGCCCAGCATCACCGAACTCGTTTGTGATCTTGGCCTGGCGGGGCAACTGGTCGGTCGAACCGGTTTTTGCGTCCATCCACGGGAACAGTTGCGTGCCATTCCGAAACTCGGCGGCACCAAGGACGTCGATATCGCAGCCCTGCGCGCCCTCGCTCCGAGTCATGTCATTCTCAATATTGACGAGAACGAGAAATCCCTGGCGACGGCGCTTGAACAATTCGTGCCGCACCTGGTGGTGACCCACCCGCTCGGACCGCTCGACAATCCGCCGCTTTATCGCCTGATAGGCGGCATTTTCGGACGGGAGACGGAAGCTGAGGCCTTATGCCGCCGTTTTGATGCAACGCTGGAGAGGCTGCAGGCCGGGCAGGATGGCATTGTGCCCGAGCGCATTCTTTACCTGATCTGGAAAAGGCCCTGGATGACGGTGTCGCGCGACACCTATATCTCGAACACGCTGGCGCTGGTCAACTGGACGACGCTCCCGCTCGAGTCCGCGCCGCGTTACCCCGCATTAAATCTTGACGAGGCCTGGTTGGACGATATCGACCGCGTGCTGCTCTCCTCCGAACCCTACCGCTTCACTGAAAAGCATTGCGCCGAACTGCGCGCGATACCGGCACTTGCCGGGAAGCCCGTACAGCTTATCGACGGTGAAATGACTTCATGGTATGGCAGCCGCGCCATCGCGGGACTCGACTATCTCGCCGCTTTTCGGCTCAATCTGCAACAGCGCCCGTTGACGGGCTGACAATCAAACGGGTTGATGCGCCGCTTAGTTACTTCCCCAGCCGCTGGCTGACATAACTCCCGGGGGCGTCCTCGATCACATCAAGCCCTCCACCACCGGGACTGCGCGCCGGCACCTTCTTCGCGGCAAGGGCGCTGATCCAGTCATGCCAATCGGTCCACCATGACCCTTCGTGCTGCTCTGCCTGCGCCAACCAGTCGTCCGGGGACTCGGGCATGGCGTCATGGGTCCAGTAACCGTACTTTTTTGCCGGCGGCGGATTGACGATGCCGGCGATATGGCCTGAGCCACCCAATATGAAACGCGTGCTGTCGCCGGCCTGCGCAAGAATGTGCGCTCCCTTGTAAGTGGATTTCCACGGCGCGATATGGTCCTCGGCGGTGGACACGAAGTATGCCGGCACCTTGATCTTGCGCAGGTCTATCGGCACGCCGCAAAGTGTCACCCCGCCCGGGTCCTTCAGGCGGTTTCCCATGTACATGTTGCGCAGGTAAAAACTATGCATCGCCGCGGGCATGCGCGTCGAATCGGAATTCCAGTAAAGCAGGTCGAATGGAAACGGCTCCTTGCCCAACAGGTAGTTGTGGATGACAAATGACCACACCAGGTCATTGGCGCGCAGCAGGTTGAAGGTTGACGCCATTTCCGAACCCTCGAGGTAACCGCGCTCGTTCATGCGCTGCTCGAGCGCGGTCACCTGCGCTTCGTCGATGAACACGCCCAGTTCGCCGGGAATGGAAAAATCAAGCAAGGACACAAAGAACGTGGCCGACGCCGCACGCCGGTCTTTTTTGGCCGCCATGTAAGCCAGCGTCGCCCCAAGAAGGGTGCCGCCAAGGCAATAGCCGATGACGTTGACCTCCTTTTCCCCGGTCGCCTGCTCGATGGCGTCCAGTGCCGCAAGCGGGCCCTCGGTCATGTAGTCCTCAAAACCCTTGCCGGCAAAACGCTCGTCCGGGTTCACCCAGGAAATGACGAATACCGTGTGGCCCTGCGACACCGCCCAGCGGATGAAGGAATTCTTTTCGCGCAAATCGAGGATGTAGAACTTGTTGATCCACGGCGGGATGATCAGCAGCGGTCGCTTGAGCACCTCCTTTGTCATCGGCTCGTACTGGATCAGTTGCATCAGGTCGTTCTGGAACACCACCTTGCCAGGCGTGGTCGCCACATTGACACCAACCTTGAAGGCATTGGCATCGGTCATGCTGATGTGCAGATCGCCACTGCCGCGCTCGATGTCGCCAAGCAGGTTGTTGAGGCCTTTGAGCAGGTTCTGGCCGCCGCTATGGGCGGTCTCGCGCAGCACCTGCGGATTGGTCAGGGCGAAATTCGACGGCGACATGGCATCGATGTACTGGCGGGTGAAAAAATTCACCTTCTTGCGTGACTCCTCCGACAGGCCTTCGGTCTTGGCCACGGCGTCCTGCATGTGGCGCGCGGTGATGAGGTAGGACTGCTTGATATAGTCGAACAAAAAATGGTTTTGCCAGTCCTCGTCGCGAAAACGGTTGTCGCCCTTGACCGGCGCAGCGACCGGCTCGGGCGATGCGCCGGCGAGCCTGGACATCGACACCTGCCACAGCGACATGTAATCCCAGAACATGTTGACCTGCGCCGCCGCGAGCTGGTAGGGATTGGCAAACATCTGCGCCGCGAGGTCCATGTAGGCCTTGGCGATGCCAAACTCGTCCGGCGGCGGCGCATCCCTGTTCTCGGACTGGCGCTTGAGAAAATCGCCCAGTATCTGGCTGGAACGCTGGGCGACCTCGCCGAATATCCGGCCAAGATCAGCCGGGTCCGGGGTAACCGGCTCGGTCATGACTTGCTCCCTGGCAAATGGTTAAACGCTACGGTAGCGTAGCACGCCGCCGGCATCCTTTTCACGCGTCACGCGACCCTCGACCAGCAGGTAGTGAAGGTGCGCCATCGCCTCGCCCATGGCGAAAAATGTCTGGTGGATATCCAGTTCGCGACGGAACAGCGTGGTCAGCACCTGCGCGGCGCTGCGCGCCTCTATGCATGCTTCCTGCAACTCAGCCAGGCGCAGGCGGTGGTGCTCCTGCAATTGCGCGATGCGCGCGTGCATGCTGCGAAACGGCAGGCCGTGCGAGGGGAGCACAAGGGTGTCTTGCGGCAGATCAAGGTAATGCCCCAGGGATTCGAGAAACTGCTTGAGCGGATTGCCCTCGGGATTGATGCCCCACACACCGACGTTGGTGGAAATGCGCGGCAGCACCATGTCGCCGGAAATGAGCACACCCAGCGATTCGCAATACAGCGCCGCATGCTCGGGTGCGTGGCCGTAGCCGGCGATCATGCGCCAGCCGCGGCCATTGATGGCGAGAACCTCGCCGTCCATGATGCGTATAAAACTACCTGGAAGATCCGGCACCATGCGGGCGTAGTGATTGCCGCGGGTGGCCAGCTGGCTGATGCGATCTTCATCCAGGCCGTTGCGACGGAACAAGGACAGCAAGGCCTCGTTTGACGTGCCAGCCAGGCCCTCGTGCACCAGATGCGCCATCATGTACTCGCCCTGCGCCATTACCAGGGGAACCGCGAATTTCTTCGTCAGCCAGCCGGCGAGCCCGGCGTGGTCGGGGTGGTAATGGGTGACGATGACCCGTTTGACCGGCTTGCCGCCAAGGCGCGTGGCAAACACCTGCTCCCACAAGTCGCGCGTCACGTCATTGCCGATGCCACAGTCGACTATGGACCAGCCATCCCCGTCCTCGAGCAGCCAGAGGTTGATGTGATCCAGGGCGAAGGGCAGCGGCATGCGCAGCCAGTGCACGCCGGGGGCGATTTCAAAGGTAGCGCCGGCCGCCGGCGGGGTGCGTTGCGGATAATCGAACAAATGGTCGGGCTGTTGCTTTGATTGCACTGGTGTGGGCGCGAGTTGGGACATGGATTTGAGTATGCTTTGGGGCTGGTCGGGCGATTCGGCTAGAATCATTGCACAATTGACTCTGTGCCAGCCTATTTTCGCAGAATACCCGCCGGCGGTGAAAATACGGATTCCGGGTAATGCATGGCGGGGTCACCACGGCACCCAACCTGAATAGCGAGCTTACATGGCAGAGCGCACGGCCCAAGGTCAGACCCAGACCCAGACCTACACCATCAGCGAACTCGCGCGCGAATTTGACGTGACCCCGCGCGCCATCCGCTTTTACGAGGACCAGGGACTGCTCGCGCCGACCCGCGTGGGCCAGAACCGCGTCTATTCCAAGCGCGACTATGTGCGCCTGAAACTGACCCTGCGCGGCAAGCGCCTCGGATTTTCCCTGTCCGAGGTGGGTGAAATGGTCGACATGTACGACCGCGCCAAGGACGAGAAAAAGCAGCTGGCCACCTTTGTCGCCCTGCTCGCGGAGCGGCGCACCCAGCTCCTGCACCAGCGCGCCGAAATCGACGAAATGCTCGCCGAAATCAACGCGTTTGAGGCGCAATCGCGCAAAATCCTCGGCAAATCCGGCGCGACGAAAAAGCCGCGGCCGCCAAGTTGACAATCAAGTTGACACCTACATCAGGTTGACGTTTACGTTAACGTCAAGCACAATCCCCTCCCCGTCCCGGAGCGCACGCCAGCATGCAACGCCGAACCGTTCCCCAGGTGCCACGATGAGCGATTTTCCAGCGCTGCGCTTTGCCCATGGCGAAGAGCTCGACATGCTGCGCCAGACGGTGCGTGATTTCGCCGCCGCCGAAATTGCGCCGCGCGCCGCGCAAATCGACAGTTCCAACCAGTTCCCCATGGACTTGTGGCAAAAGATGGGCGCGCTGGGGCTACTCGGTGTCACCGTGACCGAGGAATACGGCGGCACGCCCATGGGCTACCTCGCCCACATTATCGCCATGGAAGAGATCAGCCGCGCCTCGGCCTCGGTCGGCCTCTCGTACGGCGCCCACTCCAACCTCTGCGTCAACCAGATCCACCGCAACGGCAGCGCCGAGCAAAAGAAAAAATACCTGCCACGCCTGGTATCGGGTGAACATGTCGGCGCGCTTGCCATGTCCGAACCGGGCTCGGGCTCCGATGTGGTCAGCATGAAACTGCGCGCCGACTACGCCAATGGCAGGTTCACCCTCAACGGCAACAAGATGTGGATCACCAACGGCCCGGATGCCGACACGCTGGTGGTCTACGCCAAAACCGATGCCAACGCCGGTCCCGAATCTGCCAAGCGGGGAATCACCGCCTTCATCATCGAAAAAGGCATGAAGGGATTTTTTACCGCGCAAAAACTCGACAAGCTGGGCATGCGCGGCTCCAACACCTGTGAGCTGGTGTTCCAGGATTGCGAAGTCCCCGAACAAAATATCCTCGGCGGCAGGGGCCGCGGTGTGAACGTGCTCATGTCCGGCCTCGATTACGAACGCGCCGTGCTCGCCGGCGGGCCGCTGGGCATCATGCAGGCCTGCCTCGACGTGGTGATTCCCTACGTGCACGAGCGCAAGCAGTTCGGCCAGGCCATCGGCGAGTTCCAGCTGATGCAGGGCAAGCTCGCCGACATGTACACCACCATGAACGCCACCAAGGCCTATGTTTACGCCGTCGGCCAGGCCTGCGACCGCGGTGAAACCACGCGCAAGGACGCCGCCGGGGCGATTTTGTACTCGGCTGAAAAAGCCACCTGGATGGCCGGCGAGGCGATACAGGCCCTGGGCGGCAACGGCTATATCAATGACTATCCGACCGGGCGGCTGTGGCGCGACGCCAAGCTCTACGAAATCGGCGCCGGCACATCGGAAATCCGCCGCTGGCTGATCGGCCGCGAGTTGTTCGGCGAAACCGCATAAATACGGGCAACCGTGTAAATGAGCATCCAGAAGCTACTCGAGAACAACCGCGAATGGTCCGCAGCCGCAGTGGCGAAGGATCCGCAGTTTTTTTCCCGGCTGTCGGCGCAGCAGGCGCCTTCGTGCCTGTGGATAGGCTGCGCCGACAGCCGTGTGCCGGCCAATGAAATCGTCGGCCTGCTGCCGGGCGAGCTGTTTGTCCACCGCAACCTCGCCAATGTCGTGGTCCATACCGACCTCAACTGCCTCTCGGTGATCGAATTCGCCGTCGACTTGCTGCACGTAAAAGACATCATTGTCTGCGGCCACTACGGCTGCAGCGGCGTGCAGGCGGCGCTGGCGAGAAGCCGCATCGGCCTGTCGGATAACTGGCTGCGGCACGTGCAGGATGTATATGACAAGCACGAGCGCGGCATGGTCGGCCTGCAGGATGTCGCGCGCCGCCACGACCGGTTGTGCGAGCTGAACGTGCTTGAACAGGTGATGAACGTCTGCGGCACCACGGTATTGCAGGACGCCTGGACACGCGGCGATGCTATCGAAGTCCACGGCCTCATCTACAGCCTGAAGGACGGCCGGCTGCGCGACCTGGGCATGGCAATCAAATCACCCGATGAGGCGCGCGGCCGCTACGAGGAGGCGCTGTCGCGGCTCGACAAAACCGCAACAGCAGCTCGGTCCTGACAAGTCCATTTAACGGAGGTATTCCATGTTGAACGACCCGATCGTCATCGTTTCCGCCGCCCGTACGCCCATGGGCGCGTTTCAAGGCGAGCTCAAGGGCTTTGCCGCACCGGAACTGGGGGCGGCGGCCATCCGCGCCGCCATCGAACGCGCCGGCGTCAAGCCCGAACAGGTTGAAGAGGTCATCATGGGTTGCGTGCTGCCCGCGGGCCTCGGCCAGGCGCCGGCGCGCCAGGCCTCGCTGGGCGCCGGACTGCCCCTGTCTGCCGGCTGCACCACCGTCAACAAAATGTGCGGCTCGGGCATGAAGGCGGCGATGTTCGCCCATGACCTGCTCGCCGCCGGCAGCAACGACATCATGGTCGCCGGCGGCATGGAGTCGATGAGCAACGCACCCTACCTCCTGCCCAAGGCGCGCGGCGGCTATCGCATGGGGCACGGCCAGGTTATCGACCACATGTTCTATGACGGCCTGGAAGACGCCTATGTCCGTGACGAAAAAGGCGGAGGCCGCCTGATGGGCAGCTTCGCCGAGGAATGCGCCGGCAGCTACAACTTCACCCGCGAGGCGCAGGACCAGTTTGCCATCACCTCGCTCGAGCGCGCGCAAAAAGCCAACAACGAAGGCGCTTTTGCCTGGGAAACCACGCCAATGGCAATCAAAGCCGGCAAGGACGAGCGCTTCATGGAAAAGGACGAGCAGCCGTTCAAGGCCAATTTCGACAAGATCCCCACCCTCAAGCCGGCCTTTCGCAAGGACGGCACGGTGACGGCGGCCAACTCCTCCTCCATTTCCGACGGCGCCGCCGCGCTGGTGATGATGCGCCGCTCGACCGCCGAAAAACTCGGCCTCACGCCGCTGGCGGTGATTGCCGGCCACAGCACACACGCCCAGGAACCGGGCCTCTTTACCACCGCACCGGTCGGGGCAATCCGCAAGGTGTTCGAGAAAACCGGCTGGAGCGCGGACAAGGTCGACTTGTATGAAATCAACGAAGCCTTTGCCGTGGTCACCATGGCGGCGATGAAGGACCACAAGCTGCCGCACGACAAGGTCAACATCCACGGCGGCGCCTGCGCCCTGGGCCATCCGATCGGCGCATCCGGTGCGCGCATCCTCGTCACCCTGATCGGCGCATTGCGCAAGACCGGCGGCCACCGCGGGGTCGCCAGCCTGTGCATAGGCGGCGGCGAAGCCACCGCCATGGCGCTCGAAATCATCTAGGGGGACCACCTGGAAAGCCGCGCCAGGCGCGGCTTTCCAGCCGATACCATGCTGCTGACAGCCGAACAGGAAATGATCCGCGACGCGGTGCGCAGCTTCGCGCGCGAAGAGCTCGCCCCCAATGCCGCGCAGTGGGATCGTGACGCCGCCTTCCCGGCCGAAGCGCTCAAGGGCATGGCGGCGCTGGGCCTATACGGCGTCACCGTACCCGAACAATGGGGCGGCGCCGGCCTTGACACCGTGTCACTGGCCATTGCGCTTGAAGAGATTGCCGCCGGCGACGGCGCAAGCTCGACCATCATCAGCGTCAACAACTCGGTGGTCTGCGGCCCCATCCTCGCCTACGGCAGCGACGCGCAAAAGAAAAAGTGGCTCAGGCCGCTGGCCGGCGGCACCATGCTCGGCTGCTTTTGCCTGACCGAACCGCATGTCGGCTCGGATGCCTCGGCGATACGCAGCTCGGCGCGCCGCGAGGGCGGCGAATGGGTGCTCAACGGCGTCAAGCAGTTCATCACCTCGGGCAAGAACGCCGATGTCGCCATCGTCTTTGCCGTCACCGACAAGGGCGCGGGCAAAAAAGGCATCAGCGGTTTTATCGTGCCGACCGATGCCCCGGGCTATGTCGTCAGCCACATTGAACACAAACTCGGCCAGCGCGCCTCCGACACGGCGCAGATCGTGCTGGAGAACTGCCGCATCCCGGCGGGAAACCTGCTCGGTGCCGAAGGCGAAGGCTATCGCATCGCCTTGTCGAATCTGGAAGGAGGGCGCATCGGCATCGCTGCGCAAGCGGTGGGCATGGCACGCGCCGCCTTCGAGGCGGCCCTCGCCTATGCCAAGGAGCGCGAGAGCTTCGGCAAGCCCATCATCGAGCACCAGGCGGTGAATTTCCGTCTTGCCGACATGGCGACGCAGATCGAGGTGGCGCGGCAGATGGTCTGGCATGCCGCGTCGCTGCGTGACGCCAAACGACCCTGCCTGAAGGAAGCGTCCATGGCCAAGCTCTTTGCCAGCGAAATGGCCGAAAAAGTCTGCTCCGACGCCATCCAGATCCACGGCGGCTACGGCTACGTCAACGACTTCCCGGTCGAGCGCATCTACCGCGATGTTAGAGTGTGCCAAATATATGAGGGGGCAAGCGATATTCAGCGGCTGGTGATCGGCCGCGCAATCGCCAGCCAATAAGCAAGAAGACCCGATTCCAAGGAAAGCGTATGCCCCAGCCTTTAGATTTCTATTTCGATTTTTCCTCGCCCTACGGCTATTTCGCCAGCCACAAGATCGAAGCCCTGGCGGCAAAATACGGCCGCAGCGTCAACTGGCGGCCCATCCTGCTCGGGGTGGCGATGAAGATAACCGGCGGCGCACCACTGCCGGGCATTCCGCTCAAAGGCGATTACGCCCGCCGCGACTTTGCGCGCAGCGCAAAATTCCACGGCGTCGAATACCGCCAGCCGACGGTGTTGCCGATTTCCTCGCAAGCCCCGGCGCGCGCCTTTTACTGGCTGCACCAGCAGGATCCGGAGCGCGCCAAGGCGCTGGCAGCGGCGCTGTATCGCGCGTACTTTGTCGACGACATCAATATCTCCAACCCGGAGGACACCGTGGCGATCGGTGCCAAATCCGGCCTTGACGCCGAAAAGCTTCGTGCGGCACTGAATGACCCGGCGATCAAGGACGCGGTAAAAGCCGAAGTGGACACGGCTATCCAGCGCGGCGTGTTCGGTTCGCCCTATGTCATCGTCGATGGCGAACCGTTCTGGGGCATGGACCGCTTTGACCAACTGGACAAATGGCTGGCGACCGGCGGATGGTGAACACAATGAAACACCTGTGCGTATTTTGCGGTTCCAACAGCGGTGCCAGCCCGGCCTACGAAACCGCGGCACGCGCCATGGGCGGCGCGCTGGCCAAGGCCGGCATCACCCTGGTCTATGGCGGCGGCAACATCGGCCTGATGGGTGCCATCGGTGACGCGGTCATGGCCGCCGGCGGCAAAGCCATAGGCATCATTCCCGAAGCCCTGATGCGTAAGGAACACGGCCACCGCGGCATCACCGAACTGCGCGTGGTCAAGTCCATGCATGAGCGCAAGGCCATGATGGCCGACCTCGCCGACGGCTTTGTCGCCATGCCCGGCGGCTACGGCACGCTGGAGGAATACTGCGAAGTCCTCACCTGGACGCAGCTTGGCTTTCATCGCAAGCCCTGCGGCCTGCTCAATGTGGCGGGATTTTACGATCCGCTGCTGGCGTTTTTTGACAGCGCGACCGAGCAGCAATTCGTGCGCGCCGAGCACCGCA
>Ga0194061_1000952_pt1 | contig 17478 bp, 15 predicted proteins | sample SepL2221m_MetaG_FD_163423 | JGI IMG/M metagenome (GOLD analysis project Ga0194061, IMG submission 163423) | Anoxic zone freshwater microbial communities from boreal shield lake in IISD Experimental Lakes Area, Ontario, Canada - Sep2016-L224-21m | ecosystem: Environmental > Aquatic > Freshwater >... | reverse complement strand
GCGCTCGGCGTAGCACTCACAGTGGCGACTGACATCGTCGGCGAGGCAGAAGCATACGCAGGGACAGCGGTCGCGTCCTTCTTAGGCGTCTCGGTCGCCAACGCATAGGTAGGCGACGCAGCGAGTGCCTGTCCAATCGACGGCGTCCCGGTTGTTGACGCACCTGCTGATGACGTCACTGCAGTTGTCGTCACTGCTACCGCTGAAGGCGTGACGCCAACGGCCACGGGAACCGATGCGGTCGGGAGGGTGGTGGTGCGTATGGGCAACTCATCGCCAGATGCGCCTCGCAGGTCCACTGACCCCGCCACCAGCGCACTGACCATGAGGAGGGCAGAAGCAATCCGGCGCAAGTGGTCGACTGCTTTCCGCGTCATGTCTGCTTTCAACCGACTGTGGTTATTGACAATATAGGACAACATAAAGTCTCGAACCGACGCCGCGCAGCGGCAACGCGGAAAAGACCTGACCATGAACGTACCGTTCAGATGAGAAACGCGCAAACTGCTTCAAACTTAACCGGGACATAATCGACATAATTAACCGGCTTCCGCGCGTTGCGGCAGCCATTCGTGACACGTCATCCATCGTGTCGACGCTATTTGGCGACTGGCGGTGGGTGTCACACCACCGTAATGGCCCATGAGCGCCTCGTGGGCCACCTGAGCCGATTTCTGACCGATGACCTAGCCAACTAGTGGTCAACTGAACGCTGCCGGGTTCCAATCCAACCAAATCAGGAGTAGGATGGAAGTGCTCCATCCCGGAGCGCATCCAGACGGGCAGGTGGCGCGATGGTGGGCCGAAACGATCCGCACGCGTGGGGACCAGAATGTCCATGGGGTGGCAGCGCCCATCACGCGGTCCGTCTTGCGTTTATCGTGGGGTCCGAACCGGTACCACCCTCGGGGCGAGTGGCCACTGACCAGGAACTTCGGAAGCCGGAAATCCGCAGGGTGACCCGTCTTGCGTGGGCTTGCAGTTTCACGAGTTTCGTGCTCCTTGCTTTGATCGTTTCTTGGCTGCTTGCAATCCATGCAAAGGTCATCGGTGACGTGTCGAGCGCACGAATCCCGCTTGCATCGGCGCCGGGCGGGCTACTGATTGTCGCGTTGGCGTTCGGGATCGCCACGTGGGTGGGAGACATCCTCCCGTCCTGGATCCAATCAGACCGGGAACCACACGATCCCTCTCTCCCTCTACGGTTCCCGGTGGCAAGTTGGTGCACCGATTGCAATCGGCAGTTCGTCGACGTCGGGCCAGTGGCGGGAGCATCGGCGGGCCAGTCACGGTCAGTGACCATTGGGAGTGAACGGGTGGCCAGACCCGCGTCGGTTGGTGAGCAACTGCACGACATCGCCTCCGACGACGCGACCAGGTCGTCAACACAAGCGACCACCAATCTGAACTGATCCCATTGAGTAGTGCGGCCCAATTGAAAACGGCTGCGTCACTCCGCCCGACCGGCACGGTCCAAACAGATTTCGGCCAGCTTCAACCACTAGCCGGGCGACTGTTCAACCCAACTTGGTACCGTTTTTGATAGTCATGGCAGACGTGAAATGGTGGAGCCCTCGGTGGGTTGCGTCCGCGAGGAAACGCCCACCACGACCTACCCGGTCCGACATTTTGACAGCATTTGTCGTGCTGTCGAGCCTGATGATTGCAGGCAGTGGTGCACCCCGAAAGTCGACTGCGGACACCGACTTCCCCTTTCCTGTCGCGATGAGGGTGATCGATTCGACGACAGTTGACGTGGCAATTCCCGGGGTTGGGATTGAACAAGTGCGGATGATCGGCATCGATCCCGTTAGACCGGTATCGCCAGGACAGGACACCGGGTGCCTCGTCGACGAAGCGAAACGGTTCATCCAGACCCGAATGCCTGCTGGCTCACCTCTGGTACTCGTTGCAGATCCAACCCAACCAGACCGAGACACTGACAGGCGTCTCCTCCGTCATGTCATCATCGACACCGACCCGAACGCTCCTATAGTTCCTGACGCCGTTCCCGACCCAATGGTGCGCGCACCCATGAACCTCGCACACCTGCTCGTGTCCGGTGGATACGCAAGAGTCCGCGCACTCCCAAACCCTTCAATCTACACGCCTCAACTCAGGGTGGCTGAGGACAATGCACGTGCGGAGGGAACGGGAGCCTGGTCGCCCGGTGGGTGCGGCAGTTCACTGACGGCTGATGGAATTACCGTGAACCCAGACGGGCAAGCTGCGATCGATCCGCAGGTTCTCCTGCCCATCACGGTTCCGGAACTCGAGTTGCCACCCGCAGTCCGCGCCATCCTTGGAGATAGTCCTGCAATTGGTTCTGCCCTGGCGCCTGGACGCGCTGCGGTGGCGACAACGATTGCGGCTGCGAATTCGTCAATGGCGACGACGTTTGTCGTGCTGACTGCAATCCCAACGATTGCTGCCAAGCGTGGTGAATCAGGCCAAGCCCAACCGCTCACCTCTGTGACCCCACCTCCGCTCCGACTGCCTACGCCAGATCCTCCAGAGGAGTAAATTCGCTGAGCACGCCGGTTCTAACCCTCGATTTCCGGCCAATCGCATGAATCTGCACGGGGGACCGACTAACCAAAAAAGCTTTGGTTTCAGTGCGAGAGGAGTGCCGTGGCGATGGCATTGTGCTTGCGTATGAGTTCCTCCTCATCCACGGACTGAACTCGACCGTCCTTGACGATCACGCGTCCCTCAACGACCGTTGTGTCGACATTGCCGGGATGACAAAAGACGAGGGCGGCCAAAGGGTCGTGGAGTGCCCCGGCATAAGCCAACCGACCCATCGAGACGCTGAAGAAGTCGGCACGCTTGCCCGGTTCGAGGCTCCCGATATCCGTACGACCGAGAACGTTCGCCCCGCCGGACGTCGCGAGATGCAGTGCCTGACGCGCTGTCATCAAGGGCTCAGTGTCGGCGCCGGTCGCGCGGCGCAATGCCGAGGCCAATCGGGCAAGAAGCATCGCCTGGCGCGCTTCGGCCAAAAGGTTGCCGCCATCGTTGCTCGCAGACCCATCGACACCCAATCCGACTGGGACACCCTGCGCTAAATAATCGCGAATCGGAGCAATGCCCGAAGCAAGTCGCATGTTTGACGTCGGACAGTGGGCAACCCCGGCACCGGCCATCAAAGGGACCTCTTCAGGTGCCACAAATACCGCGTGGGCAAACCAGACATCGCTGCCAACCCAGCCGAGATGCTCCATATACGCCACCGGTCTTCGCCCGAACCGGTCGATGCAGAACGCCTCTTCATCGACCGTCTCTGCAAGGTGCGTGTGCAGTCGAACACCATAGGCACGCGCCAGTCGAGCGGATTCGCGCATCAGGTCCTCAGTCACGCTGAAAGGTGAACATGGAGCCACGACAACCTGAGTCATCGCGCCCGGGTTTGGATCGTGCCACTCTTCAATCAGTCGACTGGTGTCGCGAAGGATTGATGTCTCGTCCTCCACCACGTCATCAGGCGGGAGGCCTCCCTTGGACCGCCCTAGGGACATGCTTCCCCGGGATGCATGGAGGCGAACCCCAACCTCACGGGCGGCGACGATCTGATCGTCGAGGCGACTCCCGTTCGGGAAAAGATAGAGATGGTCGGACGCTGTCGTGCACCCACTGCGCGCAAGCTCAATGAGGCCGACTTGGGTGGAGACGGCGACCGCATCCGGTGTCAATCGACCCCAGATTGGGTAGAGAGTCCGCAGCCAGTTGAACAGGTCCGCATTCTGAGCACCTGGCACCGCACGCGTGAGGGACTGGTACAGGTGGTGGTGGGTGTTGACCAGGCCCGGGGCAACAACGTGTCCCCGAAGGTCAAGGACCGTGTCCGCGGTAGCCGGAAGATCTGCCGTTGGGCCGACCATCTCAATCACGCCATCGCGGGCAAACAGACCACCGTCCGGAATCTCGGTTCCCAATGCGTCCATGGTGGCAAGGACTGTCGCGTGTCGAACAAGCAGCGTCTTCATGACGTGAATTTTGCAGCCAAAACCAAACGCCGTGGTGCGGGTACGCGTCGCCGCCCTTCGGACGTTGACACGCAGGAACTCGCCAACCGACTACACTGCCATCGCCCGCCGGCAGTGGGCACCGCTTGAACGACAAGGAAACCAAAGATGCGCATCGTGGTCACGGAAACGGGAACGGCACTCGGTCATTCGCTTGTGACGCACCTTTCACATTCGCACGACGTCGTCGAATTCAACGGTGACGCACTTGATCCCGCTGCCTGCGCCGTGGCACTGGCGAACGCCGATGCGGTCATCGATCTGAGACCTGTGGCATCCATCGATGCCGCGCCTGATCCCGGTTCCCTGGAAAACCCACAGTCCTGGAAGGCCGCCGGTAGTCATCTAGAGCACCTTTCGCGGGGTACGTATGTGCTCATGCGTGCAGCCGTGGAGGCGGGCGCCTCGCGGTACATTCTCGGCAGCACGTTGCGCCATCTCGAGGGCTACGACCCGACCTTTTCCGTCGCTGAGTCATGGCGACCGCGCCCGGACGTCGATGATCCTGCGGGCCTCGGCGCGTATCTCGCCGAAGAGACGGCCCGGCAACTCGCCCTTGTCGAACCATTGGCGGTCATCTGCTTGCGGTTCGCCACGATTGCCACCGGCCACAATCCGGTCACGGGCGACGAAGTTCACGTCGACGACGCAGTTCAGGCGTGTGTGCGTGCCATTGAAGCTCCCTTGGCAATAAGTGAGACATACTCGCGAACCACCCTTGCGTCAGGTTGGTGGGTGTTCCATGTTCCCGGTGGAGGAGACACGTCACGTTTCCCGGTTGGAGCCGCGCGGGGGATCGGCTATGCGCCTGCCCACGATTGCGAAGTTGCTTCACGAACCGGAGTGCGAGCTCCGCGCGATACGTCGACCGTGCCGTCCCGTGTCATCCGACGGGTCACGATGTTCGGCGCCGGAGGCCCACTAGGGGCAGCAACCGCACCGCACCTCATGAGCGCCTACACGGTTCGCCTGACTGACGCAAGATCGCTTGCCGAGATCCGCGATGCAAACCAGCCCCAGTCCCCGGGAGCGCCCCTGCCGTCGGTACCTCAGGCCCCACACGAGCCAATCACTTGCGATGTCACCGACCCAGTGGCCGTGGCGGCTGCTTGCGAAGGCGCGGACGCGATCATCAACTTGACCGTTATTCGGCACGATGTGCCCGGGTCATTCAGGGTAAATCTGGAAGGCGCCTACTACGTCATGCGTGCCGCCCGTGCCCATGGAATTCGCCGGTCGGTACACACCGGCCCTGCATTGAACCTCCACGATCGGCCCGCGGGATATGGGCACGAGTTCGGGGTCCCCGATGACGCGCCGGCCCGAACCGGCGTCTGGCAGTACACAGTTGCCAAGTACCTCGGTCAGGAAGTTGTGCGCCTGGCGGCCGACGCATTCGGTCTCGAGTCACCAACACTCGTGTTCTGCGCCTTCGTCAACCCGGACGTGGCCGAACCTGCCCCGGGTGGCCCGCACCCGATGTCAATCTCCTGGGACGACGCCGGACGAGCCCTTCGCCACACCGTCGACGCCCCGGGCTACCCTGCTCCCTTTGAGCTCATGCACATCACCGCTGATCTTCCTCACGACCGCTACTCGAACGCAAAGGCAAAGGCACTCCTGGGGTGGTCACCGCGTGACAACCTTGAGCACCTGTACGCGCGCCACCATTGAAAGAGGCCCCCGTTCGAGCCAGTGGCCATTCACGATGGTCACTGGACCGTTTTCATGGTCCTCATGGCTCATCTATTTCTCGACGGTGGCAGATGGTGCATAGGAGATGTGTAGCTGCGGGGTGTCAATCGGTACCCCCCCGGCCTCGTGTGAAGCCATAAGGAAGTCAAGGGCACCGGTTGTCAAGAGCGTGCGAATGGCGGGCACTGTCGGTACTCCTGTTTCGATCATGTCCTGTACCCCTTCGATGAGCCACGCGAAATGTGAAAACGGCTCCTGGGTCCCCATGCCGAAGCGGAATGCGATCCGGGAGACGGTGTCGGCACCCGGCAATGTCACATCGGCGGCAATCGCCCACTGTGGCGTGACCGTTTCGGGAATCATCGCCATCGCGCGGGTGCCGTCGCGGTAAGTGATCAGGAAGGCCGAGGCATCCGGGGCTAGCGACCGGGCATCACCTGGGGTAGCTCGGTCACAGACTTGCAACGCAGCCTGCATGAGTGACTGATCCCACGCGCCACGGTCCATTGCGGTCCATGCGTCCTGGCCGACCAGGCACTGCACGCTTGCGATACCGCTCTCGCCACCATGGCGACGCTCCATGATGCATTGGAGCGCCTCGAGGGCATGGAATCCGTACGCCTCCAATGGGGGCGGAGACACGACCACTGCCTGATGGATCTGGGTCCCGATAGGAATATCGACCCTTGGTGAACGCCAAGAGACCGGCGCGGTACTCACCGATGATCCCGCCATCAACGGGATGCCGAGCCGGGCAGCTCGGTCAACGATCGCGCGCGCGTCCTCCCACCCAACGCCAAGGTGCTTGTCGATGAAGACTGGCACCACGCTTCCCAGTTCCTCGAAAACGTCTGCGACTGCATCGAACCAGGCGCGTCGCGGATAGAGGCGTTGTCCGCGAGCGTTCAGTGGATACTCGCCGTGTTCACCAATGATCAGCACACCATTGACAGCGATGGTGTCTGTTCCGAGGGTAATCGCGTCGCGTATTGACGGCAATATCGGCACGCCAGTGCGCTCGGACCATCCGCGAGAGAGGTCGTTCTCCGGAAATTGGTCAATGAACATCGAAGCCACATCGACCCGTGGTCGGCGGATGCGCCCATCGATATCGGTCGGCAATGGAGACTCGGTGAGAGTTCGGACAGTCTCTCCGTAGTCAAGCGCATCCCGGTCGTAGACGTGGGGCCACGAATAATCGCCAAGGAGCTTGCTCACGATCACGTCGGCATGTGAACGGGGCCGATACACAGTGCATAGTGCGGCAACACGGGGTCTCGAACCCGGTGCCGGAGCAAAAACACCAGTGTCGCCGGTATCCAGTGACATCACCATTCTCCCTTGTTCCACGCGTGATCGCGAAGCATTTCGACAGCATACTGCGCGGCGTCGATTGACATCCCGACGAAATATATGACACAATCACTGTATGAAATCACGAAACAGAACCCCGGCCACGAGCACGTGGAACAGCGCGGGCAGCGTCGTCACTCTTCGCGGGCTGCGGCGCCCGTTCGTTACTGGCCGTTTCATTCATAATTGGCAGGTAGGGGCCAAAGACTTGTTCCCACGAGCCACGGGCAGGCATGGGCGTAGGGGTTCACCCTCATGGCGCCGGTCCGGCCGAACGAAAATTGGACGGATTTCGATGACCATCACTCCCACCCCGGTTCCCGTGCAGTACAACCGCCACAACTTGAAGAGCCGCTTCCTTGAGGAACTTGAGAAGCGGATCCTGATCTACGACGGGGGCTTCGGCACCCAGATCCTGGCACGGCAGCACTTGCTCAGCGACGCCGACTACTTGGGAAATCCGCAGCGCGGGCCTCACGAAATCCTGGGAACCACGCGTCCTGAACTCCTTGAGGAGATCCACGCCGGCTATCTCGCAGTCGGTGCAGATGTCCTTGAGACCGATACCTTCCAGGGCAGTCCCAGACGATTGCGTGAATGGGGCCTCGTAGAGAGGGCATACGAGATCAACTTCAATGCCGTCGCATGTGCCCGCCGGGCCGCCGACCGCTTCTCAACGCCAGACCGGCCCCGCTTCGTTGCGATGTCGCTCGGACCGACTGGTGCCCTCCCAAGTGGGGATGAGGCATCTTTGATCGCCCTGTCTCTTGGTCCGGACGGAGAACCACTCTACCGCTCCCTCTTTGAGGAACTCGCCGAAGGTGCACGGCTGCAAGTAACCGCCGCGATCCACGCAGGGGCCGATGTCATCATCATCGAGACCCAATTCGACATCCTCGAGACACGAGCCTTCATATCTGGGTGCACACGCGCGTTCCGTGATACCGGAACCCGCCTGCCGATCCAGTGCCAGGTAACGCTTGAGATGTCCGGACGCATGCTGCTCGGCACCGACCCGGTTGCGGCGGTGACAATCCTCGAAGGTCTTCCGATCGACCTGATCGGACTGAATTGTTCGACGGGCCCTGATTACATGAGGGAACCGATCCGCGTCATTTGCGAGACATCCCGACTGCCGGTCACCTGTATCCCGAACGCCGGGCTCCCACTGAACGTCGACGGCCAGGCGGTCTACCCATTGGAACCTGGTCCGATGGCCGACGAACTTGTCGACTTCGTGACGGAATTCGGCGTGAATGTCGTCGGTGGTTGCTGTGGATCGACGCCAGACCATATCGCCGAGCTCGTTGCCCGACTGGACGGGAAGGCTCCGCGTCCACGGTCCGTCCCCTACGTGCCTCGGATCGCGTCGGCGTTGCGCGCCTTCGACCTGTTCATGGACCCGGCCCCACTGATCGTGGGCGAACGGGTCAACTCACAGGGATCACGGGTTGCCAAGCGCGCCCTCCTCCGTGACGACTACGACAAGTTGATCGAGATAGCCCGGGAGCAAGTCGAGAACGGGTCGCACGCCCTGGACATCTGCGTCGCTCTAACCGAGCGCGCTGACGAGGTGTTCCAGATGGCAACCATCGTAAAACGTCTCGGTGCGTCGTTTGAAACACCGCTGGTGATCGACACCACCGAGGTCGATGTAGTCCGTGCCGCCCTTGAGGTCTATCCAGGCCGGGCCATCCTCAATAGCATCCACGCGGAGAATCGGTCCGAACGAATCGACAAGTGGGTGCCGTTGATGAAGGAACACGGCGCGATTGCCGTGGCGATGTGCATCGACGAACGAGGCCAGGCCACCGACGCCCAGTGGAAGTTCGAGGCAGCCCAGAAAATCCATACGATTGTGTGCGGCGAGTACGGCATGCCCCCGGAAACCCTCATCTTTGATGCGCTCACCTTTCCAATCACTACTGGCCAGGCTGACCTTGCCAACGCAGCGGTCGAGACAATCGAAGCAATCCGCCTGATCAAGTCCCGCCTGCCCGGCGTGCTGACCATCCTCGGGGTGAGCAACCTGTCTTTCGGGATCGATCCTTATGCGCGGGAGATCCTCAATTCTGTCTTCCTGTTCCACGCAGTGAAGGCCGGCCTGGACCTTGCCATCATCAATCCGGCACACGCGCGACCCTACGCCGGCATACCCGACGTAACCCGTGAGTTTGCCGAGGCGGCCATTTTCAATTCTTCGCAGTCTGCGCTGACGGACTTCATCGAGCACGTTGACGCCATCATCAAATCAGGCGGCGCCGATACCGGCCCGGGAAAGACCAGCCCAGGAGTGGTTGAACCCGACGGAACTGATGAACGGATCAGGTACCGGATCCTGGAGCGACGCAAGGACGGGGTTGAGGACCTCGTTGATTCAGCGATTGCCGAACGCACCGCGCATGGGACGCGTCGCCACGATGCAGCGGTCGACGTCCTGAACGGTGTCCTGCTTCCAGCAATGAAGCAGGTCGGAGATGAGTTTGGGGCAGGGAAGCGCATCCTTCCTTACGTCCTGCAGTCTGCTGAAGTCATGAAGAAGTCTGTCGCGCGCATGGAGACCTATCTCGAACGCATCGAGGGTGTCACGAAGGGCACGGTCGTTCTGGCGACGGTCTACGGTGACGTCCACGACATCGGAAAATCCTTGGTGCAAACAATCCTTGCCAACAACGGCTACACGGTCCATGACCTGGGAAAGCAGGTCCCTGTGACAGAAATCGTTGAAGCAGCGGTCCGCCATGGTGCCGACGTCATCGGGCTCTCAGCGCTGCTCGTGAACACCAGCCGTCAGATGCCCCTTGTGGTTCGTGAGTTGCATCGGCGAGGCCTCGACATCCCGGTCCTGATCGGCGGTGCGGCTATCAACCGTCCATTCGGAGCGCGGGTTAACTTCGTTGATGATGCGAAATCCACCCGGTATGCCGGAGGGGTGTTCTATTGCAAGGACGCATTTGAAGGTCTCGACTGGGTTGAGGCACTCACGCAATCCGGCGACCGGGATGCAGTCATCGCACGCGTGCAGACTGAAGCAGCCGCGGTGGCCTGACCGGGTAAAGCGTAGGAGACAGACCCAATGATTACGGCACGCGCAGACCTATCCGGATCCCGACGCGAAGCTGCACGCATGCGCACGGTGCGTGATTGCACGGTCCCGCCGAACCTCGCGACACGGGGGTCAATCATCACGATTGATCCAAAGAGCCTTGATCTGCTCTTGCCATTTCTTGACCGCAATACCCTGTTCCGCCATCACTGGGGATACCGCCCGATTCTCGACTCCGAACCCGTCGCACCTTCCCAACGCGCTGTGGCGCGCAAGCAGGAATGGGAGAGGATGCTTGTTCGCGAACTCGAACCCGAATTGCAAGGTTTGTGGCGAGACGCCAAAAGAGAAGGATGGCTTCGCCCTTCGGCGGCCTTCGGGATCTTCCCGGTGCAGGCAGATGGCGATGAGTTGATTGTCTACGATCCCGTGGCATTCATAGAGGGAGCCCGGGGAACCTCGTTGCCAGTCCGTTCACGGTTCAGTTTTCCGCGACAGCCCGAAGATGGTTCTCCCCGCAACAAGGGACGACTGTGCCTTGCGGACTACTTTCGCCCGATTGAATCCGGGGAATACGACACCGCAGGCTTCCAGGTCGTCACCGCCGGTGCAATCGCTAGCCAAACCGCGGCAAGACTTCAGCAAAACGACGCGTACGACCGGGGCTACAAGGTGCACGGTTTGGCAGCCACGGTCGCGGAAGCGATGGCCGAATTCATTCAACAGCGAATTCAAATGGCAATGGGAGTACCAAAGGGGCAAGGGCTCAGGTACTCATGGGGTTACCTGGCGTGTCCAGACATTGCAGATCAGGTAAAGGTCCTGGATCTCCTTCCCCGTGCCAACACGGAACTCGGCATCGCGCTAACCTCGGGATTCCAGTTTGATCCGGACCAGACTACCGCTGCCCTCGTGGTTCATCATCCCGACGCAATCTACTTCGCAGTCCTCGGCAATGACGCCATTTCCGACGAAACTGCCGATTAGTCTGGACGGTTCCGTCACGACGCCGGTGGCGTCAAATAATGTTCCGTTTACATAAATGATCCACCATGTGTGGGATGTTTACCATCATCCTCGCACTGACCTCTGCACTCCTTTGGGGTATTTCCGACTTCGTTGGCGGCCTGCTAGCCCGCCGACTATCACCAGTCTCGGTGACGGCAACGTCTCAATCCTGTGGCCTCGCTGCCACCGGCGCCGCCTGCTTCTGACTCGGCACTGACGTCCCAGAAATGCGGACGGCACTGTTTGCCATCGCCGCCGGTATAGCTAGCGCAGTTGGTCTTGGTTGCTTCTACCGTGCTCTCGCACTAGGTCACCTCGGAACGGTGACCGCTATCTCTGCTTCAGGGGCGGTCATTCCCGTGATTGTCGGCGTGGTTGGCGGCGAGGCAATCAGCCTGATCGGTGCCATCGGGATCGTCGGTACCGTCGGAGGCGTCGTCCTCGCAACTCAGACCCCCAGTGGAACAGCAGTCTCCGCAAGAGGCGCGGATCGTACGTCTCTGGCATATGCTGTCATCGCGGCTGTCTGTTTCGGAACGTACTTCTGCCTCTTCAGTGAGGCATCCCACGGGGGCGTTGCTGCCGCTTCCCTCATTGAAGGTGCCGTGTCTGTTGCTTGCCTTGGAACCGCGTGGGCTGTCCTGAATGGAACCACGCCAAGGTCAAAGCGGGACGCTGCCGGACGCGCAATCAAGCCAAGCGCAGTGTTGGTCACTGTCGGCTCTGGGCTACTAAACACGGCCAAGAAATATGTGCCGCTCATGATCACTGCAACCGGTATCGCTGCATCGGGTCTGCTGGATCTCGGCGCAAGCACACTGTTTGCACACGCAAGCATGGCTGGGCGTCTTGGCATCACCTCGACCCTTGGGGGATTGCATCCCGTCGTTACGATCCTGCTTTCCCGGATCGTCCTGGACGAGCGCCCTGGAAACGTCCAGACAATCGGCGTCGTCCTCGCAATTGCCGGCACAGTCCTTGCAACCATGTAGCGAACAGCTAGCGCAAGCGACCACACCGGCAAGGATCAGTCGGAGGTTTAGTCCCCCGGGTTAGAAGAAGAACAGTCCTGAACCGGTCATCCACTTCACTGCACGATTGATCCCGTAGATGGCCAAGGCAAATGCACCGAGCAGTAGTACGAGCACCGCAACGGCGCCCACCGCGCCAAACAAGCCGGAGGCGAACGCAAACGCTGAGCCAATATAGATTGCGGGGACAGCGAGAAGCCAAATTGACAACTCCCTGCCACCCAAGATCAGGAGCGCGCCGAGGAGGGGATGGAGAAACCAACGCCTCTGTTCTACGTTCCCTGGATCAGGTTCCGGAATCTCTTGATCAGATGAATTCGTCATCACCTGCACCATAACATGTTACTGCATATCATGTTCCAGACCTGTCCGCTACTTGGCCATGAACCATTCTCGGTGCCTGCGCACTCGAGCACTGCCGAGCAGAAGGAATACACCGGCAAACCGGAAGTTTGCACGGCTAACTCAGGGGCAACAAGCCCGCGGCGTGCCTCGGCCGAAGGAACCTGCCTCTGAGAGTCACGGAACACCGTCAATCCGGGATACGATTCGATAGAGGGCGGAACCAGCGGGTGTCGTGGATTGCGAACAGAGAAGCCAACGGCATGAGTGACAGTCCTACGGTCTCTGCTGAGGGCGCCACGCCATGGTGGATGCAAAGGCGGTGGCGGCTCGGGTTGGCAGTAGCTTGGGGCGTCTGCGTGTGCTATCCCAATCCCGGGGTTCTCGTGCGGTCAATCCAGAACGCTTGGCGACCAGTGATTGATGCGGACGTGGTGCGTGATTGGGCTCTTACATTGCCCGCCAACCCGAGGCAAATGGAGGCCGCGGTGCTGGAACGTATCGCGTATGCGGTGCCATGGGAAACCGATGGTGTGCCGTGGACCTTCCCGACGCCAGCAGAAGTGATGGCACGCAACGCCGGAGACTGCCAAGGGCGCGCGGTCGTCCTTGCGAGCGTATTTGAGGCGCGAGGTATGCCATATCGGTTGGAAGCGTCATTCGACCACATCTGGGTTGACTATCCGGGACGCAAGGGCACCGGGATTGAAAACCCGAACAAGGTAATGGTCCGGCGTGCGCCAACTTCCGATGGGTGGGCCTCACGGATGAGGCTGCCCGAAATCGATTGGGCCGAATCGTGGCGTATTGAGCGCGAATACTTCTGGGACACCGCGCCGTGGTTGCGACGCATTCTCATTGCAACGGGGTGGATTGTCCTCGCGCTGATCCCAACGGTCCGTCGACGCGCCCGTTCAATTGCCGCGCACGGCCCATCGTCTCACCATCACGACGCGCCCGTCATGGCGTCTCACTGACAGAACCAGCACCGTATCCTCGCTATGCAAAGTCATGCGTATGACCCGCGCACACCTGCCACACAAGTCGATTCGCGACGACCATCGCCAATGCACCGAGGAAGCAACGTGCCTCGGAGCCAACCAGGCACAGGAGAAAACCGATGCCGATCATTCCAGAAGGTGGCATTCCGACCCAGCTGGTAATCCGTCCGACAACTGGTGAGGCAGTAGTTATTCACGCAGATATGTCAGATGTGGTGATTTACCGGGCGGCAGAGTGGGATGCGAACGGGAGCAGCGCCACCCCGATAGCATCGCTCTCGCGAGAGGAGATCGCCACGCTGGCCGGCTTTGTCCGGTACTGGCTCGACGATGACACCGAAGGTTTCCGTTTCTCATCGGAAACGCCGAACATCTCTTTCCGGAAGTAGGTCTCGCGCACTAATTCGCACAGTTGACGGCCGCCGAATACCATGCTGTCACAATGACAACAGAAGTTCGGCTTGCTCTCCTCGGTTGCGGCGCGATTGCGCGGTACCACCTTGACGCCATCAAGGGGCACGTCTCTCGCGTGAGTGTCACTGCATGCATAGACGCAGACGCGACACGCGCATCGGCGTACGCTGCGGAGACTGGAGGAACCGCGTTCGCGTCGCTTGATGACGCAATCTCCGCTGATGCGTTCGACGCGATCAGCATCATGCTTCCTCATGACCTGCACGAATCAACCACGTTGAAGTGCCTCGCCGCCGGCAAGCACGTAATGCTTGAAAAACCGATGGCACCGACACTTGAGGCTTCAGCCCGAATTCTGGACGCAGCGCGTGCAAGCGGCCGGGTCTTCATGCTCGCCGAGAACGCACAGTATTGGCCTGAGGTGGTCGCTGCGCTAAACCTCATTCGGGAGGGTGAAATTGGCGACCTGGTTACCGGTCGCGCCGCCTTCGTTTCCGAGTACAACCCCTACTGGTTCACGGGGCAAGCTTGGCGTCTTTCGCAGGCAAGGACCGGCGGTGGCATCACGATCGACGGTGGGTCACATTGGGTCCGGCCAATGCGGATGTGGTTCGGCAACATTACTCGTGTCGTGGGTGTAGTTGGCTATCCGATGGAGGAGATGCAGGGTGACTCGCTCATGCGATCCCTTGTCCAATTCGAGTCGGGTGTGTATGCGTCTTACGACGGCCTGATGGTGAACACGCCACTCGGACCTCAGGAGTCTTGGCGGATTACCGGGACCGACGGTGAGATTGTGATCGGAGGCTTCCCCGGGGGCGGGGTCACCCTTTACAACCGAAAGCACCGAGGAGGACGCTCGCTTGAAGGCACCTGGGGATACGCCATGAGCTTTGTTGGCGAAAACCAGGACTTCATCAATGCCATTCTGGATGGTGCCCCGCTCGCCGCCGGTCCGGAGGATTCGCTTCAGGAACTCCGGGTAGCGCACGCCATCTATCGTTCGGCAGCATCGGGAGCCTGGGAAACCGTCTGATTCACTAACCCCGCGCCTCGTCGATCAGGCGCGGGAGTTCGGCTAACGAGCGGATCACCGCACTTCCTGAGGTACGTTCAGGCGGATAGCGAACATCGCGGTCCAAAAGGACAGGGCGGATACCAAGTGCACGCGCGCCCTCAACGTCGGCGGTCAAGCTGTCGCCCACGTGCATGGCCTGGTTTGACTGGGACCGGGTGAGCCCTGCACGGGCAAGGGCGGCATCAAAGATTGCCTCGTCGGGCTTCTCGGACTGTACGACCCCCGATACCACCAGGAAATCAAAATGTCGGGCCAAGTCCCGGTGGATCAAGAGCGGCTCAAGCCACTCTTCCCAGTTCGAGACGACGCCCACAATCAGACCGTCCTGCCTGCGTCGCCGGTCAAGTTCTTCCAGCAATGGACGTGCATCTTCGAATAGAACCCAGGTGTCGAAGTCATTGAAGCGGATGTGACACGCATTAGCGATACTCGGGATCAACCGTTCAGGCACGCCACAAAGCCCGAGCATCTCGGAGTACAGCCACGTCCAGTGTGACTGCGACTTCCCAAGGGAGGTCGTGTGCCGGACGCCATCCCGAAAACGTGTCGCGATCACTGGCGCGATCCTACGCTCGGCCGCAACAAGTGCATCGGGCGTGATGGTTGCCCCATGAATGCCTGCCACGTCTGAGATCACGTCTGCCCAAGTCGGGCGGGCGTAAAGCAGGGTTTCACCGACATCGAGAAAGACAGCGCGTATGTAATCTGTCGTGGTCACGTTTCGGCCTCTGAAGATCCGCGGTCCGTTTGTCGCTGCAAGCCGCCGGTCACGCAACGGAACGATTGTCCCCGTCAACGAACCAACCGTCTATGGGTAGAGTGACTTTCCTGAACGATCCTCGAGAAGAATTGCATCGGTCGGGCATCTGCGCGCCGCGGCCCATATCCGCGCCTCGGTTTCCGCATCCGGGTTGACGAACCGGACCTTCCCAGACCCGTCAAGGGCAAACCCGATGGGCGCGAGTGCTACGCAATCCGCAGCACCGATGCAGACGCTTCGGTCGAGAATGATCATCAATGTCCCTGGACCCTTGGCCTCAAGCATGTCGTCTGACGTGTCGGCGGCCGTGCTCATGTGTCAATTATCAGGGCTACCATAGCCAAGTGAGCATCGATGTTCCGGAGGCATCAAGTCCCCAAGCCAACGGGTCGCGGACGGTAGACGTCAAAGGACTCCCATGCCGGCTCATTGACAGAGGACGGGGCGAACCGGTCATCCTCCTCCACGGAATTGGCGGGTCCGCCGATGAGTGGTCCAAAGTAATCCCCCAACTTTCAACGCGGTTCCGGGTCCTGGCACCGGATGCGCCAGGCCATGGGCTGTCGCCGGGGCCAATCGGTCGGACCCATTCGTACGACCTCGAGTTCTACACCCGATTTGTGCTGGGACTACTGGATGCGCTTGACATCGAACGCATTTCAGTTGTCGGCATGTCCGGTGGAGGCGCAATCGCCTTGAACGTCGCTACGTCCATGCCTGCTAGGGTAGACAGCCTTGCTCTAGTGAGTTCGGCCGGTCTGGGAACGGAAGTGGCGTGGTCGTACCGCCTTGGTTCGGTTCTGCCCAAACTCGTGCGTTTCGGACTTCGCCGCTCAACAGTCGCTTCCATTCAGTCATTTGGCCGCGCGCTTTGCTTCAACCCTGAAAGTGTTCCGGTTGGATGGGCCGAGAAGCGCTTGGAGATAGTGCGCACTGCCGGTGTGGTCGACGCGTTTCTGGCAACAGCGCACGCCACGATCGGGTGGTCAGGTCAGAGGAACAATTTCGTCCACCGCCTGCATCAGATCAAACAGCGGACGCTGCTCCTCTGGGGAAGAAATGACCCAATACTGCCGGTCGCGCACGCCATTCGTGCCGCGCGCCTCATCCACGGTTCCAGCCTTCACATCTACGAGAACTGCGGGCACATGCCCATCTGGGAGTACCCGGGCGATGTCTCGGTCAGGATTGGTGACTTCATCGCTGCACCGGTCTACTCGACCGTAGATTGAAAAGACATGGTGTCAATGTTCGGCGACCCATCATTCCGAATCTGCTGGAAGTGATGGTCATCTTCGGCCAGCAGACCAGCTGATCCCGACCGGAATGACCAATTTCGATTTTCCTCACGAGTTTCGGCACACCCCCTTCAGGATTTCCAAGTTGTGTCGATAGTTGTGATGAGCGGGTGGAGAATGCACCATCCGCGGCGCACCTCGCGCAACGGAGCAGATGAAATGATTGCGTCGACGATTGCCAACCGCGGGATCGAAGCCTACTCACGAGTACGCCTCGGGGCGTCTGACGCGGCAGTCACACGCGGACGTGCGTCCACTGCCGAACTCGCGGTCCAACCAAGCGTGTCACCGGATGTGTTGCTGCGGCAGATGCGGTCCGGGCGCACGCTGGCGGAAGTTTCCGTGAGCATAGGGCCGTCAACTCCAGCTCCGTCAAGCGGATCACGGACACCGGGTGCTCCCCGAAGCGAAAGTGACGGAGCCTACG
>Ga0194061_1000950_pt1 | contig 17501 bp, 16 predicted proteins | sample SepL2221m_MetaG_FD_163423 | JGI IMG/M metagenome (GOLD analysis project Ga0194061, IMG submission 163423) | Anoxic zone freshwater microbial communities from boreal shield lake in IISD Experimental Lakes Area, Ontario, Canada - Sep2016-L224-21m | ecosystem: Environmental > Aquatic > Freshwater >... | reverse complement strand
GGTTGTGGAATGGCTTGACGATCGCGGCTTTGGCAGTTTCACTGAGTTTGGTTGTGAATACTTCATCAAGGATATTAAGTGGTGGGGCAAACTCGGAAAATACCTTGTATGTGGTGGGTCAGAGTGTTTTGACTTTGATGGCGGGTGGTGGTGCGCTGACGCAGGTAGGGCATAAATCCTATGAAAAAATTCTCATTCAGTTGCATATTCCTAAAGAGTTTTGGCAGGAAACTAGCTGTGGTTTGTCTTGGTTATTAATGGTTTCTTTGTTTGGAATCAATGCTGCTTTGCCATCTTGGGCGCATAGGGTCAATCAGAGTGGGCTTGAGAATTTTGATAATAGGCGCGTAGAAAGTGCTAAGGCAGATTTTGAGAGGGCGATCGCGATGCGTCCTAACTATGGAGAGGCTTATTACAATCTTGGTTGGTTGTACGAAGAGCTAAATGATCTGGATAAAGCGAAGGCGCAGTATGAAGTAGCTGTACAAAGCGATCCGCAAAGATTTGATAATGCGATTACCTATGTTAAGGCGTTGAATAATTTAGGACGTTTGTATGTGATTAAGAAGGAATATGGAACGGCTGTACGTTTGTTGAGTCAAGGTGTTGAACGTGCTGGTGCGATTAGCTTACAAGACAAAGCAGGAGGGAGAGATGATTATTACAATCTGTTGAAAAATTTGGGTTGGGCAAGGTTTATGCAAGAGCGCTATGATGATGCGGAGGCGAAACTTGCAACTGCAATTAAGGTGAATCCCGATCGCAGTGCGGCTTATTGTTTGTTGGCGCAGGTTTTGGAGGCGAAATCGCCAAAAGACTCGCCAAATAACAAAGCAAAGGCGTTAGGGGCTTGGACAAAATGTGCTAGTAAAGCAACCTCTAGCGATCTCGCTAAGCCTGAAGATGATAATTGGCATGGATTGGCGAATAAGCATTTGAGTGAAGCGTTTTCTAGTAATAATTCTAATAAAGAAACGAGTAAGGAGAAATAACCATGCAAGGAAGAATTAAGGTTTGGCAAGGGATGTTGTTTTGTGGTTTGGGTGCGCTTGGGGCGATGACTTTGCCTGAGGTTGCCTCTGCTAATGTGCGAATCACTTCCTTGAGTCCTAAGGCGATCGTGATTCGGGATGGGGTGAGTAAGCCAGCTTGTTTTTGGATGTTGCTAGATGCAGATGATATCGTCAAGCCTGAGATTGATTCGGAGTTGGAGGTTATTTGTTCTGATGGTCGGGTACGAACAGTTGAGGCGGGTGAGTTTTCGGGGTTAGCAAGAATCTGTCCGCAAGCTTTTAGGAGATCTGGAGATACTTTTGATACTAAAGGCGAGGATGATTTTTTGAAATACCTCGATTTGCGTTTCTATACGGTGACTTTGCTGGATAGGTCGCAGGTGATTCGTTGGCAGGAGATGAATGGAGCGACGGGATATAGGGTACAGTTGGGTACTCGGCAAGAGACTTTGCTCGATCGCCAAGTGGATTGTCCTAATGTTAGCTATGGGGGGAATCAGCCTTTAAAGTTGGGTGTTGATTATAATTTTCTGGTTAAGGCGTTGGGAGGTAATAATTCTGAGTTTCGGTTGCGGTTTAAGGTTTTGACTGAGAAGGATAGTCAAGAACTAAATAAGAGAATTGCGGTGATTCAGTCAAATCAAGGGTTGCCAGAGATTGCGAAGGCGATCGCATTGGCGGATATTTACGATGAGTATGGATTGGCGGAACAGGCGATCGCAGTTTTAGAAAAGGCGAGCAAGTCGGGGCAGTCGGTGGCGATCGCGGAGCGGATGTTGGGTAATTTCTATTTGCAGGTTGGGTTGCGGGATGTGGCGGAGTTGCATTATCGCAGGGCGTTGGAGTTGGCGCAGTTGGAACAGAATTTGGAGGTTTTGGCGGAGGCGCAGATTGGGTTGGCGAAGGTGTTTGTGGTGAATGGGAAGAAGCAGGACGCACGGAAGTATTTACAGCTTGCTTTGGCTAATTATGCGAGTTTGGAGAATAGTGCGAAGAAACAGAAAGTGGAAGAATGGCTGAGCAAAATTTCGGGATCGTAGGATTTGGTTTAGCAGCGATCGAGATTAGATAAAATAAGCTGATGCGTACTGACACTATTTTCTTTCAGTTATTTCAAACCTTTGATAGTTTGTTGTTTGAGTTGGTGGGATTGCCACCTGAAGCAGCAGCAGGCTATCAATTTACTTCTGTAGAGATCAAGGAAAAAGCTTTTCGGTTTGATGGCATTTTCATGCCTGATGCAGTCGATAAAAATATTTGGTTTGTGGAGGTTCAGTTCCAAAAGCGTTCGGAGTTTTATTGGGAATTTATCGGTGAGATCTTTCTGTATTTGAGTCAATACAAGCCAGAGCATGATTGGCAAGCGGTAGCAATTTTTGCAAAACGCAGTGTTGAGCCTGAATTCCCGAAACAATTTAGGGCGCTGTTAGCTGGTGGGCATATTGTGCGGATATATCTCGATGAGTTGCCAGAGGATGAGTCGCTGAATTTGGGGCTTGTGAGGCTGATCGTTGCGCCCGATCGCGATGCGATCGCTTTAGCACAAAGTTTAGCGGGGCAAGTGGGACAAGGCGATCGGGTAAAGGTGATAGAATTTATTGAGACGGTTTTGGTATACAAGTTTCCCCAGATGAGTCGAGAGGAGGTTGAGGCGATGTTTACGTTAGGCGATCTAAAGCAAACAAGGGTATATCAGGAGGCACTCCAAGAGGGTGAGCGTCGTGGCGAGCAGCGCGGCGAATTGCGTGGTGAACTGCGCGGTGAACTGCGTGGTAAACAAAGCGGTCAAGTTTTGGGGCGGCAGCAGGGGCTAAGGGAGTTTGCGGTAAGGTTGCTGACGCGCAAGTTTGGGAAGGTGACACAGAAGACCGTGAAGCGGTTGGAGAAGTTGTCAGCCGATCGCTTGGAGGAGTTGGCGGAGGCGGTGTTGGATTTTGAGAAGGTGGCGGATTTGGAAGCGTGGTTGGCAAGTAAAAAGTAAAAAGGTCAAAGGAAAAAATTTGTAGGTTTAAGCATTTGCACGATAATCTGTAAATCCTTCGTAAAAATATCGTTTTACAAGCACTTAATCCTCTTTGATCTTGTCGATAAATTGTCCCTGCGTTGTGGGGCTTGGGCAAAGCATTACCCTTTAATGATATGTGGATCTGCTGCATCCCTATGTGAATTATATTTGTAAATGTCAAATTTTTTCCTGTTGGGTATATTTTTGCTAAGAGGTAATGATTTCTAGTATTTTTTTAGATAAAATTTATTTATATTAATCAGATGTAACTCACTGATGGCATCTGGCAAGCAAGAGGATGTTTAGGGCTATGCGTAAAGGTTTTGGCATTGCACTTTCGACGTTGTTGTTTTGTTTGCCTGTGCAAATTGTGCTGAATGAAAGATTAGAATCTCAAGTTTTGCAAGACATCAAAGCTGAAGCAGAAAGACTATATGAACAGGGTAATCAGCTATATAGCAAAAGTCAGTATCGTGAAGCTATAGAATCTTGGCAGAAAGCTCTAGAACTATATCGAATTCAAAAAAACAGAAATTATGAAGGCGATGTACTCAGCAATCTGGGCGATGCATACGACAGTCTCGGACAATACCAGAAAGCGATTGATTTTTATCAACAATCTTTAGTGATCGCAAAGCAAATCGGCGATCGCGAAGGTGAAGGATATTCGCTCATTGATCTCGGCAATGCATACGACAGTTTAGAACAGTACCAAAAAGCGATTGATTTTTTCCAGCAATCCATAGCGATCTTCAAGCAAATCGGCGATCGCAATGGTGAAGCAACGTCTCTCAATAATTTGGGCGGTGCATACAAAAATCTCGGACAATACCAGAAAGCCATTGATTTCTATCAGCAATCCTTAGCGATCCAAAAGCAAATCGGCGATCGCAATGGTGAAGCAACGTCTCTCAATAGGCTGGGACTTGCATACTACAGTCTCGAACAGTACCAGAAAGCCATTGATTTTTATCAGCAGTCCTTAGCGCTCCGAAAGCAAATCGGCGATCGCAATGGTGAAGCAACGTCTCTCAATAATTTGGGCGGTGCATACAAAAACCTCGGAGAGTACCAGAAAGCCATTGATTTCTATCAGCAATCCTTAGTGATCTTTAAGCAAATCGGCTATCGCAGGGGTGAAGGAAATACTCTCAATGGTTTGGGGCTTGCATACGAAAGTCTCGCACAGTACCAAAAAGCCATTAATTTTTATCAGCAATCCTTAGCGATCTTCAAGCAAATTGGAGATCGCAGGGGTGAAGGAAATACTCTCTATGGTTTGGGGCTTGCATACGACAGTCTCGAACAGTACCAGAAAGCGATTGATTCTTATCAGCAATCCTTAGCGATCCGAAAGCAAATCGGCGATCGTGAGGGTGAAGCTTCGTCACTCAATAATTTGGGCGGTGCATACGACAGTTTCGCACAGTACCAGAAAGCCATTGATTTCTATCAGCAATCCTTAGCGATCTCAAAGCAAATCGGTGAGCGCAGGGGTGAAGCAGCCTCACTTACTAATTTAGGGGATGTATACGCCAGTCTCGGACAGTACCAGAAAGTAATTGATTTCCATCAGCAATCCTTAGCGATCTTTAAGCAAATCGGCAATCGCAATGGTGAAGCAGCGTCACTCAATAATCTAGGCTCTGCATACGACAGCCTCGGAGAGTATCAGAAAGCCATTGATCTCTATCAGCAAGCCTTAGAAATCTTTAAGCAAATCGGTAATCGCAATGGTGAAGCAGCGTCACTCGATAATTTGGGTGCTGTATACGACAGTCTCGGACAGTACCAGAAAGGAATTGATTTCCATCAGCAATCCTTAGAAATCCTTAAGCAAATCGGCGATCTCAATAGTGAAGCAGTGTCTCTCAATAATCTAGGCACTGCATACGACCGTCTTGGACAGAACCAGAAAGCGATTGATTTGTATCAGCAATCCTTAGTAATCTCAAAGCAAATCAGCGATCGCAGTGGGGAAGGAAGTACGCTCAACAATCTGGGCAATGTCTTTGCTAAACTAAATCAGCCCGAACTCGCCATTATCTTTTACAAACAATCGATCAATGCTATTGAATCGATTCGCAAAGACATACGCGAACTCAGCAAAAAAGAACAAAAATCCTATCTATCCACTGTCGAAAAAACTTATCGCAGTCTCGCCGATCTCCTACTCAAACAAGACCGCATCCTTGAAGCCCAACAAGTCCTCGACCTCCTCAAAGTTCAAGAAATCAGCGACTACTTACGTTCCGAAACAATCGGAGACAACGCTAAAAAAGCTGACTACCAACCGCCCGAACAGAACATTATCGCTCTCAGTAACGAACTCGCCGAACTCCAGAAACTCGATCGCGAAGGCAAGCTTGACCCGCAACAACAACCGCGCCTCGCCTTCCTGACCAACAACGAAAAAGAACAAAACAAACAATTCAACGCCTTCTTGCAAACTCCTGCTGTCCAAAAAGAAATCCAAGAACTACGCCGTACCCAAAGCGCCCAAAATGTCGATATTCAGAAATATAACCGCCTACGGGGCAACCTCAGTAAACTCCAAAACGCTGCCCTCTTCTATCCCCTCGTCCTCGAAGATCGCCTCGAACTAATCCTGATTATCGCCAATGCTCCACCGATTCGCAAAACCATCAACCTCAAACGCACAGACCTCAACCAAGCCATAACATCATTCCTGAGCAACCTGCGCGACCCCAACTCCGAAGTCAAACCCGATGCTCAAAAATTCTATAACTGGCTGATCAGAAAGTGTCCGCTATTCCCAAATAGCTCACTCCAAAAAGCTGTCCAGCGATCGCCATGAATTTTGGTATCAATTAGATCGGGTGAAGAAGATTTATGCTGTTGAAACATGGATTTTTTATAGAGAAATTTTGATAATGCGTCTCTCTACATGAACCGAGTCTAGACAATGCAATGGTGATACTTAATATAGTTGTAGGCAAATGAATTATCTCAAAAGACACAAAAGAACGCGGAAAGAGCTAGTTTAAAATAAATTCTGGCGATCACATGTTTTTTGTGGCGAAGTTAACTTAAAAACTTTACTGAGATTAGTTTTTCAATCTTGAAATAAGTATACATTCATTTGAAAACCTCTATATGTTATGATGACGACTAGTTTGGGTATGTAGCTCAGTTGGATAGAGCATCAGGTTCCGGTCCTGAGGGTCGGGGGTTCGAGTCCCTCCATGCTCGTAGTTATGATCAAAAAGCAAAACTATTTCGGTGGGCAAAGCCCGCCGAGCCAAAATAGTTTCAATTTTTATTAAATTTTTGATGATTTGAAATCTATGGAACGTGGATTATTATGGCTGCCTCTGTTGGTTATGTTCTTTTGGCTCGCATGGGCTGGCTGGAATGAATACCAAAAAATTGAATCTTACAAACGTTGGGCTGAGCAGTTTGAACGCCACAAATACGATATTTATGCCGTGTTAGGGCAGAAAGGAGATCGCCTCACATGGGGCAGACCCACTCGCAAAGATCCTCTTGATATTCAGACCGTGGATCTTGCCGATATCGCTCGGATTAGGTTTCGCATAGATAGTAAATTTTTTGACGACCAAGATGCTGAGTTTCCCTTAAATCCCAAGAAAATCTCCTTGGAATTGGTAATGAAAACTGGCGAAATGCCTAGCATTAGATTTACAGATGTAGATATTGCGGCGGCTTGGTATCGATTTTTAAGCGATCGCTTAGCCTCAAAAATCCCATAAATTTCAAATGTCTAAACCAAATATCTACATATAAGTACCTCGGCTTAATAAAAACCAGAACCCCAAGAAACTGATTTGACCACGAAGCGATCGAATCAGTTTCTTGGGGTTTTATATTTAATTGTGCCTAAGTAAATATGTTAGATAGTGGAACAGGCTTCTAGCCTGTTGACGGGCAAGATGCCCATCCCACAACATTTTATATCTAATTGCAACCAGCTACTTAGCTACTTAGGTACATTGGAAATTGCTGCTATTTTTTAAGTTTTGTAAAGCTAATCTTAAAATAATTAAAATAAATTTAACGATTTAACAGCGATCCAAGGACGTTTATTGATTGGAAATCATTTCTTAACCTTCATATAAACGTAGCTTTAACTTCATCTCTTAGGCTTAATCCAAGTTGTGAGGGTTTATCTTGGAAGTTTTGTTAGAGGTTAGTTTAGAGTTGGTTTTAGAGTTCGTTAAGGCGATCGCGGTCGCAGCATTGTTACTGTTACTGGGCGACTTCTTCTCAACATTTTTTTATCATGTTCCCGAACATGTATTCGGTAAGTTCCATTCCATCGTGCATCACGGCAAAAACCGCAGTTTTCTTCACTATGCAGTTTTGACCAGAAATCCCCTCGTATTGTTAGATGGCATTCTAGGCGCAGTTCCGTATTTCATGTTCACGCCTTGGTTGTGGCAACTATCGTCTGTGGGTACAGTTATTGGGCTATTACTAGGTGAGTTTCATGTAGTTTGGCGACATGTTTCTATCCTTGAGTGGAAAACACCAGAGCCAGTGAAATATTTCTGTGATTTGCTATGCATTACCACTCCCGAAAGACATTGGCTGCATCATCAAAATGCCTTTGCCGCTTTTGGTGATATTTTCTCGTTTTATGAATATCCTGCTGAGAAATGGTTGCTTTTCCTGCGCTTTATCCGCCGCAAGTTTAAACAATCAAATCAACTAAGCACCTCAGCTTAAAAATACAGGCGGCGCGAAGCGCCGCCTATTCATACATTTTCCCCTATAATCTGGAATAAATCGCCAGCAAGTCATATAGGGGCAGGATAGGATTCATGGACGTAAAAGCCGCAGTTGCCTTCGCCGCAGGACAACCACTCAAAATCGAGACAGTCCAACTAGATCATCCCAGAGCAGGCGAAGTTCTCGTTGAAATCAAAGCCACAGGCGTTTGTCATACCGATGCGTTCACACTCTCAGGCGATGACCCAGAGGGATTATTTCCCGCCATTCTCGGACATGAAGGTGCAGGCGTAGTTGTCGAAGTGGGCGCGAATGTGAGTTCTTTGAAAGTAGGCGATCGCGTTATTCCTCTATATACACCCGAATGTCGTAATTGTTCCTATTGTCTGAGTGGCAAAACCAACCTCTGTCAAGCAATCCGCGTCACTCAAGGACAAGGCTTAATGCCCGATGGAACCAGTCGTTTTTCCATCAACGGCGAAAAAATTCATCATTACATGGGAACCTCAACATTTGCCAACTACACAGTTCTTCCTGAAATTGCCCTTGCCAAAATTCGTGATGACGCACCCTTCGAGAAAGTCTGCTACATCGGCTGTGGCGTAACCACTGGGATCGGCGCAGTGATTAACACCGCTAAGGTCGAAGTTGGGTCTAATGTCGTTGTCTTTGGTTTAGGGGGAATTGGTCTAAATGTAATCCAAGCATGTCGCATGGTTGGCGCAAATATGATCGTCGGCGTAGATATTAACCCGAAAAAACGATCTCTTGCCGAAAAAATGGGGATGACGCATTTTGTAAATCCTTTGGAAGTAGAAGGCGATCTCGTTCCCTATCTCGTCGATTTGACTAAAGGTGGTGCGGACTACAGCTTTGAATGTATCGGCAGAACTCAAACCATGCGTCAAGCCCTCGAATGCTGCCATAAAGGTTGGGGCGTAAGTGTAATTGTGGGGGTAGCTGGGGCAGGACAAGAAATTAGCACCAGACCATTTCAGCTAGTCACAGGTCGAGTCTGGAAAGGAACCGCTTTTGGTGGCGCAAAGGGACGCACGGATGTACCCAAGATTGTTGATTGGTATATGGAAGGTAAAATTGATATCGATAGTTTGATTACAAATGTGATGGCGATCGAAGAAATCAATGAGGCTTTTGCCATGATGCATAGGGGCGATGCAATTCGCACAGTCTTGACATTTTCTTAAAACCAAAAATCGTTTGGGGCGGGCGAAGCCCGCCCCAAACGATTTTTGGTTTTTGTTTTAAGATAATATTCTGTTTCGTTGTTTTTTTATCGGGGTCTTTTCGTTTTTAGTGATTTCATAACAGGCGTTACTGAAAACATTAACAATTTTCTGGACAAGTGAGGATAAAGCAAATACAATATATCCGCAAATTAAGGTACGTTCGCACCCATCGGAGGTCATTATTCCTGAACCCCTAACCCTGACTGTGAGTTTAAGAGGCAGCCGCGAAGTCAAGGACAACTATCAACTGATCCGCCTCACTGGACTTTTGGACGCTTTCTCTGAGCCAGCCTTTAAAAAGGTAATCGGAAAATGCGTCGAGGACGGTCCTTTTAACTTAATTTTAGATTTATCAACAATTGATTTTATTGATAGTTCTGGATTAGGGGTTTTAGTGCAGATGGCAAAAAAAACCCAAACCCTAGAAGGCACTCTCCAGATTATCACTAACCCTAGAGTCACCCAAACGGTAAAACTTGTTCGTCTAGATCAGTACCTATCACTTCAGACATCGATCGATGAGGCTCTGGCAAAGTTAGAACAAACTAAGAAAGAATAAACTGAAATTTATGAAATTTTAGTAATCAAGTTCCCCAAATAAGAATTTTAACTCAGATTAAATTGACAAATTTAACTTCTGTTTTAAGTTCTATTAAGAGGATTTTAGGTTTATTTGCCAAGGAACTATCCAAAGATTTAAGAGGGGGTATGGTTACAGGCTTTGCATACAAATCTAAAGACTTCGATCGCTGACGGTGATATTGTCAAGATCAATCTATGATGTAAACAGTGCAAAAAAAACAGTGCAGAAAATTTTATGGGCAGACCTAGGTCTGCCCATAAAAGTCTAAATACTACCTACAGCTTTTTAACTTATTCCGTAATGGCATTTCGCCCAGAAATTGACAACATTGCCGAGATTTCCGTCTCAGCCCTAGCCTATATTGGAGATGCTGTCTATGAAATGCAGATGCGGTTGCATTATCTCCTACCACCACGCAGCGCCAAGCATTATCACCAACTCGTAGTTAGTCAAGTTAGGGCTGAGCAACAAGCCAAGCTTCTCGACCAACTTAATCTCACTGATTTTGAGTCCGATCTCGTAAGACGCGGACGTAACGCGGCGGGATCTGCCTCGCGTAAAGTTGATCCCCACATTTATCAAAAGGCCACAGGATTTGAGGCTTTGATTGGTTATCTCTATTTAACCGATCGTGATCGCCTCGATCAAATTTTTACTCAGCTACTTAGCTATATTGACAACCCAGCGCCACCATGACATCGCAACCTAGACCCAAGTTCAAGAAGAGACCCGCCTCCGATCGCAATGCCGATAAAAGTACCGAGAGGAGTTTCGAGAAGCGTTCTGACAATCGCAACGATAGTCGTCCTGATAAATATTCAGATAAAAATTCTGACAGACGACCAAACCGAGACAGCGATCGCAGTTTTGAGAAGCCCTATAAGTCGGTAGATAAATATTCAGAGCGTAGTTTTGATAAGCCAGAGCGTAGCTTTGATAAGCGTCCTGACAATAACTACCAATCTCGACCAGATAAACCGACTAAATCTGGTGACAGGTATTCAGATAGTCGCTCTGATAGTCGCACAGACAGCCGTTCAGATAGTCGTTCAGACAAATATTCTGATAATAAGTACAGCGATCGCCGTCCTGAGAAAAGCTTTGATCGAAGCTTTGACAAAAGTTTTGATAAACGTGGCGACTCATCATCGGAGCCAAGATCTGACCGTGCTGATCGTGGCGATCGCAATTTTGATAAACCAATTGCCAAGAAATTTGGTGACAAGAAGTTCGGCGACAAAAAGTTCGGTGATAAAAAATTCGGCGACAAGAAGTTCGGCGATAAAAAATTTGGTAGCGATTCGAGAGATCGTAATTTTGGCGATCGGGATCGCAACTTTGGTGATCGGGATTCGAGAGATCGTAATTTTGGCGATCGCAAACTTGATCGGGATCGCAACTTTGGCGATCGCGCATCGGTTCCCAATTTTGAACGGCGATCGCTCCCACCAGTTTCGCGTAACTTCGATCCAGATGGCGAGTTAACCATCGTTGCGCCGACTCCAGCCGAAGAAAATCCCGATATTATCTATGGTCGCCATGCTGTTGAAGCAGTGTTAAATAGTGATCGCAGCATCAATCGGATTTGGGTTACAGCGAGACTACGTTATTCATCGGATTTCTTGCCTCTCATTGATGAAGCGAAAGCTGCTGGAGCCGTCATCGATGAAGTTGACAATACTCGCCTTGATCGAATCACTGATAATGGTCGTCATCAAGGGATCGCCGTTCAAGTCTCGGCTTATGAATATGCTGATCTTGATGAATTGCTGGTGAGTATCAAAGAAAAAACCACCGAGCCTGTGATCGTCATTGCCGATGGCATCACTGATCCCCATAATCTTGGTGCAATTATTCGTAGTGCCGCCGCCCTTGGAGCGCAAGCTCTTGTCATTCCCCAGCGCCGTGCTGCGGGGATCACGGCTACGGTTGCCAAGGTTGCCGCAGGTACATTAGAAATTCTTCCCGTGGCGCGTGTCGTCAACCTCAATCGCGCTCTTGAGCAAATCAAAGAAGCAGGTTTCTGGGTTTACGGAACCATGACTGATTCTGGTAACGCCATCCACAAAACCAAATTTTCTGGGGCGATCGCCTTGGTAATTGGCGCAGAAGGTGAAGGGTTGAGTCTCTCAATTCAGAAAAACTGTGACTTTATCGTTTCTATACCTTTAGAAGGAAAAGTGGAAAGTTTAAATGCGTCAGTTGCCACAGGAATGGCTCTATACGAGATTTTTAGACAACGTTGGGTAAATACGTTAAACCTGAACAATTTGTCTTGAAGTCCTGTTTTAAGTTATATAAAGATATAGAAGAAAAAATTTAATCGCGAAGCTTTTCTTCTGCCCCAAAACCATTCACTTTAGTTTGTAAAATCATGGGTGGTAAATTGTTTAAGAACATTTATACTGCAATTCTGGAATTATTTGGGTTTGCCCTGTGGATCGAAATTGTCACCGATTCACCACGATGCACCTATTATTTTGGTCCTTTTAGCAGCAAATCCGAAGCTGAAGCTGCCAAGCTCGGCTATATCGAAGATTTGGAATCAGAAGGCTGCAAGGGCATGACTGTAATGGTTAAGCGCTGCAATCCTGATGATCTAACGGTTTATGACGAATCACTGGATTTTAAGCTAGACCGTTTTGTTGCATTTAGCGGTCAGACTCTGTAATCACGAAATTGATGAACAAATTAGGGGGCTTATGCCCCTGATTTTTTATGAGATAAATGCACAGATATGTGTATGTGGGCGATCGCCGTACAGCACTTTAAATTTTTTTTTAGATTAAAATTCAAACTAGAGCGCTGCTCGACAACACTCTAGTTCGGTAATACTATTTTTGTGAGCATTATGTTATTTGGACTTGGCAAAAAATTAACGCTTCCAACGATGGCAGATGCTCTGGCAGGAAGAACCACGGCTATTCCGACAGCATCTCATCATTTTGTAAATGGTAAGGCGCTCAAACCTCCTTTTCCTGACGGGATGGAAACCGCGCTTTTTGGTTTAGGCTGTTTTTGGGGAGCAGAGCGTAAGTTCTGGCAACAGAATGGCGTATATATAACGGCTGTGGGTTACGCAGCAGGGCTAACTCCTAACCCAACCTATGAAGAAGTTTGTTCTGGCAAGACAGGTCATAACGAGGTGGTGTTGGTTGTGTTTGATCCCAAGGTGATTAGCTATGCTGACTTGCTGAAAGTTTTTTGGGAATCCCATAACCCAACCCAAGGAATGCAACAGGGCAATGATCGAGGAACGCAATACCGTTCAGGTATTTATGTCTACAATGATGCTCAAAGAAAACTTGCAGAAGATTCACGCGAAGTTTATCAAGATGCGTTGAAGGCTTCAGGAATGAAACAGGGCATTACGACAGAAATCCGTGATGCGGGTGATTTTTATTATGCTGAAGGCTATCATCAGCAATATCTTGCGAAAAATCCTGGTGGATATTGCGGTTTAGGTGGCACTAATGTTTGTTATCCGCCTGAGGCGATCGCAGCAACTTAAAAAATCAAGGTTTTGCAATGTAAAAAAGTAGGGGTAATTCATGAATTACCTCTACTTTTTTATAGGTTTTTGATTACCATTTCCGCAAGTTTACTGGCTGCACCAGCTTCTCCACATACTTTCCTTAAGCGATCGCGCATTTTTTCTAGCTCTTCAGGATGCTCAAGATAAAACAAAATCTGATTGGCAATCTCTGTAGGCGAAAGATTGCCCAAGAATTCTGGCACGATCGCTTCTCTCGCCCAGATATTTGGCCAAGCCAATAGTTGATTACGATTTTTAATTTGCGAAATCAAAATGAAATTGATGAGATTTGTTAAAAATTTCCCCAACAATGGCGCGGCGGCAAGCAATCCTGCGATCCCATCCCAACCAACTTTCATATTAGAGAGATTAGTGGGCAGTAAGACCATCATCGGTTGATGCAACGAGGCAAGCTCGGCAGTATTGGCTCCTGCGGTAGTAATGCAAATTTGACTGCTTTTTACGAGTTCGTGGGCAGGGAATTCACGATGAATTGACATAATCGTTCCCTTAGCCGTGACTAAGTTTAAGCCCGACAAAGTTGCGGTTCCGCCCTCACTGTCGGCGGTAGGAAAGCTTTCTTGAGCATATTTAGCTAAAATTTCGGGTGTGGTTGTCGGCGCGAGCGCGATCGCAAATTCGAGATCGGGACGCTTTTGGATGAGGATATCGACAAGGGCGATCGATATTGGTATACCGATTTTGATTTTATGCTCCTTAGAACCAGGCATAAAGCAAATGCGTTGCTTCGGTTGAATATTTTTGAGAGACTCTACCTCTACGCGATCAAGCATTAAATCACCGATCGCAGTTGCCTTTGATCGAAACTTGGCAGGGATTTTATTGGCGATCGCCTCATTTCGCACAGCAAATAAATCGATCCAGCGATACCATCGAGCTTGCCATTCTGCATAAATCAGGGTTTTATAACCTAGCCGCTTGGCGATCGCTAAAGTAAAAAATTGGTCGCCACCCAAAAAAATCACTATCCCCTGCTTTGACCATTGCCAATTTGGAGTGCGCCCCCATAGTAAGAAGTCAAAAAATTGTGACTGTGGTAACACGCGATCGACATTAGGAAAACTTTTAACTAGCTCCGCTTCATTGCCACTGGCATTTTGACAAGGAGATAGGACTACGGATATGCGAATTTGCTTTTTCTCAAGATTTCCTAAAGATTGTAAAGATATTTCTAAAGCTTTCAGAAAAGGATATACCCACGTCGTTAGTTCCCCTGGGGCATTAGATAAAATTAAGATATCTGTGGAAATATCGCTATTGGAAGGGGGATTTGCCATAGTTAACCAAACCGTAATAAATCTTGAAGTGAACTAAAAACTTCCTGTCCTCTCTACTTTATGGGTTTATTGGGACAAATTGAAATGACGGGATCGAATTCGCGATAAGATTATGCACTCATAATCAAGTTAAATTAAAGGCTAGTAACTAAGCTTTTACCTAGATTTTATCTAAAATTTTTATAACCGTCACGCATGTGGATTTAAGTAGTTTATTTGATACAGCAAAACCCGTCATTGGGGTGATCCATCTTTTGCCGTTGCCCACTTCGCCGCGTTGGGGGAGCAGCCTCAAAGAGGTGATCAATCGAGCAGAACAAGAAGCAACCGCGCTCGCGGCAGGTGGAGTCCAAGGGATTATTGTAGAAAATTTTTTTGATGCCCCATTTACCAAGGATCGCGTTGATCCTGCGGTGGTCAGTTCCATGAGTCTAATTGTCCATCGTGTCAAGCAGATGGTCGGTATTCCCGTTGGTATTAACGTCCTGCGAAATGATGGTCATAGTGCGCTAGCGATCGCCTCCTGTGTGGGCGCTCAGTTTATCCGCGTCAATGTCCTGATGGGTGTAATGGCAACTGACCAAGGAATCATCGAGGGTGATGCCTACAAGTTACTGCGCTATCGCCGTGAACTTGGCTCAGATGTAAAAATCTTTGCTGATGTTTTAGTCAAACACGCTCACCCAATGTCAGTGCCGCAAATTTCCGCCGCCGTTCACGATACAGTACATCGCGGACTTGCCGATGCGGTGATTTTGTCGGGATGGGCGACAGGTAATCCGCCAACTAGCGAAGATCTCAAGGAAGCCAAAATAGCCTGTGGTGATACGCCGCTCTTGGTTGGTTCTGGTGCAACATGGGATAACGTTCCGCAATTGATGGAATATGCTGATGGTGTGATTGTGTCTAGCTCGCTCAAGCGTAATGGTCAAATTCAACAGGCGATCGATCCGATCCGCGTCAGTCGTTTTGTCGATGCGGTACGGCTAGATGTTATCAATAAAAAAAATCAACATGTCGCAGAAGAGCAATTGCGGCGATCGCCCTCTATACCAATTGGGTAAAACAGTTGGGTAAAATCTTAGTCTATTAGTTAGGTAGGTGTAAATTGTCGGGAACAACTACAAGAAAACGTCCTGAGCCTTGGTTGCATCGGTGGTCGCGCCCTGCGATCGTCGCGTTGACTCTATTTGGCTTTTCTCTCACAACCTATTTGACCGTCACTCACTTCTTTGGTCAAAAGGTCGCCCTCTGCAATGTTGAAGGTAGTGGTTGTGATCTGGTACTCAGCAGTGAATATGCCAAAATTTTTGGGATTCCCTTAACGATTTTTGGCGCTTTGGGCTATCTGACGTTAGGACTTTTAGCTGGATTACCATTAATCTTAAAAAAAGATGATCCCAAAGCACAGTCCCAACTTAAGGAATTAGCAAATTTCTTGATGTTTATGGTGTCCTCTTCGACATTTGTGTTTAGTGGCTACTTGATGTATCTACTTGCATCTGGCAGCATTGGTGGACAGCCGCAGGTATGTATTTACTGCATATCTTCAGCCGTAACTATGACCACAATTTGGTTGCTAACAGTATTTGGTGCTGCATGGAAAGATGTGGGGCAGTTATTTTTTACTGGGGCGATCGTGGCAATCGTCACTCTTACAGGCACGCTTGGCGTTTATGCTAGCCAAAGTAAGATGTCGGCTCAGTCTAATTCTTTTGCAGGACGCTTAGCGCAACATTTAACTGTAACTAATGCCAAAATGTATGGCGCTTATTGGTGTCCGCATTGTCTAGATCAGAAGAAAAGATTTGGTGAAGCCAAAAAATTAATTCCCTACATTGAGTGTGACGCTAAGGGCGAAAATCCCCAACCTGCACTATGTCAAGAAAAAGGAATTAAGGGGTTTCCCACTTGGGAGATCAATGGCAAGATGCTTTCGGGTGAGCGTTCTTTAGATGAGTTAGCCGATGCGTCTGGTTATAAAGGCGATCGCACCCAATAATCCCTAAAAAAGCGGCGCTGTGCGCCGCCTTTTGTTATTACTAGAATCGGTGACTATATTGATTGCCATTTATCCAGGTAGTTTTGATCCAATTACTTTTGGACATTTAGATATTATTAAGCGCGGCAGTCATTTATTCGATCGCGTGATCGTTGCTGTATTACGCAATCCTAATAAAACGCCGCTATTTACAATGGACGAGCGAATTGTACAGATCCGCAAGGCAACGCAACATTTAAGTAATGTGGATGTGGATACATTTACTGGGCTAACTGTGACCTATGCCCATCTTAAGCAAGCCCAAGTTTTAATTCGAGGATTACGCGCCGTTTCTGACTTTGAGATGGAGTTACAGATGGCGCATACCAATAAGACCTTGGCAAATGACATTGAAACGATTTTTCTGTCAACTTCTAATGAATACAGTTTTTTAAGTAGTAGCGTGGTGCGAGAAATTGCGAGGTTCGGAGGCGAGATCGGACATCTAGTTACACCTGAAGTAGCGATCGCCCTAAGAGAAAAATTTCCCCAAGACTAACTTATAAATCTTGAGTTAAAGTGTTCACAGACCAAGCAATGTTATGCTCGCCAACCTTAAGGAGCATTCACATATATGAAAGCAATAATCGCCGCGATCGCTGCAATTGGTGCAATGAGTTCATTGGTGGGATCAGCGAATGCTGATGTATCTATCAATCTTAGATTCGGTTCCAGTCCTTCCTATCGCTCTTATCCAGAACGTTATAGGAATTATCGTCATCACAATAATAATTCTAGGGTCATAGTCCGTGAGGTGTATCCAGCAACAACCATAGTTCGTGAGGTATATCCAGCAACGGTTATCTATTCTTCTAAGCCATTTGAAAGACGCTACAACTCATCTCAGGATGATCGCTGTGGCGATCGCTATATTGTTGAAAATCGTTCACGTTAAATAAAAAAGAGCCTGCACAAGCAAGCTCTTTTTTATTGGGGATAATTTTATGAGGATTGTTTAAGGTTTTCTGCGCCTTTGGTTTTTATGCTTAAGCCATATTACGAGTCATCAAACTCACAACCGCAGCTAAAGATTTAAAACCACGTTTGATTTTTTGCTTACGCTGCA
>Ga0194061_1000949_pt1 | contig 17510 bp, 18 predicted proteins | sample SepL2221m_MetaG_FD_163423 | JGI IMG/M metagenome (GOLD analysis project Ga0194061, IMG submission 163423) | Anoxic zone freshwater microbial communities from boreal shield lake in IISD Experimental Lakes Area, Ontario, Canada - Sep2016-L224-21m | ecosystem: Environmental > Aquatic > Freshwater >... | reverse complement strand
CCGCACGTCATCCGGGGCATCAACCACCACTACTGCGTCCCAACCACCAGCGAGTCCGTTTTCTACCAGCAGCGGCAGGTCGTAAACCACCACGGCATCGGCCGGCGCGGCGGCCAGCAGGTCGGCAGATCGGGCGGCGATCAACGGATGCATGATGGTGTTGAGTGCCAAGAGCCGAGCCGGATTTCCAAATACGATTTTGGCTAAGGCCGCCCGGTCCAAACGGCCGTCGGCGGTTAGAACCTCGGCTCCGAACTCGGTCACAATCTCACTCAGAGCTTTGGTGCCCGGTTCGACGAGCTGCCGGGAGATCTCATCAGCATCGATCACGAGCGCCCCGCGCTCGGCCAACAACCTGGCGACCATCGACTTCCCTGAGCCGATTCCGCCCGTCAGACCAATCCGCAACATGCACTCAGCCTAGGGCGAAAAGCAGTCAGGGCCGCACACCGAGTGGTCTGCGGCCCTGACTGTCAAACTTGGTTACTCGGCGCTGGTTGAATCTTCACCCGTCAACTTGTCGCGAAGCGCCTGGAGCGCCTCGTCCGAAGCCAACGTGCCGCTGGAGTCGTCAGCTTCGCTCGTGTACGAGGTGGCTGATTCGCCTTCGACGACAGCGGCGGCGTCAGCCACACGCGCATCGGTGATCTGCTTCTGGTGTGCTTCCCAACGCAGGTGGGCATCCGCGTACTGCTTCTCCCACTCGACTCGCTCGTCCTCGAAGCCGGCCTTCCATTCTCCGGTGTTCGGGTCGAAGCCCTGCGGCCCGATGTAGGCGCCGTGGTCGTCGTACGACGGCGGCATTCCGTAGAGGTAGGGATCGAACGCGTCGTCCGCGTCGGCCACTCCACTCTCGTTCGCCTGCTTGAGCGAAAGGGAAATCCGGCGACGCTCTAGGTCGATGTCGATCACCTTCACGAAGATGTCGTCTTCGACCTGGACTACCTGCTCGGGGATCTCGACGTGGCGCTCAGCCAGTTCGGAGATATGGACAAGACCTTCGATGCCCTCTTCGACGCGAACGAACGCACCGAACGGCACCAACTTGGTGACCTTGCCGGGAACAACCTGCCCGATCTGGTGGGTACGAGCGAACTGCTGCCATGGGTCTTCCTGAGTGGCCTTGAGCGACAAGGAGACGCGTTCACGATCCATGTCAACTTCGAGCACCTCAACAGTGACTTCCTGGCCAACCTCGACGACCTCTGACGGGTGATCGATGTGCTTCCAGGAAAGCTCGGAGACGTGAACCAATCCGTCGACCCCACCGAGGTCAACGAAAGCTCCGAAGTTAACGATGCTCGAAACCACACCTGGACGGATCTGACCCTTTTGCAGTGTCGTCAAGAAGTTCTGACGAACCTCCGACTGGGTCTGCTCGAGCCAGGCTCGACGTGACAGCACGACGTTGTTGCGGTTCTTGTCCAGTTCGATGATCTTGGCTTCGATCTGCTTGCCGACGTAAGGCAGCAAATCGCGGACTCGGCGCATTTCAACGAGCGAGGCCGGCAGGAAGCCGCGGAGGCCGATGTCGAGAATCAGGCCGCCTTTGACGACCTCAATGACGGTGCCGACGACGACGCCATCTTCCTCTTTGAGTTTCTCGATGGTGCCCCAAGCGCGTTCGTACTGGGCCCGCTTCTTGGACAGAATCAGTCGACCTTCCTTGTCCTCCTTCTGGAGTACGAGGGCTTCGATCTGGTCACCGACCTTGACAACTTCATTCGGGTCAACGTCATGCTTGATGGAAAGTTCGCGGGAGGGGATGATTCCCTCGGTCTTGTAGCCGATGTCGAGCAGAACTTCGTCCCGGTCGACTTTGACGACTATGCCCTCGACGAGATCTCCGTCGTTAAAGGGCTTGATGGTCTCCTCGATCGCGGCCAAGAAGTCCTCGGCTGAGCCGATGTCATTGATGGCGACCTGAGGTACTGAGGAAATTGCGGAGATTACGGTCATGGGGTTGTTTGTCCCGGCGGATAGAAGTCGTTCCTGATGCGAGTGGGCCCGTGTTCGCCGGCCGTGGGTTCCTGGTCGGGCGACCTGGTGTACTCATGGAACGAACTGCGCGAGCCTGCTAGGTCCGAGGACACGCAAGCCCAACCGCGTCCGCCAGAATACGGAGGTGGACGGACAAGGGTCAAACCAGGTAGCGCCAGGCGCGGTAGACCGGCGCCGCTTAGAGCATTCGACGAGTGTGGCCGCAGCCCGGAAGTGGTGGGATTCAGATGCAGAGGCCTATTGGCAAGCCCATGGAGAATTCCTCGGTACAGCCGATTTCATCTGGTGTCCCGAAGGCTTGAACGAAGCGACGGCTGGGCTGCTTGGGCCCGTTGCCGGGGCCGATGTGCTGGAGATTGGCTGCGGTACCGCGCCGTGCTCGCGTTGGCTGGCCGGCCAAGGTGCCCGCGTCACCGGCCTCGATCTTTCCCTTGGGATGCTCTCAATTGCCCGAGAGTTGGGTACGTCAACGACTCAAGTGGCTCTCGTCCAGGCCGACGCCGGTCGGTTGCCTTTCGCCGACGACGCCTTCGATATCGCCTGCTCTGCCTACGGAGCGCTCCCCTTCATTGGCGACTTAGCTGGCGTCTTCAACGAAGTAGCCCGCGTGCTTCGCCCCGGCGGAGCCTGGGTGTTTTCGCTCACCCACCCGATTCGCTGGTGTTTTCTCGACGACGGTTCGGAGCGCGGGCTGGTCGCCCAGAACTCTTACTGGGACGAACGCGCCTACGTCGAACTGGATGAAGACGGTGAAGTCGGGTACGCCGAGCACCACCACACGATGGGTGCCATCGTGCGCTCCCTGTCAGAAACAGGATTTGTCATTGTCGACCTAATCGAGCCAACCTGGCCCTCTCACCATGATCAATCATGGGGCGGTTGGAGCCCACTTCGTGGCCGAATTCTGCCCGGCACGGCGATCTTCTCCTGTGTCCGGCCCGGCGTCGGTGGCGAGTAGCCTCGACAGGTGGCTTCCCAGACGGTTTCCCCAGCCGCCCTGTTCCGGGCAATGCGGCCCCGGCAATGGCTTAAGAACGTGCTCGTGTTTGCAGTCCCGCTTTCTGCAGGAAGTCTGTTTCACAGCACCGTGGGCCTGCGTGTGGGCGTCGCGTTCGTTTCCTTTTGCCTCGCCGCGTCGGCTACCTACCTGATCAACGACACGGTCGATCGAGCGGCTGATCGTGAGCACCCCACCAAGCAGTTCCGACCCATCGCCGCCGGGTTGCTCAGCCCCACCCTTGCGGTTAGCGCAGCCGTCGCACTCTTCGTCGCTGCAACTATTCTTGCTTGGCTGGTGCGTCCGGCGCTTTGCTGGACTGTCGTGGCATATGTGGCAGCGACTCTCGCGTACAGCCTCAGGTTCAAGCACGAGCCGGTAATTGAACTTGGACTTCTTACTTCGGGGTTCTTGCTTCGAGCCGTTGCTGGAGGAAGCGCAACGGGCACGCCAATCTCAAAATGGTTCTTGATCGTGGCGGCATTCGGCTCACTTTTCATGGCAGCCGGAAAGCGCTACGGCGAACTCGTTTCGCTCGGCAAAGATGCCGGCTCCACCCGTCGGAGCCTGGCGGGCTACACGACTTCGTACCTAAGGTTCGTCTGGGCACTGGCGGCCGCTGTAACTGTCACGGCGTACTGCCTCTGGGCCTTTGAAGTGGGGGCTACCCCCGCGTCTTTGCCATGGGCGATCTGGTCAATCGCACCGTTCGTATTGGGACTGCTTCGCTACGCGGTCGATGTTGACGCAGGCAAAGCCGACGCGCCAGAGGATGTAGTGCTGGGCGACCGTGTGCTTCAGATCGTCGGCCTGATTTGGCTGATTCTGTTCGGATTGGGGGCCTTCGGTGTCTGATTCTCTTGCCGGGCTGGGCACCGACGGCACCTTGCTGTCGGGCTGGGGTCGCACAGCTCCCACTCGCGCCCGAGTAAGCACCCCAATGTCGTCTGACTCGCTAAGTAATTTGGTTCTCGAAAGTGGGCACCGCGGCATCCTTGCCCGAGGTCTGGGACGCGCTTACGGCGATGCAGCCCAGAACTCGGGTGGTGATGTCGCCGACCTTGCGCGATTCGATCGTATTGACCTTGACCCGGACACAGGCATAGCGAAGATCGGTGCCGGAGTGAGCTTGGATCAGTTACTTCGCAAGGTTCTACCGCTCGGCTGGTTCATTCCCGTTACGCCAGGCACCCGTCAGGTCACCATCGGCGGTGCTATCGCCGCAGATGTGCACGGCAAGAATCACCACATAGATGGCACTTTCGGCGCCCACATTCTGGAGCTTGAACTTGTCGGTGCGGATGGGGTCTATCGCAAGCTGACGCCGCAAGATCCCGCGGCAGATTTCTGGCTGACAGTTGGCGGCATGGGCCTCACAGGACTAATCACGCAGGCTTCAATGCAACTTCTACCTGTCACAACTTCCTCGTTGCGGGTTGATACTGAACGAGCCACCGACCTCGACGACTTGATGTCTCGTATGACTTCCGGTGACGATGATTACCGCTACTCGGTGGCTTGGATCGACTGTGTCGCGGGTGGTCGCTCTCTGGGCCGGGGTGTTCTGACTCGAGGAGATCACGCCAAGCTTGAAGAGTTGTCCATGGCGGATCGCGCTACGGCACTTGAGTTTGATCCGAAAGTGCGGCTGGGCATTCCGAATGTGATACCCGGCGGCTTGCTGAACCGGTACAGCATTTCTGCGTTCAATGAACTCTGGTATCGCAAGGCACCTAAATCCAGGGCCGGCGAAATCCAATCGATCGGAACGTTCTTCCACCCGTTAGATGGAGTTCGAAACTGGAACAACGCATATGGCCCCAGCGGCTTCCTGCAGTATCAGTTCGTAGTTCCAATGGAGGCTAGCGACCTGATCCGGATCGCCATCGAAAGGCTGCGCAAGGTCCCAGCTCCCTCGTTCCTTGCGGTACTCAAACGTTTTGGTGCTGCCAATCCGGCCCCGCTGTCCTTTCCGCAGCCAGGCTGGACGCTCGCGCTCGATATCCCCGCGGCCATTCCGGGGCTGTCGGTTGCCTTGTCGGAATTGGACGACCTGGTGGCCGCTGCGGGCGGCCGCATCTATTTGGCCAAAGACTCCCGCCTGCGCCCAGATCTGCTGCCGCTGATGTATCCCCGGCTCACCGAATGGCAATCGGGGCGCGCCAGACTTGACCCAACTCATCGGTTCAATTCGGACTTAGCCAGGAGGCTTCTACTGTGATCGATGCGTTAGGTAACCCGCAGACAGTCCTAGTGCTCGGCGGTACCAGCGAAATTGCTTTGGCGACCGTTGCCAAACTGGCACGTCCGAAGCTAGTTCGTGTCGTCCTTGCAGGGCGTCCAGGCCCCGATCGTGCTGCGGCTGCCGCGAGCATCTCCGGGCTCGCGGACACTGTGGAAGAGGCAGATTTCGACGCAACTAAGCCCGAAACTCACGCCGCGTTCGTTGCCAGCGTTTTCGCCGAAGGGGATATCGACGTCGTGCTACTGGCCTTCGGGCTCCTAGGCGACCAAGACGAGGCTGAGCGCGATTCAGCCGCCGCCGTGCTCGTTGCCCAAGTTAACTATGTCGGCGCGGTTTCGGTCGGACTGAACATTGCCCACCATCTGGATGAACAAGGCCACGGAGTACTAGTCGTGCTTTCGTCGGTCGCCGGCGAACGCGCGCGCCGATCGAACTTCGTGTACGGATCTAGCAAGGCAGGACTCGATGCATTCGCTGTGGGGCTAGGCGACGCGTTGCACGGTCGAGGTCCGCGGGTGCTGGTAGTGCGACCCGGATTCGTTCGAACAAGAATGACCGCCCATCTAGCCGATGCCCCACTCGCCGTAGACGCGGACGAGGTTGCGGCCAAGATTGTTAGTGCAATAGCTAAGGGTCGTGAAATCGTCTACGCACCGGGCGCAATGCGTGTGGTGATGTCAGGTCTACGCCATCTCCCGCGACCGATATTTCGAAAGTTGCCGTTCTAATCAGTGCGCGGCTTCATCCCACGTTGACCCAGTACCGATGCTGATGTCCAGCGGGACTAACAACGGATACGCACCTGACATGCGACGAGTCACAATCTCAGCCACTTGGTCCCGTTCGCCGGGACCTACTTCGATTACAAGTTCATCATGGACCTGTAGGAGCAGTCGCGATTTGAGTTCACTCGCTTTCAAATCCTGATCAACATGAAGCATTGCGACTTTGATCAAATCTGCCGCTGAGCCCTGAATTGGTGCGTTCAAAGCCATTCGCTCAGCCATTTCGCGGCGTTGGTGATTCTCGCTAGTCAGATCTGGCAAGTAGCGTCTCCGTCCGAGCAGAGTCTCGGTATAGCCCGAGATTCGTGCCGCAGCAACAACTTCGTTCAGGTACGCGCGTACTCCCCCAAAACGTTCGAGATAGTTCTCGATCAGCAACTTGGCTTCGCTCGCCGCGATTCCGAGTTGCTGAGATAACCCAAATGCCGAAAGCCCATACGCCAGTCCGTAACTCATCGCCTTTATACGCCTGCGCATTTCCGCATCAACCTGCTGGTGATCAACCCCAAACACTCCTGCAGCCATCGTCGTGTGCAGATCTTCGCCACTTCGGAACGCTTCGATAAGTCCAGAATCGTGCGACAAATGAGCCATGATTCGCAGCTCGATCTGGCTGTAGTCGGCCGTAAGCAGTTCGGAGAAGCCTGCGCCAACCGTGAATGCTGCCCTAATGCGACGCCCAGCTTCGGTCCGAACCGGGATGTTCTGCAGGTTCGGGTCAGTGCTAGACAGTCGACCCGTCGCTGCCACTAATTGATTGAACGTGGTGTGGATTCGACCATCGGCGGCCACCAGCGGAATCAGGCTGGCCACAGTTTGCTTCAGTCGAATGACATCGCGCCAATGGAGCAGCACCGGCAGCAGCGCGTCGTCGGACGCGGAAGCAAGCCACTGCAATGCGTCAGCATCGGTGGTGTAACCCGTCTTGATCTTCTTTGTCTTTGGTAGGCCGCGCTCCACAAACAGGATCTCTTGTAACTGTTTGGGCGATCCTAGGTTGAATGGCCGCCCGACGATCTCATGTGCCTGATGTTCTGCCGCTGCGCTTTGCTCAGCGAAATCGGCTTCGAGCCGCTGGAGCACGCCTTGGTCAACGGCTATGCCCACCCGTTCAAGCTCAGCCAAGAGACGCACCAGTGGGAGTTCGACGTTGTTAAAGAGGTCACGCGCGCCTCTTGCTTCGGTTTCCTTGCGCAACGCCAAAACTAGTTCACGAACCGCCACCGCCCTGGCCGCATGATCAGTTGAGTGCGACGCATCTAGGTCCAGGCTCAACTGATCTGCTGAATCAGAATCAGGCAGCGAATGCCCTAGGAAGGCTAGACAGACATCGTTCAGGTCGAATGAACGCTGACCCGGAGCCACTAGGTAGGCGGCCACAGCGGTGTCGAAATCGATGCCCGCAACGTCGAGTCCAGATGACCACAGCGCTAGGAGCGGGCCCTTGGCGTCATGCCACCATTTCGGACGCATTGGATCGGCAAGCCAGGCCGCCAAAGCCGTGTCGTCCGTAAGCTCAGCGGGAACAACCGAAGCCGTGCGCCCTTCGGCAGCTAATGCCAGCGCACGCACCTGCCCAATTCCGCGGCCCCAACTGCCAGCCACGTCGACTGCAACCGCAGATCCGATTCCCGCGTACTTGTCCAACCAGGCGCCCAAAGTCGCGGTGGTAAGCACGTCTACTTCAGGTTCTGGAATAACTTGTTCAGGCGAAGCCACGGCAACCTGGGGGCGTAGTGTCGGGCCTAGCACAGTGAACAAGCGCTCACGTAGGGCACGAAACTGCAGCGAGGCTAGGACCGTCTCAACAGCCGCGACGTCAATGTCGACCCGGCCAAGATCCCCCGGTGCCACGGGTAGATCGACATCGCGGACAAGTTCGGTCAGGCGCCGATTGGTTAGGACCTGGGCTAGTGCGGCCCGCAACGAATCGCCCGCCTTACCCGGTACCTCATCCACCCGGCTGACAAGGTCCGCCAACGTTCCAAAATCGCGAATCCATTTGACCGCCGTCTTTTCGCCAACTCCTGGGATGCCCGGCAAATTGTCACTTGGATCCCCGCGCAACGCCGCATAATCCGGGTACTGCCCGGGAGTCAGGCCGTACTTTGCAAACACAGCATCCGGAGTCATCCGGGCAAGTTCAGACACCCCACGCACCGGGTAGAGCACCGTGATGTCGCCATCGACAAGGGCGAACGCGTCACGATCCCCAGTAATGATGGAGACTTGGAATCCCTCGCGTTTGGCCTGGGTGGCGAGGGTGGCAATCACATCGTCAGCTTCAAAACCCGCCGCCTGGACGGCAACGATGCGCATCGCGGCAAGGACCTCTTTGATGAGGTCAACCTGGCCCCGAAAGGCCTCCGGACTGGCCGCTCGGGTGGCCTTGTATTCCGGGTACTGTTCCGTACGGAACGTTTGCCGCGACACATCAAAAGCAACGGCGACGTGACTCGGATTCTCGTCGCGCAACGCATTGATCAACATGGCCGTGAAACCGTGGACCGCATTGGTGGGTTGGCCTGTTGAGGTCGAGAAGTTCTCAACTGGCACCGCGTAGAACGCCCGATAGGCCAGCGAATGGCCGTCAAGGAGCAATAGCCGGGGGCTCTGATCGTCGTTCACGGCACGATCCTAGGGTTAGGTCATGACTTCGCCTGACCAGCAACCGGTGACCGCAGCGCCCGGCGTTTACGAATCATTAGCAGAGGTGGGCAACGGGGCCCTCGGCGAGCGCATGGGGATCGAGATGCTCGAAGCGTCCGCGACGCTCGTGCGAGCCCGGATGCCGGTTACCGGAAATACCCAACCCTTCGGGTTGCTACACGGTGGGGCCTCTGCGGTTCTGGCCGAGCAAGTCGGTTCGTATGCAGCCCAGATCCATGCGGGACCGGGTCGCCATGCCGTCGGAATCGAACTGAACATCAGCCACCACAAGGCGGTGCGCGATGGTCACGTGGAGGCCACGGCGATCGCTGTCCAGTTAGGAAGCACAACAGCCACCTACGTCATTTCAATCGCCGACGAACAAGGCAATCAGGTTGCCTCAGCCCGGTTGACTTGCCTACTGCGCGATAACCGCTAGCACCCAACCTGAAGTCGAAGGGTCGCCCCATTGCGTGGTCTAGGAACCTTACTGAATGTGGGCGCAATCCTGCTGGGCTCCGGGATTGGCACTTTGCTCGGAGAGCGATTGCCCCAGCGCACCGCCGACACAATCACCGACGGGATCGGCCTAATCGTCCTCGTCGTTGCTGCACTAAACATAGTTGCAGTCAGGGATGAAGGGTTCACTGCGGCCGTGGGGTCTAGTGCCATTCTTGTTGTGCTCGGTGCCGTCGTATTGGGCGGGATAACAGGTTCGCTGGCGAACCTGGAGGCGCGGACCGAAGGGCTAGGTGCGTGGCTTAAACGCCACCTCGTCCGGAAGGACGGCGGCCAACCGCGCTTCGTAGAAGGCTTTGTCACCGCAAGTCTGGTGTTTGTGATCGGACCATTGGGAATCCTTGGATCCATCTCAGATGGGATGGGTCACGGGATCGACCAACTTGCACTCAAGGCAATCCTTGATGGCATCACTTCGATTGCGTTTGCGTCGGCTTTCGGCTGGGGAGTTTCGCTCTCAGCACTGGCTGTTGGTGTTTATCAAATCGGTTGGACAATCGTCGGAGGGTTGGTGGGAGGTTTGCTCCCCATCGCCGAGATTTCATCGATCACTGCCACCGGAGGCGTCCTGCTCCTTGGCACCGGTATGCGCCTACTGCGGGTACGCGCAATCCCAGTCGCCGACCTGCTGCCAGCTCTAGCCGTAGCGCCAGTCTTGACATGGCTGCTGACTACTGCCTTACACCGCTGACGACTTTCCACCAAGCTCATCAACAACCAGTTGAGCAACCTCGGCTAGCGATCGACGGCGATCCATCGCTGATTTCTGCAACCAACGAAAAGCCTCGGGTTCGCTCATCCCGTGCCCAACCATCAGCAGCCCCTTTGCCCGATCCATCAGCTTTCGGGTCGCCAACTGGTCCACGGCGGCATCCAGATCCGCGGTTAGCATTCGAACCTGCTGGAATCGGGCCCAAGCCACCTCCAGCGCTGGAAGCAGATCGGCTGCTCCAAAAGGTTTGACCACATACGCCATAACCCCGGCAGCCACAGCTCGTTCGACCAACTCCTGCTGACTGAAGGCGGTTAGCAGCACCACCGCCGAAATATCGGCTACCAGTTCGGCTGCGGAGATTCCGTCTAGTCCGGGAAGCTTGACATCGAACAGAGCCAAATCCGGCTTCAGTTCCCGCACCAGATCAACCCCGGCCTGCCCGTCTCCGGCCTGGCCAACGACTTCATAGCCGGCTTCGACAAGAAGTTCGACCAAATCAAGGCGGATCAACGCCTCATCCTCGGTAACTACTACCCGGCGGTTCACCTGCTCAGGGTACGGACCGAACCCGGCCGCTCATGCGTTCGGGTCCCCGCTACACTTTCGCAACGCGCCGGGTTGGCGGAATGGTATACGCGGATGGCTCAAACCCATCTGTCTGAAAGGACATGCGGGTTCGACTCCCGCACCCGGCACTCGTCCGACCCGGCTTCGGGAACGGACCTAATCCAACTCATTGGTCGTCGCAACCGACTCGGGCAAGGTCTGCGCAATGCGCGCCAGTAGTCCATTAAGAAACTTCGGGGATTCATCCGTCGACAGATCAGAAACAAGCTCGACTGCCTCGGACAGAACGACGCCCGTTGGGACCTGCCCCGCGAGGAGTTCATACACAGCGATTCGGGCCACGTTACGATCAACAATCGGCATGCGCTCCAACGGCCAATCGCCGGTGTTCGCAGCCAGGAGTTGATCGATTTCCGATTTGCGAGCGACCACTCCTTCAACAAGAGTTGAAACGTATTCGTTTAGCGGTGGATGCGCTGATCCGATTCGTTCTCCAAGAACGTCGGGGATTGCGACACTGCGAACCTCAGCTTCGAACAGGATGTCCAACGCCCGCTTGCGAGACTTGCCTCGAGCAGTCACGATCAGCCGTTGATGCGGCCGAGATAGCCGCCATCACGCGTATCGACCTTGATTCGCTCGCCTTGAGTTAGAAAGAGCGGCACCTGGATCTGGGCGCCAGTCTCTAATGTGGCCGGCTTGGTGCCCCCGGTGGATCGGTCACCTTGCAATCCTGGCTCGGTGTAGGTGATGACCAATTCCACCGACGCCGGGAGTTCGACGTAAAGGGGTACGCCTTCATGTAGTGCCACATTCGCTGTCTGGTTCTCTAACAAGTAGTTGGCGCCTTCACCAACCACAACGTCGGGGACATGAGTCTGCTCGTAAGTTTGGGCGTCCATGAATACCCAGTCATCACCATCGCGGTAGAGGTACTGCATCTCGCGCTTGTCTACAGTTGCGGTCTCAACTTTCACACCGGCGTTGAAGGTCCGATCTACCACTTTGCCGGAGAGCACGTTCTTCAGTTTGGTACGCACGAAAGCGCCACCCTTGCCGGGCTTGACATGCTGAAACTCAATAACGGTCCACAACTGGCCGTCAAAGTTCAGGACCAGACCATTCTTTAGGTCGTTCGTCGATGCCACGGGGATAACTCCTGTTTCGGGCGACTCTTGGCTAGCCGAGCACCAAAAGTTCGCGGGTTGGGGTGGTCAGCGACTCACAAGTATCGTCCCAGACCACCAACGTGTCCTCGATCCGGACCCCGCCACGCCCCGGTAGGTAGACACCGGGCTCGACGGTCACCGGCGTCGCGGGTAGCAGAATAGCGGTTTGTCCAACCGCCAGGCTCGGCGCCTCATGAATCTCTAGCCCAACTCCATGGCCTAGGCCGTGGCCAAACTGATTACCGAAACCAGCTTCGGCAATCAAATCCCGAGACACCTTGTCCACAGCTCCGGTGACTACTCCGGCTCGCAGCGCAGCTGTTCCGGCTCGCTGCGAAGTCCGAACTAGGTCGTGGATTTCCCGTTGCCAATCGGTTGGTTCAGCACCGACAACGTATGTACGGGTGCAATCGGCATGATAACCACGCACCATCGCCCCAAAATCAATCTTCAACAAGTCGCCAATCGCAATGGACTTTTCTGTGGGTTGGTGATGGGGAATCGCAGAATTTGCTCCTGAGGCGACGATTGTCTCGAAAGACACTGCGTCCGCGCCATGTTCTAGCATCAGCCAATCTAGGCGACGAGCAACTTGACGCTCGGTCAGCCCGACGCGAATCTCCCCGAGCAGGACTTCCAATGCGGCTCCTGACACGGCGCACGCCTGGGTTAAGTCTGCTAGTTCCCCTGCGTCCTTGACCACCCGCAAAGCCTCGACCACACCGGTCGCCGGAACTAAGTCCAGCGAACCTCCGGTGGCCGCCTGCAAACCGTTCAATGCGTGCACACTGACGTCATCTGATTCAAACCGAATCCCACCAAGGGAATCGGCCACTGCCCGAGCCGTTAATGCCAGAGCGCAGGCGCGTTCAATTACCCGCTCAATGTCCCCAGACTCAGCCTCAGCTTGGGTCAAGTAGCGAAAATCCGTTGCAAGCACGGTGGAATCAGGGCTAATGAGCAGGCCCGCGTTCGAGCCTGTGAAGCCGCACAAGTATCGGATATTGATCAGATTGGTGACCAATAGCGACGCGGGCCCATCGGTTTCTCGAAGGCGTTGGCGAAGGCTAGCTCGTCGGCCAGCGTGAATATCAGACATTCTTACAGTCTAAGCACATGTGAGTTGCCCCTTACTCAAGCCGAAAGTGACCGCAACGCCAACTCGTAAGAGCGAAGGCCAAAACCAGCAATCGTGCCGACGGCAACACCAGAGATCACCGAGGTATGGCGAAATTCCTCACGTGCGGCTGGATTAGATAGGTGAACCTCAATAAGCGGCGCCGTGAGCATCGCGCACGCATCGCGCACCGCATATGAGTAGTGCGTAAAAGCTGCCGGATTCAAGATCACTGGACAAGAAACGTCAGCCGCTTCGTGCAACCAATGGACCAATTCGGCTTCATCATCGGTCTGCCTAACATCGACAGTTAGCCCGAGTTCGCTCGCCACAGACTGACAAAACGAGACCAAGTCGGCGTAGGACTCGCTCCCGTAGATATCAGGTTCCCTACTACCAAGACGTCCGAGATTCGGGCCATTGAGTACCAGTACATGCGTCATATAGATACCTCCGCATAGGCGGCCGCCAACACTTCAGGGTCGACCCCGGCCAGGACGCGGGGCTTACATACGTCGTCGATTACGACAAATCGGAGCACATCTCCACGCTTCTTCTTATCGAGTTGCATTGCCTGGAGCAAATCAAGCCACCGGGCACCGGGGTAGGTGGTGGGCAGGGTGAGTGATTGCAAAATGCTGCGGTGGCGATCTACCGTCGCATCCGATAAGTGGCCGGCCGCGCGCCCCAATTCGGCGGCGAAGACCAGCCCTACACTGACCGCCTCACCGTGTCGCCACCCATAATTCTCTAGCCGTTCGATCGCGTGTCCCAGCGTGTGTCCATAGTTGAGAATTTCTCGACCGCCCGGCAATAACTCGCGTAGGTCCGCGCCCACTACGCTCGCCTTTACTGTGATTGATCGCTCGATAAGTTCAACGAGTACCGGACCGTTCGGATCGGCCGCAAGCTTCGGATCCGACTCAATAAGCGACAAGATCTTCGAGTCATGAGTGAACCCGACCTTCACAACCTCCGCTAGCCCGGCGACGAGGTCAGCCTTTGGCAAAGTTGCCAGCGAATCTAAGTCGCAAAAGACAGCGCTCGGCGGGTGAAATGCGCCTACGAGATTCTTCCCAGCAGCGGTGTTGATACCTGCCTTCCCGCCGATGGAAGCGTCGACCATCGCAAGCAGGGTTGTGGGCACGTGAACGATCCGCACTCCCCGCAACCAAGTGGCGGCAACGAACCCAGCCAGATCGGTCGTCGCACCGCCGCCAATCCCTACGATCGTGTCGGTGCGCGTAAAGCCAGCCGTTCCCAGCGCTTCCCAGCAGGTCGCGGCCACCACAGCCGTCTTCTGCTGTTCGGCATCGGGAACTGGGATCAACGTAATTTCAACCAGATCGGCTAATGCCCCTGCCAATTTGGCCGCCTTGAAAGCCACATCAGGTGGGTAGATCAAGGCGACCCGTCTTGAACTACTTACAACTTCGCCGATGGAAGACCCCAGATCGCGGCCGACCACTACTTGGTACCCCAGTGCCTCAGGCACTGCGACTTCGACTACGACTCGAGTCAAGATGCCACCTCGAGTGCAGCCACGATCGCTGCCACCACGTCGTCGGGTGTTCTGGAATCAGTGTCCACAATGACGCGAGCAACTTCTTGATATAGCGCGGTGCGCTGTTGGAGGAGTGTGTTCAGCTGACCACGAACATTGCCCACCAGAAGCGGGCGAGCGCCCGAAAGACCTACCCGACTAACTGCGTCAGCAAGTCCCACCCGAAGCCAAACGGTCGATTGAGCCTTGAGGAGTTCACGGGTTTCCAGCGACAGCACAGCCCCCCCGCCGAGCGCCAAGATCCCGTCGTGCTCGCGTAGCGCGTGCGCCACAGCCTCCCCTTCGAGCCTACGAAACGTATCCTCGCCGTCTTCGATGAAGATGTCAGCGACGGTTTTGCCGGCGGCCTTGGCAATGTCATCGTCGGTGTCCCGGAATCCCTCCTGCCAATGTTCGGCGAGGAGACGGCCGGTTGTGCTCTTTCCAGATCCAGGGCTGCCAACGAGTACTACGCGGGGAGTCATTTGATCGTCAACCGTTCTAGGTACCCCGCCAGATTGGCCTTCGTCTCAGCCACCGAATCTCCACCGAACTTTTCGAGCACCGCGTCAGCCAAAACCAAGGCGACCATGGCTTCTGCAACAACACCTGCCGCCGGAACCGCGCAAACATCGCTGCGTTGATTGATTGCCGCGGCCGGTTCCCCGGTTGCGACGTCCACAGTCCGCAGCGCGCGCGGAATCGTTGAGATTGGCTTCATGGCAGCACGAACCCGAAGTACCTCCCCGGTGGTCATGCCACCCTCGGTTCCGCCCGAGTGCCCGGACGTACGTCGCAACCCATCGCTCGTAGCCACAATTTCGTCCTGCGCCTGCGATCCTCGAACGCCAGCAACGGCAAATCCATCGCCCACCTCGACGGCCTTGATCGCTTGGATGCCCATCAGGGCTCCCGCCAGTCGCGAATCGATCCGACGGTCCCAATGGACGTAGGACCCCAATCCGGGTGGAAGCCCGTGAACGACCACCTCAACGATCCCGCCCAAGGTGTCCCCGGCTAGGTGCGCGGCATCAATTTCAGCCTGCATTGCCAAACTGGCCTCGGGATCAAGACAGCGCACCAAATCGGCATCAATAGCCGCAAGATCCTTGGCTTCAGGAACTCGACCCCGGGCACTTTCGGCCCCGCCGATGGCCACGACGTGGCTAAGCACACTAATAGCGCCAACTTGGGCTAGAAACGCTTGGGCCACTGCTCCCAGCGCGACTCTGGCGGCTGTTTCGCGGGCGCTTGCCCGTTCGAGGACCGGGCGGGCATCGTCAAATGAGTACTTTTGCATTCCCACTAGGTCTGCGTGGCCCGGGCGGGGCCGGGTCAGTGGCGCATTGCGAGCCAGCCCTGCCAACTCGGATGGGTCCACAGGTGCAGCCGACATCACGGTCGACCACTTGGGCCATTCGCTGTTACCGATCCGGATCGCAATGGGCGCTCCGATACTCAGTCCATGGCGAATCCCACCCATAAGTTCGATTTCATCTCGTTCAAAGGACATCCGGGCACCTCGGCCGGCCCCCAAACGACGGCGGGCAAGCTGATCACCAACCGATTCGACGGTCACCTCGACACCGGCGGGCAGCCCTTCGAGCAAGGCGAGCAGGGCCGGGCCATGGGATTCTCCAGCGGTCAACCAACGCAGCATGGGATGAATCCTCCCATGCCGGGCCGCCCAACTCTGATAACGACGGCCGGGGTCGAGGCACCAAACCGGACTACTGCGTCAGCACCGTGGAGTCGCCCTTGCACAGTGCCACGTTCTGGGTCCCGAACTGGAACCCGGCGCAGGTGCTGCCAAAGATCGCATAGAGCCGGAAGAAAGTCCCGAATTGATCGCCGACTGCCGGGGTGTAGGCGTGTCCGTTGACGAGGACGGTCGTCGTCGTCTTAGACAGATCTACAAGCTTGAAGACAAACTGCGTACCGGAATTGGTTGGCGACACACTTGGCGTGGGAGCGACAGGGGCAGCTGTGGTGGGCGCCGGGGTGGCCACCACAGCGGGAATCACGCCTACAGCGTTGAACGGATCGCGCGTTCCAACCACCGCCACCGGAGCAACAGTCACGGCCGGGGCGGCGCTCGCGCTAGCCCCGTGAGTCGGCAGGGATACCGGACCCAACATTGCGTTGCTGTCCGTTGAATTCCCAGCGAAAAAGAGCAGGTACAGCGCAATACCCACCACGACTAATGCAACTGCGCCACCAACGGCAAACAGTGGCCGCCGATCTCGGACGACATCATGTCTTTCGATTCGCGCTGACTTGGTCTTCAGTGAACTAATCATCGTGAGTCCTCAGGAAGTCTGTCCGCTTGAACCGGATACGGGATTTGCGCTGGGAGTAGTGACTGGGATGTTTGACGAGACCGCCACAAAGATCCGCCCTGTGATGGTGACCTGTAACGAATCCGGATCCGCAGCCGCTCCACCGGTCGTGGTGCCAGCGGTCACCGCGCCTGCCTTGGAGATCGAAAGCCCTGTCACCAGGAAGGCCCGTTGCAACCCTTCGATCCGAGTCAGAAACGCCTCGGTAGCTGCATAGTGCCCAGTGAAGGAAATATTTACGTTACTCGCCATGAGATTCCGGCCCGATTTTCCGGCAACCGCGGTCAAACTCGTCGGCGAGATTGCGGTGATCGAAACGTGACTGGCCGCGCCAGTCGCTGAAAGCAGGCGAAGGAATGCCGCTAGCGCTGGCGTCCCCGGGATCCGCTGTGAGTACTGAGCAAGTTTTGCTTCAGTCGCGGGCAGACTCGCAAACTGTGTCTTGAGAAGCGCTATCTGCGTGACCAAGGAGGCATTGGCTGACGTGATCTGATCGGCTTGGGTATTTAGTCCTGCGGCCTTCGCACGTTGCGGGGAGACGACGAACATCCACCCAAACACCAGCGCTAGCAGAGCCACGGCAGCTCCGCCTGCTAACCAGATTCGGCTTCGGTTCATGTCAGTTTCCACCTTGGTCGAAGCGGTGTGAGTAAGCGCTGGGCATCAACACCAAACTCGATGTGAACCCGATGGTGGCGGCGCCGCCTGCGCCGGTTGCGGCACTCTCGCTACCGACGTTTGTGACGAATGGGTTTGCATATGCGGGAGAGTTGGCTAGGCCCTTATCGAGCCAGTCCGCCACCGCGTTGATCGAGGTAGCCTTGCCTTGGAAGGTGATCGACCCGACCCCCGTCGCTAGTGGTC
>Ga0194061_1000948_pt1 | contig 17512 bp, 1 predicted proteins | sample SepL2221m_MetaG_FD_163423 | JGI IMG/M metagenome (GOLD analysis project Ga0194061, IMG submission 163423) | Anoxic zone freshwater microbial communities from boreal shield lake in IISD Experimental Lakes Area, Ontario, Canada - Sep2016-L224-21m | ecosystem: Environmental > Aquatic > Freshwater >... | reverse complement strand
GGTTGGTCCTTCGCAGCCGCGCGCAACGCTTCCGCCTCAGCAGCTTCTTTCGTGCCTGGTTGCGGTCGCCAATCACGCGAAGGAACAAAACGCGGATCGGCAGCTTTCAATTGACCCAACGGTTCGAATGTACGGCCATGATCATTCGTGTCGACAATCCATTTTTCCAAAACTCCGCGCAATCGTTTCAACGCCTCCTGATTCGCGGGCGTTTCCGACTTCGCGAGGTTGTTCAATTCCCACGGATCGTTCTCCATATCATACAGTTCTTCCTCCGGCATGGACGACTGACACAGTACCTCTTGCGAGGGCGTCAGCTTGCCTTCCGCATGAAGTTTCGGCAGCAATGTCCACACCGGGTACTGACGTGTTTTGTAATCGTTGTATGCTAAAAACGGTACCCACGGCGTAAAGTTTCGGATGTAACGCCAGCGCGTATCTCGCACACTGCGAATGCGCATCACCGTCATGTCGCATCGGTCGCGATAGCCAAAACTATACTCCGGATCCGGCTCGCAATGATCGCCCAGAAAAACGCGCCCCTGCATCTTCGCAGGCTTCGCAGCACCCACCATATCAAGCATAGTCGGAGCGAGATCGATGCCATTGATCATCCGCGCGTCACGAGTCCCAGCCTTAAAGTGCGCGGGAGCCGGAACGTCTTTCGGATAATAAATCAACAGCGGCGCAAGAAACCCTTCCTCGTAACAAAACTGCTTCCCGCGCACATGCGCTTGCCCGTTGTCGCCGAAGAAAACGATGATCGTATTGTCAGCTAGTCCATCGGCTTTCAACGCCTCAAGAATCTTCCCAACCTTCACATCCAGTGCCGTCGCAGAGTCCAAGTACTCCGCCCAATCCGCGCGCGTAATGGGGTGATCCGGATAATACGGCGGGATCTCCACTTTCGCCGGATCGGCCTTCTTCGGAGCGTGGAACGTTCGATGCGTCTCCTGAAAATTCACCTGCGCGTAAAACGGCTGATGCTCTTTTAAGTCCGACCATTTCGACGAATCAAATGCCTTGTCGCCCGGCACAAAATTCCAGTCCGTCTTGCCTGTCCCTTTAAATCCACACGACGCCGGCATCTCCACCACATTCGCCGAAAAGTATCCCGCGTCCCGCAGCCACCCTGTCAGCACCCGCACACCTTCAGGCAACGGCTGCTTGTTTACCGTGCGATGATTCTGCGCTCCAATGCTCGTCGCGTGCATCCCCGTCATGAACGACGAGCGGCTCACCGAACACACCATTCCCGCATAAAACCGCGTGTACAACACCCCGTCCCCAGCCAGCCGGTCTATGTTTGGAGTCCAAACTTCCTTCGTCCCAAAACATCCAAGATGCTGCCCGAAATCTTCAGCGATCAGCCACAGAATGTTCGGCTTCTTTGCCGGAACATCAACAGCACCCAGTTCCGAAAAGGGCGTCAGTAAATAGAGAGTGAATAGAATGACGATGTTCTTCATGGATATGCATACCCAGGCGTTTAAAGACGAATCAACACGATGAAATACAGATTCGCCCAGTGAGTCGAATACGTCAAGGTATTTTGAGCAGTTCAGAATGTCGAGCAGCAATCAACCAGGACCGCTGTTCCCGCGCGGACTCGGACGGCGGCGAGGCCCACCCAATCCTTTGCCCAGAAAGCTCGCACTCAAGAGCGATCCCGCAGAAAAATGAACCGTCTGCGGCGCGATCCCAACACCACTCGCCCCGGCACACTCCAGCAGACCGGCTCCTGAAAACAACTCGACAAAGCGGCGTAACTCATACCGGCAATCCGTAACACAGCGCCCTGTCAAATCAGCGAGTCTCGAAGACATCGCGTGAACCGAATGGGTGCCATCGCACCAGTTCCAGACCGCCAAAGCAGCGGCATTCAAACGCCACTGAGCACCCGTCGCGGAATCAACCAGCAACCCCTGGCCACCCATTTCTTCCCAGACCACTCCGTTCGCGCGCTTCAACTTGGTATTCATCGTAAGTTCCCTTTCGAATTTCTATTCTAAAGTCCAAGTTGATTAAAACGTTCCCGGAACGACAACCGGCGTCGCCGGAGTGAGTGAGGAACTTCCCGTCGAAGCTCCCGTTGACGTCGGTGTTGGTCGGGCGAAAACAGGCATCGCCGGATCGCCGAATATCTGCTCCGTCTTATTCAGATCGGTGTAAAATCCGGATCCTTGAGCTGCCGCCCACTGCTGCGTTTTCATCAACGCATCGCCCCAACGCATCCCACTCTTGTCAGCGTACTTCAACAATTGTTCGGCGAACGCAGACGCACATTCCGAATTCATATACGTGGACGTTCCGATGCTCGCGCTGATGCCGCCTTGCGGTTGCGTCAACGCTTGGATTGCAATGCTCTTGTAGCCACTCACATTCTTCGCCATCCAATTTGCCGTACACGTCGTCTGCACAAAGACTGCATGTCCAGTCCACGTCTGCACCGAATCCACATCGAGAATGCGTGGATTGAACGCTCCCAATCGCGCTGCGTTTCCGTGTCCGACGTACACCAGCAAATCAGCGCCGCCGCTCGCCGCACTCTTCAACGCAGCCGTGACTTCCGGAGATGTTTGATACGTAACTCCCAGGAAATTCGTCTGCCATGTCACATCCGGCAGCGACTGCGTAATCCCCAACGCTTGCGCAGAGAAATCACCCGCGGACGCGTCAGCAATATCCGAAATCGCATGTCCGCGCATGCCCGATGGAGGCGCGCCCGTGTTCGACAGAATATGCCGAACCGCGCCACCCAATTCCGCTCCGTTGTTTACAGGCAAACGTCCAACCGCAACTTCTGGATAGCCGCGACCGAGATCGCCAAACATCGAGTCGCTCGTTGTCTGCGCCCAGAACGATGTGGAGACGAGGAACGCCGGGCACAGCGGATCCACGTTCGCGCCCGTGTAGTTTCGATAATCATACGTCGTTCGACCGACCAACAGCAGGTACTGCGGACGCACGGATCTCACGGCCTTCTGAATGCCGTCCGGTCCGTAGCGGCCATAATTATAGAAATTGAAGATCTGTTCCTGATCAACGAACGCGGTACGCAGACCTTCCTTCGAACGCTTCAACAACAACGGCTGCACACCGGCGCTGAACTGCGCCGGACCGACCGCCAAATACGTCGAAGCCTTCACTGGCTTGACCACACATTTCGCGACCGAGACCGGCACGTTTTCGCTACCCGCCGGAACGACCAGGAACTTGCCCGTCCCGCCACCCGCCGCATTGAAGCGGATCGTGTACGTACCATCATTCTGCGCCTGAGCTTCATACGGAACCAACGCCGCGCGATCCGGGAATCGCGTATCAACCACCCACACCGCCGCGCTCGGCACGTTGCTCACTTCATAGAGCGCCGACGCCGACCCGCTGTTCGTCACCGTCACCGGCTGCGTTCCATCGGTCGTGCGCGCGTAGCTCATTGTCAACGAATGCAGGAAGCAAATTTGACTGTTGACACCATTCAATTCAGGCGTGATCAATTGAACCTGATTCGCGCCCGCGTTCAAGACATTCGACGGAACCTGGAAGCTCAGCGCCACCATCTTCCCGCCACCATTCCACTGCGTCTGACCGACTGCATGGCCGTTGATGACGACTTGCAATGCGTGATCTGTTGGCACGTTTATCGTGCTCGTCAAGCTCCACACATTGACCGTCAACGACGCAGCCCCGCTGCTCGCATACGGTGTGTTCAACGCAAACGTCTGCGTCGTACCATTCGTCAAATACTGCCCCGAGAACCACGGCGCGAACGAGTACGGGCGATAGTCGTAATCGAAATACACGTCATGGAATTCAGCCATCGCGGACGTCTGTGTTTCGGTGTTCGCGACTTGACCGTTTCCAAACAATCCGCTGACCATGGACACATTGCCCGCAGGTGTTGCACCGGAAATTGTGCGCAGGAACAGCGCGTCTTTGTCCGTGTAATCATCCTGGTAACCTTGAGCGTAAACGATCAAGCTCGAAGGCGTCCGCGCCAGCGCCGTCAGACTGCGGCCTTCACGTTGAATGGCGACGTGACCGACATTAAATCCAGGCGGCACCATCGTCGTCGGAATCGAGAGCACTCCCGCGTTCTTGTACACAACTTTGACACCACTGAAGTTCGACGCGCCACTGCTGACGCCCGACGAGAACCAGCGCGCCGCAATCAACGGGCTGGTTGCAGCATGATTGACCAGAGCGACTGGCGCGTTACGAACCTTCGCAGCCATCTCGCGTCGCGTGGGTTCGTTCATCGAGTTCGGCTGAGTCATCGGCACAACATTGAAAGAGGCGGCCACACGTGTTGTGTTTTCAACGGACGCAACCATAGTGAGAGTCGCTGTTGCCGCTTCAATTCCGCTCGCGTTGATTTCATTTTCATAGACGGACGCGACGACCGTGTCCACACGAACCGCGTCAACGATGTGCTCATACGTTTCGCGCGTCCCGTCGATGGCGATGCTTTCGAGCTTGTATCGGTATTCACCCGCCTCGGCCCAATCACAGAACGAGTATTTCTTTTCGTCAGCATTCGTAATGCGACCCGCGATCAGCGCAGGATTGATACGTGTCCATTCCGGATCGCCCATGTTCTGGCGATACAGATTGAATCCGGCGTTCTGATATTCGGAAACACACGTCCAACCCAATGTCACGCCAGCACCTTCAGGTCGCGCCGCAAATTCAGTGATCTTGACCGGCGTGACCGTCGCATTGCCTACAGCGAACAGCACTTGCTGAGACACTCCCGCAGTGACGATCTTGTAGTTCAAATTCGGGAACGCAAGTGCACCATTCGCCGGGGTCAACGTGCTTGAATTGTTGATGACCGACGAATTGGAGAACGCCAAGTTGGGGCTCCACGACGGCGTGTCGGCCAGCACGTAATTGATTTGCTGATCCGTAACCAGGAAGCCCGTCATATCCACCACCAGCTTCGACGTTCCGCCCATGACCAACGTAGTCGGAGCCGTGACAACGAGCTTGTCGTTAACTTGGCCCGTGGTCACGCGGTTCTTCAACGTTCCACCACCACTGAAGTCCGCGTGGAAGACCGTGAACGTTCCCGGCGTGGCGGCAGTGCCCGGACGAATCGTGCCGCTCGTGTTCGCAAACACACGACTGGCAGTCACAACGCCTGTCCCGCCCAACGTACCACCATTAACATTCGTATCGCCGACATACGTATTGCTTGCATTGAGCAAGTCGAGTTCGCCCGTTCCCGTCTTGATCAATTTATCCGTTGCAGCACCTGTACCAGAGACAGCGGCAGTGAGTGTGAGCACATTATTCGCATTGATATCAATTCCACCGCCACCCGTTCCCAATGCAACCGTCCGGTTCGCTCCGAGATCAACCGCCGCGCCGGTGCTCTGCAACGTGCCACCATTATTCAATGCCAGCGTGTTCGTTGCGGATGCGTCACCTAGATTTGCGCTCGCCGAAATGCTGACGATGCCACCATTGATGACAACCGATCCTGTGTTCGTGTTGGTGTTTGTCAACGTCAAGACACCACTGCTCGTCTTGGTCAAATTTGTAGCACCGCTCACGATACCCGAGACGGTCAAAACGTTCGATCCCGTGACGTTAATCGTGCCGCCGCCCGTTCCCAACGTAACCATTCGAAGCGCTCCAAGATCCACGCTCGCGCCCGTATTTTGCAACGCTCCACCATTGCTCAACGTCAACGAATTCGTCGCCGCCGCGTTGCCAAGGTTGGTGCTCGCTCCGATGCTGAGCGTTCCACCCGTCACCGCAATCGCACCGCTCGTCGTGTTGGAACCACTCAACAGCAACGTTCCCGCGCTGGACTTCGTCAACGCCGTCGCGCCACTGATCACGCCTGACACGGTCAGCGCGTTCGTGCCCGTGACATCGATCGTGCCGCCGCCTGTTCCAAGCACAATGCTTCGCGTCGTACCAAGATCAACCGCCGCGCCAGTGCTTTGCAATGTCGCACCGCCGCTCAACGCAATCGTGTTCGTCGCCGACGCGTTTCCAATACCACTGCTGGCCGCGATGCTCAAGACACCACCGCTAATCGTTGTCAAGCCACTATAGGTATTGATCCCGGAAAGTGTCTGAGTTCCGACGCCGGTCATCGTGACCGTACCCGTTCCGCTGATGACTCCCGGATAGGTTGTGCTTCCAAAGCGGTTGTAAACCAGTGCGCTGTTGTTGACGATGCTCGGGCTTGTGGCGATAGTGCCGTCGCGTCCCGTCGTGCCGTCGCCCAATTGCAGCGTCCCCGCTGTGATCGTTGTCGTTCCTGTGTATGTATTGACTCCCGCCAAAACGATCGTATTTGTGCTGCCCGCTCCCAGCGTCAAACCGTAATTATTACCAGCGTCACCGATGGCTCCGGCGAAGACGATGTTGCCAACCGAGTTCGTCACGAGTGTGCGCGTCCCACCGACGAGCGTCACGGGTCCCGTGAAGGTTAGCGTCGGAGCTACACCGACAATAAATGTCGAATCAGCCGTGATTTGCACTGCGTTGCCAATGGACGAAGGACCACCCGATGTCGGACGTTGCTGGCCTCCATCCATGAACAACGTCCCCGTCCCATACGGCCCACTGACGAGGTCATTTGTCGTCGCCGAACCGGTCGAAGTCGAATTGATGACCGACTTGCTTCCAGCCGCCAAATGCGTCCCACCCGTATACGTGTTTTGAGCAGCTGGCACATAAAGTCCAGCGCCCGTAGCTGTGACATTGACAGTCCCAGCGCCAGGTGCCACATCCTGAATCACGCTCTGTATGGTGAAATTACTTGCCGAATTCACATTGAACGTCGCACCGCCAGTACCGATTGCAAAGATACGATTGAGGTTCGCAGTCACAGCCCCATTGTTCTGCACTGTCGCGCCGTTAATCGTCAAATTAAGTGTTGGCGTCGCAGGCACCGCACCCAAGCTCAAATCGCCCGTCAGCGCCAGGACACCGGCATTGACTGTCGAGCCTCCTGTGAACGTGTTTGCGCTGCCCAGCGCAAGTGTGCCAGAACCGATTTTTGTCAAACTCCCCGTGCTGCCAATATTCCCCGTAAACGACGAATTGAATCCATTCGTGTTTACAGTCGCCGCGCCGGCGAGCGCAATCAAACGAGCCGTCGTGACAGCCGCTTTGGTCTGCAGCGTCGTGCCGGCTCCGAGATTCGCCACGCCTTGAACAAGTAGACTCAAAGTCGCGTTTCCGGTTGAGAACGTCACTGTCGGAACAGTGAGATATCCAGCACCCGCGTTTGAGAAGGCGATGCTACCCACACAGAACTTGGTGGCATCCGTACTGGTCACGCTGTAGCCCGGGCCAACAAGTCCGGCTCCCGCACTAAATGTAAGTGTCGGAACACTGGTGTAGCCCGTTCCCGCAGTGGTAACGGTTAATATTCCACCGGCTGCAACGGTTGCAGCAGCGCCCGCTCCGCCACCGCCGGCAAAGGTAATAGTCGGCTGAGTGGTATACGTGCTGCCGTTGGCGTTGATTACATAATTCGCCGCCGTGATACCCAACGTGGTCGTGGCAACAGCTTGTGTTCCGCCCGTAGGAGGCGCACTAAAAGTGACTGTCGGCGCAGGCTGTGAGTAGCCACTTCCGGTGCCGGTCGCGGGTACCACATTGGTAGCGGAAGTACCATTGCCAGCCAACGCACCCGTTGAAGGTGTAGCACCCAAATTTGCATCCGCTCCAAACTCCAGCGTTCCCGCCGTTACGTTGATACCGCCCGTAAACGTGTTAGCACCATTCAGTGTCCACGTTCCCGTTCCGATGGTCCCGTTGCCTGCGTCTTTAAATATCTGCAAGTTCAACGTCGTACCGTTGGCAATGATGCCATTGATGATTCCATTACCGGCACCGCGTAAATACAATTGGCGTTGCGTTGCAGCCGCACTGATATTGCCATTGATCGTCAAGGTCCCAGAATTAACCATATACGAACTTGATCCGTTGCCGCTGGTAATGGACATCGGTCCGTTGAGCACATTATTGCCTGCGTCGCTGATCAGCACTGCTGGCGGCGTAGCTGGACCGCCGCTGGTGGTGATTGTCATCGTCGCCGGCAGAATAATGTCGCCATTCGCCGTACCGCCGTCGAGATGCAGCACCGGGACACCACCAACGTTATTGGTCGCTTGGATCGTCTTCGTACCGATGCCGAATCCGTTACTGTGAGCGATGGTCAAATCCGATTGGGTCGCCGTCACATTTCCAGTGAACGTGTTGTTTCCGGCCAGCGCCCATTTGCTGACTTCACCAGCTGTCGTGCTGTTCATCGTAATGGTCGTCGCGCCGCCGACCAATTGGCTGATCACACCGCTGATGGTGTTCTTTGCAGTGCTCGTGCCGATCAGCGTTAACGTCTTCGCGCCAGTCCCCGTGCTGGTAATGTCACCCTTGAAATTCACGGCACCGTTCGTCGGGCTGTTGTTGCGCAACTGCACTCCGCCTGTCGTTCCGGCTTGATTGATCACGCGATCCGTCGTTTCGCCTGGCCCTGCATAGCACAACACACCCGTCGATCCCGCTGATCCAATGTTGATCGTACCCGCCGCAGCGGACGTTGGCTGTGCGCCCAACGGGCCCGTCGGCGATCCACCCACAACCGAATTGATAAACGGAACTTGAAGAATACCACTGCTGATCGTCGTCGTGCCCGTGTAGTCATTGTTCATGTTGGTAATGATGACATTACCCGCGCCAATCGTCGTACTACCAACAATATTGACGTTCCCCGGACCAGATATCTTCCCAGACAGCGTGAACGTGCGTGGTACAGTTCCGTTCGAATTTTCAAACGTGCTGTTCGCCTGCATGATAATATCCCCCGCCCATTCACAGGCCAAAGGACTGCCATTGAAGGCGCGGAATATGCCGCCGTTCATAACGATCGGTGACGTATTGGGCGATGTTAATGCGGCCTGATAAAGATAGAAAATCGTCGCAGGTTCGACTTGAATCGAGCCGGTCGCTCCACTGGCTACAAACACATTCGCAGTCGTTTCAAGCGAGAACGTACCTTGCGCAATCAAAATCGACGGATTCTTCGTGAACGTCGTATTATTGATTGTGGTCCCAACAATGTTCATCGTGCCTGCGCCGATTTTCTTGAACGTGAATCCGTTCGTATCCAGCGTGCTCCCGGTCCCCGCTCCGCGCATGTCAATCTGGTTTGCACCACCGATGGACGTATCAGCGAGAAGCAAGATGTTCTGCATCGTCTGGTTCTGCCCGATGCCACTGTTGTTCAACACAGCTGCCGACGTGCCTCCCGGGCCTGCGCCTTTGAGTTTGAATTGCTTCGCAGTACCCGTATTGATCGCGTTCGCCGTACCGTTGCCAGCCAGCAAAATCTGAGCGCCATCTTCGACCTGAACATATCCACCCGTGATCGATCCGAACGATTCCGAAATGCTCATGCTGACAATGCCAGCGATGATAAACGTATTGCCTGTGTACGTATGGATACCGGTCGGCGCCATGATCAGTGTGCCCAATCCGGTCTTGTAGACATCATCAGTACCAACTGAAGTCATGATGCCTGAAATCGTCAGTGTATTCGTGGCCAGCGGCGTATCAAAGGCCACACCACCGGTCCCAACGGCAATCGTGCGGTTGCTGGTCAAATCAACGTTTCCAACAAACGTGCTGCGCAGCGTCGCGCCGGAGATGCTCAGCGTATTCGTTGCCGCCGCGTTGCCTAAATTTGCGCTATCGCTGATCGAGACCACACCACCATTAATCGCCGTCGGTCCGCTGTATGTGTTCGTTCCAAAGAGCGTCAAATTGCCCGGGCCGTTCTTGGTCAGCCCACCCGTTCCCGCGATGCTCGAACCCGTCACAAATGTCAACGAATTCGCCGCGTTCGGAATATCGATGATGGCATTGCCCTGCAACGCAAAACCCTGGGCCGCTGTTGTCACTCCAGTGATCTGCAATGCCCCTGTGCTGCCCGTTCCAAACGTGACGGCTGTCGGCGAGATGTTTGCACCCAATTGTGCCGACGAACTGATAGAGACCGTTCCCGCATTGATCGTCGTCACGCCGAGGTAGGTGTTCGCAGCCGAACCCAAGGTCAGTTTGCCCGCCCCGGATTTCGTCAACCCACCGAACCCATTGCCAATCACGCCGCCCATCGACACATCGTTGCCAACCGTGTTGTTCACAAGCGTATTGAATGCGCCATTGTTGACTGCACAATTCATGATCAACGATCCACCCGACACAACGATTCCGGCATCCGCTGTTGACCACGCCAGCGTCATCGTGCCGTTAATCGTGTTCGCCCCGGCTTGAACGCCGATCGCTGTTCCACCAACAACACCCGCGCTCAACACCGTCACAGTCCCGCCCGGCCCTGTGTTGGTATTAAAAGTACTCACGCCCGTATTGATCGTGTATCCGGTCGGTGAATTGAAAATTAGCGCCAGGACCGTGACACCGCCCGGAATATCATTGATCGGATTCGGACCCACTCCCGAGCCCACTGCATCAAATTGCAATTGGTACGGAATCGTCGTGATATCCAACGGACCTACGGTGCTGCCCAAACGCCAGTTCGCCGGATTCTTCCATGAACCGTCCAAGCCCAGTCCGGTCCACACGGCAGCCTGCTGCGCGCTGACCGTTAAGACCAGTGATTTCCCAACACCACTCAAGGACGCCACCACGCTCAAGTTCAACGTCGAACCGGCAATCACATTCGTCGCCAGCGCCGGCACGGTCCCATTAATGAAATCAACTTGATCTGCGAGAAGATAAACGCCTTGTCCAAACCCGGAGAGCGTTTTGATCCGAATCGAGACCGGCGTCGTGCTGTTGAAGTCGATGTTCGTCGTAGCACCCGAATTATTCAGAATCAAATCACTGACGCCCGGAGTGGCCAGCGCCGCACCCGGCGCACCACAATTGAACGTCAATCCGCCCGTTGCCACTGCATACGAAATCGGAGTCGCTGCCGAGGACGTAACCGTCGAAGCCACTGCAGTCGCACCAGCCATGTTGCCGGGTTCCAGCGTTCCACCGTTCATCGTGATCGTCGCCGATGTCGTAAACGTTCCGGCCAATACACCCGCGTCCAACGAGATCGGAGCCGCATTGGCAGCACTACCCAAACGCAACGTCCCCGCGCCTAGCTTCGTCACAGTATTCGTCGCCGGACCAATGTTGCCTCCCAGCCCCAACAATCCGGATGAAACTGTGATGCTGCGCGCCGCGTTGGTCGTGATCGCACCCGCCGCAAAGGTCAAATTATTTGTACCCGTGAACGTCAGATTTGCGTTCAGATTGATCGGATTGTTATTTGTCATGACGACCGGCGTCACCGACGTACAATTGAGAGTCGATGCCGTGGTGATGGTCAACGCGGAACCGGTCGCGCCCAGCGCCGTCGAGTTGTTGATATCCAACGTGGCTCCACTGATCGTCGTCCCGCCCGTGAACGTACTGGATCCACTCAAGACCACTTCGCCGACGCCGCTGATAACCAAGGAACTGGGCAACGCCACCGTGCCAGCAGAGTCAAGACCGTCAACCAAGGGACCTGAAATGATCACGTCCGGCGACGCACCCGTATTGTGATTGGTCACATCAATCGTCACCGTATTCGTCGTCGCACCGGCTTGACCGAGCGCAAATCCTGCGTTCGCTCCTGCTGCCGACATTGTGGACGTAGTCGTTCCGACGACAAAGACCGTGCTCTTCAATCCCCATGACGGGAAGGTTGCGCTGGCTCCGCCTGCGGCCGACAGCGTTCCGCCATTCAACGTCACAGGTCCAAGCGAATTATAGAACGCACCGCTGTTCGTCACGACTCCGCCTGTGTTGATCACAATCGGAATATTGATCGCAGATGAATGAACTCCGAACGCATCCGTTCGGGCAAATGTGAGCGTCCCGCCAGCATTCACTGTGATCGTGTTGCCCGCCGTGTTCGCAATCGTTCCAGCACCGGATAACGTGATACCTCCATTATTGATCGTGGTCGTGCCGGAATACGTATTCGCGCCGCCGAATGTCTGGACTCCCGCGCCCAACTTGACGACATTCGTCACCCCGGCTGTGTTTCGGATCACACCGGTGAACGACGCCGTTTGATCGTTGTCGCCGATCGTGAACGTGCAATTGCCGCCACCGTCCACAATACCGGAGCCAGTCAAACCATTGATCGTTTCCTGGAATCCGGACAACAAAAGCGTTCCCGTTCCGGTCGCTGACACATTACCGAAGCCGGCACCGTTTGGAATCTGATCATCTTTACCTAAGGTCACGCGGCCGTTCGCGAGCACGTTCAAACCTCCGTGCCAATCATTACTCGCGAGCGTGTTGTTGTTCAAAAAGACCGTGCAGAAGCTGGCGTTACTGATGACATTCAACGAACTGTTGCCGCTGTTGTCTGTGATGCGGCCCAGTATGTTCAGCGTGCCCGCTGCGTTGTTGCTGCCGATGTACGCATTTCCGGTCAAATTCAGAGTTCCGTTCAATGTACACACGGCATCCACGCGCAACACGCCGAAATTGTTGCTTTCTGCGCCACGGCCTTGTACGAAGAAATTATTGCCCAACGAGACTGCTACCGTGAAGTAGCAATAACCGCCCGCCAGTACGTCCGGGGTCGGTGACGTGATCGTGATTGGACCGACACCAAACGGACCGCTGGTTGGAGGTGAGGACGCAGCCGGCAATGAACTGACTGTTGTATTGATGCGCCCACTATTACAGGTGATGCCGCCTGAGTACGTACTGAGAGCATTATTAAATATCATGCTCAGTGTGGCAGCACTGGCGGTAAGGTTCAACGCGACAACGCGGGTTGCTCCGTCTTTGACCAAACCCGCATACGTTCCGGCAGCCGTGTAATTCATATTCAAAGTAGACGTCCCAACCACGGCCGAATTGTCAGTCACCAACGCCGCCGCACCCGTGCCGCTGAACGTTCCGGACTGAGGGCTGAAGCCGTTCAAATCAAGCACCCCAGCGTTAACAGCCAGCGCAGTCAATGTCCCGCCCAAGCACGTGTTACTGCCGCACTGCAAGGTACCCAACGTCAACGTGGTCGCACCTGTCTGCGTGTTCGTACCGCTCAGTGTCAGCGTGGGGTTTCCGTTCTTTGTTAGCGCCAAAGTTCCTGCACCGCCGCCATTGCGAAGCGTTCCAGCGAACGTGCTGTTGGTGAAGAGTGCGCCAGGACTGACCGTCAATATTGAAGCCGCCGCGCCGCCGTTTTCGATGATCGGCGTACCGACTGGCGAACTCGTATTGAGCGCATTCACGGTCACGTTCAGTGCATTCAAACGCACCAAACCCGTACTATTCGGTCCGAATGCCAGCGCCGCCGTGGCCACGGGCCCGAGCGCGGTCGCGTTGCCAATTGTGAACGTCCCGGCGTTCACCGTCACCGCACCGGCGAACGTATTCGCCTGACTCATCACGAGCGTTCCCGCGCCAATCTTCGCTAAACCGCCTGCGCCCGAGATGACATTTGTCGCAGCGCTCAACGTCCACGTATCCGCTGCGTTCGGAATGTCAATCGTGCCGTTACCTGATAATAAAATACCCTTCGAAGCCGACGTTTGAGTGCTCGTCAATTGCAAAATGCCAAAGGAGTTCACTGGGAAAATGATGCTGTTCGCCGCTGCACCCGTACCCAAATTGACCGGCGCGGCAATCGAGAGCGTACCGGAGCCGATCGTACTGGAGCCGGAATAGGTATTCGTTCCCGTGATCGTTAATTTGCCGCTTCCCGCCTTCAGCAATCCACCCGTACCGTTGCCAAGAATTCCACCGTACGTCAGGTCCACACCGTTATTGATGAGGGTATTAAACGCGCCGTTTGAAATATTATTCGTCAGCGCCAATCCGCCTGTGACAACATTGATCGTCTGATTCTGCGTCGTCCAAACCATCGGGGCTGTGCCGACTGCGTGACTGCCACTGATGACATTCACTGCGGTACCCAGATTCGTGCCGTTACCGTCAACGGTCAATGTCCCCGTAGTTCCTGCGCCTGTGGTACCGATTGTGTACGCCGTCGCGGATTCGATCACAATGGAGTGAATCGTCAACGCGGCGATGTCGTCATTCGAAAGGAAGTCCGTCGAAGTCGGCGCATTCGGGAAATACAATTCGTACGGTCCACCGCTGGTGATGCCGGTCGGAGCGTTACTCCAGTTTGCAGCCGTGCTCCACAGATGGTCACCCGCCCCACCGGTCCACGTCACGCGCGTCGCGCTCGTCGCTATGGCTGTCACGTTCAACACCAGCGCGTTGCCTGTTACGGCAGCCGCCATGGTCACGCCCGGAAGCGTATTGATAGTCGGCACCGACGTCGGATTCAACACCGACGCATAGGGCGACATCAAGGTGTATGTTCCAACGCCAAATCCAGGCTGTGGCACGATGGTGATCGCGCTGGGTGTCGCTCCCAAATCCAGATTGAACGTTCCAGTCGACGTGACGTAATCATTGAAGGCACCGCCAACAGCACCCGATCCGGGAAGGCCGAGGTCGTAATTTAAATTGACTGTATTCAAAACCGTGTTTGCATTGATCGACAACGTGCCCGTGCCGCCGATGCCCGGCGAAAGCGTTGTCCCGCTACCCATACTGAGCGCACCGCCGATCGTGCCAGTGCCTTGAAGTGTCGATGTCCCCGCTGCTGTGACAGAGCCTGCGATCACTCCCGAGAGTGCTAGTACTCCGGCATTGATCGTGGTCGCTCCAACATAGGTATTGACACCAATCAACGTCAACGTGCCTGCGCCTGCTTTCGTAAGCGCTTCGCCAGCACTACCGGATGTTACCAGCGGTTGAGTGATCGTAATGGAGAAACCATTAGTATCGATTGTTACGCCACCACCGAGGACGGTCGCTGCAGTCAACCCGGTCATAAAGGTCGCGCTGCTCGCTCCGGCCTGCAATGTCCCGCCATTGAAATTGACATTTGCAATCGTTGCGGTCGTTGCCGTTCCTTTGGAAAGGATGCCGGTTACATTCAGCGTTCCACCATTAAGATCCACTTGGCCAATGGTCGAGGGCACAGCCGTGCCGGTTGCGGTACCCATTACGATATTTCCACTGAAAACGGATCCGCCGTTGATATTCAATCGCCCGGTAACTTGAACGGTAGTGCCTGTGAATGAACTACCCAAATTCACCGTGCCAAGCCGCACGGTTCCACCCCCAATTATCACTGTACCCTGGCTTGTGTTTCCGGTCTGTGCGCCTGTCGTTTCCTGTCCGGCTGACAGAGACGTCATCGTGACATTCGTCAAGGCGCTCGTTCCGAAATTGAGTGTTCCATTTGCGCCACCAGTGCCCGCTCCCACATATTTACCGACCACGACTGTCGATAATCCCGGCGCGATCAGCGTTCCGCCGGTCATATCAAACGAACACGTCGAGAGGGTTCCTGTCGCAGCTGCATTGGTTTGATCTGCAACCTGAATCGAGGTTGTACCGACCATGTTCAATGTGCCGCCGTTGGCAATGGAGACATTCGCCGTCGTTAATTTGCTTCCACCAATTAACAGAATGGGTGTCGTCAGTACATTTACCCCGCCTCCGAAGACCAGTGTTTCGGAATAGTTCATGCCCAAACCAGCCGTCTTACCCAATTGGACTGTGGTGCTGGCCGTGATCGAACATGACGATGTCGTAGAGGTGGGCAATATCAGTGTTGACGGCAGAAGCACATTGCCCGTCGTGATGACACTATTGCCCAAAAGCAGCGAACCGACATTGATGTTGACTCCAGCTCCGAGCGAGGCGTCGAAGGTGGACGTGACCGTTCCGGACGCAGCGGCCAGCGTGATGTAATCGCCCAGTGTCATCACCGAAGTCGTTCCGCTCCCAATGTTGATTGTTTTACCGGCTGCAAGAGTCAACGTCGAGCTGTTCAAATTGATGGCGGCTGTGACGTGGCGTCCGAGAACGAGAGTGGTTGCAATCGTCAGATTGCCGACGTTAATTACGTTGGCATTTCCCGGATTGTCGCAGATTGTAATCAAGGATGCGATTGTTCCACCGAACGTGGCGAAATCTAGCACCGTATTGCCTCCCGCCGTCGCGTCGGCATTGACTGTCACCGCAGACGTTGGAACCAACGCATTGTCGATACCCATCGCCAATGTACCTTTGCTGACCGTCACGGCTCCGGTGAACGTATTGACAGCGCTCAACGTCAGCGTTCCTGTTCCAGTCTTCACCAACCCGCCTGTGCCGCTCACGACACCCGCAAAGTTAGTGGGGCCGCCGCCGTCCACCGTCACAGCAAACGTGGCGTTGGTGATTGTTCCCAGTGTGATTCCACCGGTATTATTATTGTAAATAGTTGATGCAGCTGTGAGCGTTATCGGTCCGGTGACCACTGCCGGAGTGGCGTTGGTGTTGATGATGGCTCCGAGACTTGTGCCACCCACACCGGCAATCGTGAGTGATTCTGTGCTCAAAGTAAAGCCGTTCAAATCCAACGCTCCGCCACTGCTGATCACCGTGCCGGCCGCAGTTGTACCCAATGCGGAAGCGTGGCCCATGACTAAGACGCCAGCCGAAATGGTCGTGATTCCTGTATAGGTGTTGTTGCCTGCAAGCGTCACACTACCTGTCGCCGTTTTCGTCACGGTCGTCACATTGGCGTCAATGATGCCATTGACTGAAATGTTTCCTGTGCCGCCGAGTGCGAGAGCACTTCCGCCGCCAGCAATGTTACCGGTAAATGTCGTGACACCGTTATTGATCGTGATCGCTGTCGGAATCGATCCCAGCGTCATCGTAGCACTGAGCGTCGGTGTGCTATTGACCGTGTTGATCAACACGCCGACTCCACCGACACCCGTTCCGCTCAACGTAGCGGGAACTGAAATTGTGCCAACTGCGCCGGCCAAATCCCACGTGGCTCCATTCGCGACGGTCAGAGGACCGGTCGTTCCCAACGCGCCAACATTGCTCGTCTTCAACGTTCCTGCGTTCAACGTCACAGCACCTGTCAATAATGCGTTGCTGCCCGCCAATGTTACTGTTCCGGTACTCGTGTTTGGGAAGGTCAACGCGACTCCGGTAATGGCGCTATTCACCACAGTTGTTCCAGGGCTGTTAATCGTCAGCAACGTCGTTGTCGTGATCGTCGTTGTACCGACTTGCCCGAGGTTCAATATGGCTCCGCTGGCGACTGAAATGCCGTTACCCGCAGTGGGCGCGGCGAAGACTAAATTGGTGTTTATCGAATGCGTACCGGCAGGTACCGACAGTGGTGTAAACAACGCATTGCTGGCTGGCAATGAAATGCTGGTCTGCGTTCCTGTCGAAATTGTGTACGTGCCGCCGGTGAACGTCATTGAATTGACCGCTGCTGTCGCCAAATTATTGATCAGCGCCGCTTGATTTGCACCCGATGCCGGGAAGACCAAGTCCGCAGTCGCATCCGTAGGAGCGACGCCGCCGACCCAGTTTGCGCCCACGCTCATGTCTCCGCTCCCGCCTCCGCCGGACCACGTAAATTGTGTGGCTG
>Ga0194061_1000945_pt1 | contig 17577 bp, 17 predicted proteins | sample SepL2221m_MetaG_FD_163423 | JGI IMG/M metagenome (GOLD analysis project Ga0194061, IMG submission 163423) | Anoxic zone freshwater microbial communities from boreal shield lake in IISD Experimental Lakes Area, Ontario, Canada - Sep2016-L224-21m | ecosystem: Environmental > Aquatic > Freshwater >... | reverse complement strand
CCTCATACTCGGTCCGCAGATCCTTGACCATTTGGTAGGGGTGCAGAACGTAGGACCGCATCTGGTTGCCCCAGGAGCTGCCGGCGTCGCTCTTGAGGGCGTCCATCTCGGCGCGCTCCTCAAGGCGCTTGCGTTCCAGCAGCTTTGCCTGCAGCACACGCATTGCAGAGACCTTGTTCTGCAGTTGCGATTTTTCGTTCTGGCAGGTCACCACGATACCCGTCGGGATGTGGGTGAGTCGAACCGCGGAGTCGGTGGTGTTGACCGATTGGCCGCCCGGTCCGCTGGAGCGATAGACGTCGACGCGCAGGTCAAGCTCGGGAATCTCGATGTGGTCGGTGGTCTCGGTTACCGGCAGAACTTCGACTTCGGCGAAGGAGGTCTGGCGGCGGGCCTGGTTGTCGAAGGGGCTGATCCGCACCAACCGGTGGGTGCCCTGCTCCACCGATAGGGTGCCGTACGCATATGGCGCATGCACCGCGAAGGTGGCGCTCTTGATGCCGGCCTCCTCGGCGTAGGACGTGTCGAACACCTCAACGCCGTAGTTGTGTTGCTCAGCCCATCGGATGTACATCCGCATCAGCATCTCGGCCCAGTCGGCGGCGTCCACCCCGCCGGCACCGGAGCGGATGCTGACCAGGGCCTCGCGCTCGTCGTACTCCCCCGACAGCAGGGTGCGGACTTCGAGTGCCTCGATTTCGGCTTGCAGAGACTTCAATTCCGCATCGGCCTCGGCCAGTGCGTCCTCGGCGCCCGCGCCCTGTTCCTCAGCGGCCATCTCGTAGAGCACCGGCAGGTCGTCGAGGCGGCTGCGCAGGCCCTCGACCCGCCGCAACTCGCTCTGGGCGTGGGACAACTCGCTGGTCACCCGTTGTGCATTGGCCTGGTCGTCCCACAGCTTGGGGTCAGACGCATCATGTTCGAGCGTCTCGATCTTCCCGCGCAGGCCTTCGATATCGAGCACCCGTTCCACCGTGGTCAACGTGGTGTCCAGGGCGGCGAGGTCAGACTGTCGATCGAGGTCCACGAGGCTTGAGATTACCGCCGCGACTACCATCGTCTCGACCACGAGGAGGCCAGAGCATGCGCCCGTACTTTGTCGCGATCGTCGGCGCCGGACCATCCGGCTACTTCGCCGCCGCCTCGCTGCTGCGGTTCGCCGACGAGTCGGTCGCCGGCAACGGCCCGGACGTCCACATCGACATGCTCGAAATGCTCCCGACGCCTTGGGGTTTGGTGCGCTCCGGCGTGGCGCCGGACCACCCGAAGATCAAGTCGATCAGCCGGACCTTCGAGAAGACCTCAGCCGACCCCCGGTTCCGGTTCTTCGGCAATATCACTGTGGGACAGGATGTCTCGGTCGACGAGCTTGCCGACCGCTACGACGCGGTGGTCTACGCGGTGGGCACCCAGTCCGACCGGACCATGGGAATCCCCGGCGAGGACCTGCCCGGCAGCGTGCCGGCCGTCGACTTCGTCGGCTGGTACAACGCCCACCCGCACTTCGCCGAGATGGCACCCGACATCTCCACCGGCCGGGCCGTCGTGGTGGGCAACGGCAACGTCGCCATCGACGTCGCCCGCATCCTGGTGACCGACCCCGAGGTCCTGGCCACCACCGACATCGCCGATCACGCCCTGGACGCATTGCGCGAGCGCGGGGTCTCCGAGGTGGTCATCGTCGGGCGCCGCGGGCCGCTGCAGGCGGCGTTCACCACCCTGGAGGTGCGCGAGCTCGGCGAACTGGAGGGCGTCGACGTCATCGTCGACCCGGCCGACCTGGCCGACATCAGCGACGACGACGCCCACGCAGCCGGCAAGACCGAGGCCGCCAACATCAAGGTGCTGCGCGACTACGCGACCCGCGAACCGCGGCCCGGGCACCGAAGGATCGTCTTCCGGTTCTGCACCTCCCCGGTGGCGATCACAGGCGCGGGGCGCGTCGAGGAGATCGCGCTGGGCCGCAACGAACTACTCGAGCACGACGGCCGCGTGGTGGCGCGCGACACCGGTCAGCGGGAGACGCTCCCGATAAATCTGGTGGTGCGCGCGGTCGGCTATCACGGGGTGCCTGTGCCGGGTCTGCCCTTCGACGACAGCCGGGGCACCATCCCGCACACCGGGGGCAAGGTGATCGGCCGCACCAACGACTATGTGACCGGCTGGATCAAGCGCGGGCCGTCCGGGGTGATCGGCACCAACAAGAGCGACTCGCAGGACACCGTCGAGAATCTCTGGGAGGACCTGACCGGCGAACCGCAGGGTGAGGTGGGCGCCGACTACGCCGACGAGTTGGCCGCCTGGCTGGCCGAACGCCAGCCGCTGGTGGTCACCGACGATCACTGGCAGCAGATCGACGCCCACGAACGCTCTACCGGCGAACCGCACGGTCGGCCGCGGGTCAAGGTGGTCAGCGTGGCTGATTTACTGCGGATCGCGCACGGGTAGTGCACGGGTAGTGCGGTCGCGGGTCCGCCTGCGGGCAGAGGCCGGCGGCGCCGATGCCACCCGCGACCTCTCCGTCCTTACAGGACCTTTTCCCATCTCTTAGCGACAACGGCAGGTGGTGTTCGTCCGTGCAACTACCGATCGCACCGTTGTCGCTAAGACGCGGGAAAAGACACTATTGGTCAAGAGCGCTGAGCCCGACCCGAGCCGGGCCGACCACTCCTCACGCGCCCGACTCCGGCGATGAGGCGAAGAACCAGTTGTCCGGATTCTTCGGCGAGAACACCACCGGAATGAGTTGGCCCACGGCCGGCCAGTTCGCGGTGTCGACGGCCATCCGCTGATAGACCACATGCTCATCGACCGTAGGGCCGTTGATCACCCCACTGAGCGTCACAAACTGCTCGCCGACGGCATCCGGGCGCGGGCTCACGCCGGTCACCAGCAGGGTGCCCTGCGCCACCTCACCGCGCGGGCCCCGCCGCCGCATCAACCGCGGTCCCACCACAAGGGCCAAAGCGCCGAGGATCAACAGCAGCACCGCGAATTCCATCATCCGGCCATGGTAGGACTGCACCCATGAGTGGCGAGTGGAAAGTGGCGGCAGACCTGGAGTTGGCAGTGACCCTCGCCGACCGGGCCGACGCGATCACCCTCGACCGCTTCGGCGCCCTCGATCTGCGCATCGACACCAAACCCGACCTCACCCCGATCACCGACGCCGACGAGGCGGTCGAAGAAGCCATCCGGTCGATCCTGGCTCGCGAGCGGCCCGGGGACGCGATCTTCGGCGAGGAACAGGGTGGAACGCCGGTCTTCGAGGGCCGCCAATGGGTGATCGACCCGATCGACGGCACCAAGAACTTCGTGCGCGGAGTTCCGGTGTGGGCCAGCCTGATTGCGCTTCTGGAAGACGGCGTCCCGATCGTCGGCATGGTGAGCGCACCCGCGCTCAGACGGCGATGGTGGGCCGGCCATGGACTGGGCGCCCACACCGCATTTGGCGACGGGACGCCCCGGCGGATAGCGGTTTCGGGTGTGGCTGATCTCGGTGCGGCCAGTCTGTCGTTCTCCGACCTGTCGGGGTGGGCCGAGGCCGGACTGCGGGAGCAGTTTCTTGCTCTCACCGACGCGGTCTGGAGGCTGCGGGGCTACGGCGACTTCTTCTCCTACTGCCTGCTGGCCGAGGGCGCAGTCGATATCGCATGCGAACCGGAGGTCAAGCTGTGGGATCTGGCCGCACTCGACGTTCTGGTCCGCGAAGCCGGGGGCGCCTTTACAAGCCTGGACGGACGGCCCGGACCGCACGGCGGCAGTGCGGTGGCCACCAATCACCTGCTGCATTCGGCTGTGCTGGCCACTTTGGCCGTGTGAGGTGTCCAGCCGTGTGAGGTGTCTAACAGCCTGAATTTACCTTACTCAGGAGTAAGATCGGACGATATGACGGACACGGTCCCCACCCGACGACCCAGTGCCCGCTCCCGCGACAGTGCGATCGGTCAGCACACTCCCAAACGCACCGCCACCGATATCGGACTGGGATTGCTGGCACCTCTGCTCAACCGGAAGTTCATAGATCGCTACAACCTTCGCGGTCCGTTCAATCGCGGGCTGAAATTCGGCGTCACACAGGTGTTCTCGGCCGCTGGCGCCTCGACGCGACAGTTCAAGAGGATCCAGGGCATCGGCAAGCCGCCGACCCGACTCGAACCCAGCACTGCCGAGTACTTCGACCTCACCCCCGATGACGATCAGAAGATGATCGTCGAGACGGTCACGGAGTTCGCCGAGGAATTCCTGCGCCCGATCGCTCGCGATGCCGATGAGGCCGCCACCTACCCGCCCGAGATGATCACCAAGGCCGCCGAACTCGGTGTCACCGCGATCAAGGTGCCGGAGGCGTTCGACGGCATCGCCGAGGCCCGCACCACCGTCACGAGCGCGCTCGTCACCGAGGCACTGGCTTACGGCGATATGGGACTCGCGCTGCCGATCTTGGCTCCGGGCGGCGTGGCCTCGGCACTGGCCCATTGGGGCAGCGCCGATCAGCAGGCCACCTATCTCACCGAGTTCGCCGGCGAGAACGTGCCGCAGGCCTGCGTGATGATCGCGGAGCCGCACCCGCTGTTCGATCCGACCATGCTGAAGACCACCGCGGTCCGCACACCGAGCGGCTACCGGCTCGACGGCGTCAAGTCACTGGTGCCCGCGGCCGGATCGTGCGAATTGTTCGTTGTGGCAGCACAACTCAACGGCCACCCCGAACTATTCATCGTGGAGGCCGACAGCGCCGGCCTGAGCGTGAACGCCGATCGCAGCATGGGCATTCGTGCTGCCGCACTCGGTCAGGTGGTGCTGGACAAGGTGTCGGTCCCGCTGTCGGCACGCTTAGGCGAAGATGACGCCGACCACGCACAGAACTACTCCGATGCCATCGCCCTGTCGAGACTCGGTTGGGCCGCACTGGCCGTCGGAACCTGCCACGCCGTCCTCGACTACGTCATCCCCTACGTCAAAGAGCGTGAGGCGTTCGGCGAACCGATCGCCCGCCGTCAGTCGGTGGCGTTCATGTGTGCCGATATCGCGATCGAACTCGACGGGCTGCGGTTGGTCACCTGGCGCGGTGCCGCCCGCGCCGAGCGCGGCCTGCCGTTCGCCCGAGAGGCCGCTTTGGCCCGAAAGCTCGCCGCCGACAAAGGAATGCGGATCGGCCTCGACGGCGTGCAGTTGCTCGGCGGTCACGGCTACACCAAGGAACATCCGGTCGAACGCTGGTACCGCGATCTGCGGGCCATCGGCGTCGCTGAAGGAGTGGTGGTTCTCTAAAATGGCAATCAATCTCGAAATGCCGCGCAAGCTCGAAGCCGTCATCGACATCGCGCACGAGGGCGCGGCCCGGATGCTGCGGCCCATCTCACGCAAGTACGACCTCAACGAGCACGCCTACCCCGTCGAACTCGACACGCTGGCCGCGCTGTTCGAAGCGCTCTCGGAATCCAACAAGTCCCTCGCCGGCGCCGACGCATTCCGCGATAAGCAAGATGGGCCGAAGGGAAATGTCAACGGCCCCAACATGTCCGCGTTGGTCAATGCCCTGGAGATCGCCTGGGGCGATATCGCGCTGCTGCTGAGTGTCCCGCGTCAGGGCTTGGGCAATGCAGCCGTATCCGGAGTGGCCACCGACGAGCAACGGCAGCGCCTCGGCACCGGCATCTGGGCGGCGATGGCGATCACCGAACCGTCGTTCGGCTCCGATTCCGCGGCGGTGTCAACGACGGCCGTGCTCGACGGCGACGAATACGTCATCAACGGCGAGAAGATCTACGTCACCGCCGGATCCCGCGCCACCCACATCGTGGTGTGGGCCACCCTCGACAAGTCCCTGGGCCGCGCGGCCATCAAGAGCTTCATCGTGCCGCGCGAGTATCCCGGCGTCACCGTCGAACGCCTCGAAAACAAACTCGGCATCAAGGCCTCCGACACCGCCGCGATCCGCTTCGAGAACGTCCGCGTCCCGAAGACGAACCTGCTCGGCAGCCCGGATATCCAGGTGGATAAGGGCTTCGCCGGGGTCATGGAGACCTTCGACAACACCCGCCCGATCGTGGCGGCGATGGCCGTCGGCGTGGCCCGAGCCGCACTGGAAGAGTTGCGCTCCATCCTCGTGCAGGCTGGCGTGGACATTTCGTATGACAAGCCCGCCCATTCCCAGAGTGCGGCGGCCGCAGAGTTCCTGCGGATGGAGGCCGACTGGGAGGCCGGCTATCTGCTGACGGTGCGCTCCGCCTGGCAGGCCGACAACTCCATCCCCAACTCCATGCAAGCGTCGATGGGCAAGGCCAAGGCCGCCAGGGTCGCCAGCGATATCACACTCAAGGCCGTCGAAATGGCAGGCACCACAGGCTATTCCGAGCAGACCCTGCTGGAGAAGTGGGCGCGGGATTCCAAGATCCTCGACATCTTCGAAGGCACCCAGCAGATTCAGCTATTGGTGGTGGCCCGTCGACTGCTGGGGCTGAGTTCGGCTGAGTTGAAGTAGTCGCTACCGTCATAGCCATGGATTCCTTCCGCGCACTGGTAGCGCGTCAAGACGGCGAGACGATCACCGCCGCGATCGAGACTCTCGAGGCGGCCGATCTACAACCCGGTGACGTCACCATCCGGATCGCGTATTCCAGCGTCAACTACAAAGACGCCCTCGCGCTGACACCCCGCGGCGGGGTGGTGCGGGAATACCCGCTGGTGCCCGGCATCGACCTCACCGGAGAGGTCATCGAGTCCACCTCAGCCGAGTTCCCCGTCGGGGCAAAGGTTTTGGCGCACGGATACGACATCGGCACCGGACGCCACGGCGGCTACGCCGAATACGTGCGACTGCCCGCCGATCAGGTGGTCGCCCTCGGGTCCCTGACAACCCGCGAGGGTGCGGCGATCGGCACGGCCGGGTTCACCGCAGCGATGAGCGTTCAGGCGCTGGTACGCCACGGCATCACACCGAGCGATGGGCCGATCGTGGTAACCGGGGCTACTGGCGGCGTCGGCTCGGTCAGTGTCGACCTGCTGGCCGCCGCCGGCTACGAGGTCGTCGCCTCCACCGGCAAGCCGGAAGCCGCCGAGCATCTGAAGAAGTTGGGCGCGTCCGAGGTCATCGGGCGCCTGCCCGCCGACCCCGACGCCAAACCCCGACCGCTGGCCAAGACCCGCTGGGCTGGTGCGGTCGACTGCGTCGGCGGAGCCACCCTGGCCGATGTTCTCAGCACACTGAACTACGGCGGCGCTGTCGCCGCCAGTGGACTGACCGGTGGCGCGGCGCTGAACACCACGGTGATGCCGTTCATCCTGCGCGGTGTTTCCCTGCTGGGCATCGACTCGGTGCTGATGCCCATTGGTCCGCGCCGTGCGCTATGGAAGCAAATCGCCGGGGTATTCAGGCCACCGAACCTCGCCGACATCACCCACGAGGTCGATCTGGCCGACGTGGTGTCGGTGATCGACGAGGTTCGGGCCGGACGCTATTCGGGCCGGGCAGTGGTCCGGGTCGGCGGCTGAATCCGGCTGGGCCACAACCGAACAGCGCACAAACGAAAGCGGGCCACCGGCTTCAGTGCCGATGGCCCGCTTTTCGTTGCGCTGACTAGCCGAGAAGAACCCTCTGCAGATCAGGCTTCATCGCCTGAAGCTCGCGGCCCCAGTAGGCCCAGTTGTGCGTCCCGTTGTCCGGGAAGTTGAACACACCGTTGGTGCCGCCCGCCGCGAGGTAGTTATCGCGGAAGGTGCGGTTGGTGCGGATGGTCAAACCCTCGAGGAAGGTGGCCGGCACGTCGCCGCCACCGAGCTCGTTGGGCTGGCCGTTGCCGCAGTACACCCAGAGGCGGGTGTTATTGGCGATCAACCGCGGTATCTGGACCATCGGGTCGTTGCGCTGCCAGGCCGGATCGCTGGACGGGCCCCACATGTCGTTGGACTTGTAGCCGCCGGCATCACCCATCGAGACGTTGATCAGGCCGGGCCACCAACCCTCAGAGGGGTTGAGGAAGCCCGACATCGACCCGGCGTAGATGTACTGGTCCGGGTGCCAGGCCGCCAGGCTCATCGAGGCCGAGCCGGCCATCGACAGACCGATCGCGGCATTATTGGTGCGCCGCACGTCCTTATTGGCCTGCAACCACGCCGGCGCTTCCTGAGTCAGGAAGGTCTCCCACTTATAAGTTGAGCAGCCGGCCTTGCCGCAGGCGGGCCGGTACCAGTCCGCGTAGAAGCTGGACTGTCCACCAACCGGCATCGAGACCGACAGACCCGAGTCCAGGTACCACTCGAACGCCTGGGTGTTGATATCCCAGCCGTTGAAGTCCTCCTGGGCGCGCAGACCGTCGAGCAGCCAGACGTTCGGCGAGTTATTGCCGCCACTTTGGAACTGAACCCGGATGGTGCGGCCCATGCTCGCGGACGGAACATCGAGGTACTCGACCGGAAGGCCGGGCCGCGAGAACGCGCTCGCTGTGGCCGACTCGCCCACCAGGCCCACCAGGCCCGGCAGTGCCGCGGCCGCAACCGCTGCGACCGCCACTCGGCGCGACCAGTTACGCACCTTGTCCAAGACAGACTTCACCCGTCAACCCCAGCTTTCTTTTCCCGATTGTCGGACTGTAAGAAATGAGTAAAACACGGCCCCTCGGGCCAGCGAAAATCCAACGCGCCGTCCAGCGACGAACACCCTTGTCAGAGCGCTGGACGAAAACTAAAGTCAGCTTCAGTTTTGCCGACCGGCCGACCCTGGGAGCTGCTATGGAATCCTTCGTTCACCTTCGCAAAGGCACCACGCCACCGCGACTGCACGCCGATCTGAACGGCCTCAAAGATGACGAATTGGGTCGCGGCGGCTTCACCGGCCGCACCGCCAGCATGTACCGGCGACACGACCCGACCCAGTTCCGGGCGGTGGGCCCGCTACGGCCGGTGGACGTGCTGGCCGATCAGTTGAAACCCGGTGACGCCACTGACGCCGCGGGCGCACCGATGCTGCTGTTCTCCAACGCCGATTGCCGTATCTCGTTGAGCCGCCGGACTGAGGCCATGCCTTTCTATATCCGCTATATCGATGGCGACCTGTTGTGCTTCGTGCACCAGGGGTCCGGTCGACTGGAAACCGAGTTCGGTCCGCTCGACTACCGCACCGGCGATTGGATCTACATCCCGAAGGCGTGCACATGGCGGCAGCTGCCAGGGGGAAATCCCAGCGAGAACACCTGGCTCATGATCGAAGCCACCGACGAGTTCCGCACTCCCCCACCCGGTCCCCTGGGCCGGCACTGGCCGTTCGATCCGTCGCTAGCCACCGTTCCCGAGCCCGAGGCGATCGAGGACGACGACCGCACCGAATACGAGGTGCGGTTGATGCACCGGGGCGTCGACGGAGTGGAGACGACTTCGCTGTTCTACGAACACAATCCGCTCGACGTCGACGGCTGGCAGGGCGACAACTTTCCCTTCACCTTCAACATCGAGGACTACCACGTCGTGACGTCGGACAGCGTGCACCTGCCACCCATGGTGCATCTGTTCATGGAGGCAACCGGGGTGTACGTCTGCAACTTCCTGCCCAAACCGGCCGAGGGTGTGCCGGGCACCGAACGCACACCGTGGTATCACCGCAATGTCGACTTCGACGAGATCGCGTTCTTTCACGGCGGCACGCTCTACGGCATCCCGATGCCGCCGGGACTCATCAGCCACGCCCCGCAGGGTGTGCACCACGGCGCTCCGGAGAAGGCCCGCGAACGGGCCCGGCGCAAGTTCGACGATTACTCCCGGGTGGACTGGAAGGTGATCGCCGTCGACACCCGGCAGCGCCTGACGCCGTCGCCCGAAGTGCTGGCTCATGATCTTGCGCAACACTCGTGAGTCGGCACAACTACGAGCGGGTTCCGTATCTGGTTGCCTTCCAGAACACTTCGGGCGTTCGGGACGTCTACGGCGGGGTTGCCGAGCTGGTGGTGCTGGAGTGCTATCTGCTGCAGCCGGAGACACCGTCAGATACCGTGCTGGTGCTCATGCACCCGATCGGTGGCGGCGCGTACCTTCCGATGGTCAACGCCCTGGCCCGGGCCGGGCACCACGTCATCTACGCGGGCAGCCGCTACCGCGGCACCGACTCCAACCTGATCATGGAGAAGGTGGTCGAGGATCTCGGCGAGGTCATCACCGACGCCAAGAACCGCCTGGGCTACTCGAAGGTAGTGCTGGCCGGCTGGAGTGGCGGCGGATCACTGTCCCTCTACTACCAACAGCAGGCGCCCGTCTTGGACCTACCACCGGCCGACGGCATCATGCTGCTCGCCGCCCACATCAGCCGGCACGGCACGCTCACCGAATGGCTGGACGCCTCGATCCTCGACGAGTCCGACCCGGGTAAGCGCGATTCCGAACTCGACCTCTACAACCCGGACAACCCGAACCAGCCGCCGTACACGCCTGAGTTCCTCGACCGGTACCGGCAGGCCCAAATCGACCGCAACCGCCGAATCACCAGGTGGGTTAGGGACAAACTGGCCGCGCTGGAGGCCCAGGGACGCGCAGACGAGGAGTTCTGCTTCGTCGTGCATGGCACCATGGCCGACCCGCGCTGGCTTGATCCGGCGGTCGATCCCAACGACCGCGAACCCGGCAGCTGCTATCTGGGTGACCCGCGGATCGTGAACAACTCGCCCATCGGACTGGCCAGGTTCTGCTCGCTGCGCAGTTGGCTGTCCCAATGGAGTTACGACGACGCCCGTGGCGATGGCGTGGTCTGCGGTCGCGATATCACCGTGCCCACCCTGGTGATCGGCAACCTCGCCGACGACGCCTGCACACCGAGCCACACCCGACGGCTGTTCGAAGCCATTGGGCACCCCGATAAGGAGATGCACGAAATCGCCGGCGCCAACCATTACTACGCCGGTACCGAGCAGCGCGAGACGCTGAAGCAGGCGGTCGGTGTGATCACCGATTGGCTTGGCCGGCATGGTTTTTCCGGAGCAGCGAAGTGACAGCGCCCGGCGCCCTGGACGGCATCCGTGTGCTCGAGATCGGCACGCTGATTTCCGGACCGTTCGGTGCCCGCCTGCTCGCCGACATGGGCGCCGAGGTCATCAAGGTCGAGCCACCCGGCTCCCCCGATCCGATCCGCACCTGGGGTCAGGCCGAAGTAGACGGACACCATTTCTTCTGGACCGTGCACGCCCGCAACAAGAAATGCGTCACCCTCGACCTGCGCACACCCCGCGGCCGGGAACTCTTCCTGGACCTCACCGAACGCTCCGACATCATCGTGGAGAACTTCCGGCCCGGAACACTGGAGAAGTGGAACCTCGGCTATGACGTTCTGCGCGAACGTAATCCGGGCATCGTTCTGGTGCGGGTGTCGGGATACGGCCAGACCGGACCGAATTCCGGTAAGGCCGGTTACGCCTCGGTGGCGGAAGCGGTCAGCGGGTTGCGACATATGAATGGGTTCCCCGGCGGGCCCCCACCGCGGCTCGCCCTGTCTCTCGGTGACACCTTGGCCGGGATGTTCGCCGCCCAGGGTGCGCTGGCCGCGCTCTATCGGCGCACCGTCACCGGCGAAGGTCAGGTCGTCGACGTCGCACTCACCGAGGCATGCCTCGCCGTGCAGGAGTCCACCATCCCCGACTACGACGCGGGCGGAGTGATTCGCGGACCGTCGGGCACCCGGCTGGAAGGTATCGCGCCATCCAATATCTACCGCAGCGCCGATGACAGCTGGGTGGTGATCGCCGCTAACCAGGACACCGTCTTCCGCCGGCTGTGTGAGGCGATGGGCCGACCTGATCTGGCGACCGACGAGCGCTTCGTCGACCACGTCGCGCGGGGCCGCAATCAGGATGAGATCGACGCCATCATTGGCGAGTGGGCCGTCCATCGGCAGCCCGAGGACATCATCGACACCCTCAGTGCCGCCGGGGTGATCGCCGGACCGATCAACACCGTCGCCGACGTGGTGCGCGATCCGCAGTTCCAGGCCCGCGGCATGCTGGTGGAGCACTACGACGAAGCCGCCGGGCGCACCGTACTGGGCCCCGGTGTGGTGCCGGTGCTGTCGGCAACACCGGGCGGGGTGCGCAGCGCGGGGCCCGCGCGGCCCGGACAGCACAACGACGAGGTGTACGGCCGACTACTGGGCTTAGGTTCCGAGGAACTCACCAATCTGATCGAACAGGGAGTGTTGTGAGCACGCCGTCCCACGTCACGATCCGCGAGGTCGCACTGCGCGACGGACTGCAAATCGAATCCCCGATTCCGTTGTCGGCCAAGCTCGACATGCTCGCTGCCATCGCCGCCACCGGCGTGCGCGAGGTCGAGGCCACCGCATTCGTCTCACCGTCGAAGGTGCCCGCGCTCGCCGACGCACCCGAACTAGCGGCCGCACTGAGCGACTACCCCGATATCGAATTCTCGGCACTGGTCGCCAGCCCGAACGGGGCACGGCGCGCCATCGCGGCCGGATTCCGATCGGTGGAGTACGTGGTCTCCGCCGCCGACGGACACAGCCGCGCCAACGTCGGTCGCAGCAGTGCCGAGGCCGCCGAACAGATCGCCGATATCACCGCGATCGCCCGCGACGCCGGTGTCAGCGTCGAGGTCATCATCTCCACCTCCTGGGACTGCCCCTTCGACGGACCCACGCCGCCGCAACGGGTGCTCGACATCGTCGACGCCGCGTGTGAATTCGGCGCCGACCGGTTGGCGATCGCCGACACCATCGGCACCGCGACGCCGGGCCGGGTCACGTCCCTTGTCGCCCAGGTTCGTCCTCGTATCGGGGACCGGCCGCTAGGCGCGCACTTCCACAACACCCGCGGCACCGGACTGGCCAGCGCCTGGGCTGCGGTCAGCGCCGGCGTCACCCGACTGGACTCCTCGATCGGCGGCCTGGGCGGCTGCCCATTCGCGCCGGGTGCAAGCGGCAATATCGCCACCGAGGACCTGGTGTATCTGCTGCGCGACAGCGGAGTCGGCGTCGACATCGACCTTGATGCCGCGATCGAGGCGGCCCGGGTCGCCCGCACCGCGGTCGGCCACGACCTGCCCAGCGCACTGCTGCGTGCCGGCGACCGGCTGCGGGGCTGACGTGACCGCCGTCGACATTGACCGGCCGCTGAGCAGCAAGGGCCGCCAGACCCGCCAGTCGATAGAAGATGCCGGCCGAAAGCTGTTCGCCGAACGCGGCTTTCACGGCACCACGCTGGCCGATATCACCGCTGCGGCCGGCAGATCCCCGGCGTCGTTCTACCGCTACTTCACCGATAAGGAAGACCTGCTGGCAGTGTTGGCGGAGTCTTTCCTTCGCGAGGTCGTCGACCTCCCCGGGATTCCCGACGACAGCGACTTCTTTGTCTCCGCAGTGGGTGTCTATTGGGACATGTTCAAACCCAATATCGGCATCATGGTCGCCGTCGACCAGCTCGCCACGGCGCAGGCACGGTTCGGGTTGCTGCAGAGGCGATTCCGCCAGTTCGGAACAGATATCGTCGGAGCCTCGGTGCGCCGAGCCAAGCAGCAGGGGTACGCCGCCGACTTGGATGCCGACCACATCGCGTTGGCGATCGCCCTGCTCTTCGAGCGGTTCACCAGCGTCAGTGTGTCCGAGGGACTGTCCGACGCCGCGGCCGTGAGCACACTATCCACGATCTGGCAGAAGACCCTCTACGGTCAATCGACGACAGAATAGGTGATTTCACCATGACCGATTTTACTGTGCCCGAACACCTTCCGGCGCTGCTGGCCGAGATGGACGCGTTCATTGAAGCGGAGATCAAGCCGCTGGAACGTGAACACATGCAGTACTTCGACCGGCGCCGCGAATTCGCCCGCACCGATCTCGAGAACGGCGGCGTGCCGAACCGGGACTGGGAGGACCTGCTCGACGAGATGCGCCGTCGTGCCGATGCGGCCGGTTGGCTGCGCTACGGGTTGCCGTCGAAGTTCGGCGGCCGGGACGGCACCAACCTCGATATGGCGGTGATCCGGGAACACCTGGCGCACAAAGGGCTTGGTCTGCATAACGACCTGCAGGACGAGTCGTCGATCATCGGCAACTTCCCGCAGGTGATCATGATGGACCGGTTCGGCACCGAGGAGCAGAAGTCCGAGTGGATCGAGGCCATGTTCACCGGCAAGCGGTCCATGGCCTTCGGGCTCACCGAACCCGACCACGGTAGCGACGCCACCTGGCTGGAGACCACCGCCGAGTTAGTCGGCGACGAGTGGGTAATCAACGGCTCCAAACGATGGAACACCGGCGTGCACCGCGCCACCCACGACCTGGTGTTCGCGCGTACCTCCGGTGATCCGGGTCAGGCGCTGGGCATCACCGCCTTCCTGGTGCCCTGCGACAGCAAGGGATTCGAGGTGCCGTTCTACTGGTGGACGTTCAACATGCCCAGCGACCACGGCGAGGTGGAACTGCGCGATGTGCGAATCCCCGCCGACGCCGTGCTCGGTGAGGTCGGCCGCGGCCTGGAGGTCGCCCAGACCTTCCTGCACGAGAACCGGATTCGACAGGCCGCCAGCAGCCTGGGTGCCGCGCAATACTGCATTGACCGCGCCGTCGACTACGCCTCGCAGCGCGTCACGTTCGGTAAACCACTGGCGGTCAACCAGGCCATCCAGTGGCCGCTGGTGGAGTTGCAGACCGAAGCCCAGATGGTGCGGCTTCTCGTTTACTACGCCGCCTGGGAACTGGACCGCAACCACCACCTCGAGGTGTCCGACAAGGTGTCGATGGCCAATTACCGCGCCAACCGTCTGGTGTGCGAGGCCGCCGACCGCGCCATGCAGGTGCACGGCGGCATCGGGTACAGCCGCCATGAACCCTTCGAGCACATCTACCGTCACCACCGCCGCTACCGGATCACCGAGGGCGCCGAGGAAATCCAGATGCGCCGGGTCGCCCAACGGATGTTCAAGTTCGGTCAGCCAAGAAAAGAACAGGTGTGATCGACGAACTCGCGGGCGTTCTGCGGCCGATTCTCGGCGACGATGTGGCTGTCGAGAATCTGCAGACCCTCACCGGCGGTGCCAGTCGAACCACTTACTCCTTCGACGCCGTCACCACCGCGGAGCGCCGACGGCTGATCCTCCGCGCCGCTCCAGTGGACAACCGCTTCGCTGGAATGGAACTCGAAGCTGCCGTCCAGCAGGCAGCGGCCGAAGCCGGAGCTCCAGTACCGCATATCGTCGCCGCCTCAAATTCCTTTGCGGCACTGGGCAATCCATTTCTGATCTGCGACGAGGTCGCCGGCGAGACCATCGTCCGACGCATTCAGCGCAACCTCGACGACAGCGGTAGCGCGGTGCTGCTGGAACAGTGCGCGCAGGCGTTGGCCGCCATCCACCGGGCACGTACCGACGTGGCCGAACTCGTCGAACGCGACGAACTCCCCGAGTGGCGCCAACGGCTCGATGAGTTGGGCGACACCACCGCGACATTCGAGTGGGCGTTTCGCTGGCTGGCGGCCAACCGTCCACAACCGGGCCGGCGCGCGCTGGTGCACGGCGACTTTCGGATGGGCAACCTGATCGTCGACGGCTCGACCCTGGCGGCGGTACTGGACTGGGAAGCAGTCCACATCGGCGATGTCCACGAGGACCTTGCCTGGTTCTGTGTGCGGGCCTGGCGGTTCGGCGCACCGGCCGAACTCGCCGCGGGCGGGTTGGGCAGCATCGAGGACTTCGTCACCGCCTACGAGCGGGCAGGCGGAACACCCGTCGACCGGGCCGCGCTGCGCTGGTGGCAGGTACTGGGCACGCTGAAGTGGGGAATCATCTGCCGGTACCAAGCCGAGCGGCACCTGTCCGGTCAGACCCGGTCGGTGGAGTTGGCCACCATCGGCCGTCGGGTCTGCGAAACCGAGTGGGACATCCTGGATCTGCTGGAGGAGGCCCGGTGAGCGAAACCGACAGGGCGAGCGAACTGCACGGCAGGCCCAGCGCCGCCGAGCTCGTCGCCGCCGTCGCCGAATTCCTCGACGGCGAGGTGCGATCCGCCACCACCGGCGCGGTCAACTTCCACGCCCGCGTCGCGGCCAATGCGCTGCGGATCGTCGAACGCGAACTGCTCGATTCCCAGGCCGACGCTCCCCAAGCCGCTCTGGCCTCATTGGGTTACGAAGACGAGGACGCACTCGCTGCCGCTATCCGCGCCGGTGACCTCGATGGCCGCGACGCCGAGGTCATGAGTTGCCTGCGCGAGCTGGTGCGGCACCGGTTAGCGGTCTCCCACCCCGGCTACGACGCGTGAACCGGGCGCACGTTCGTCCTCCAGTCGGCGCCGCAGGTACTCGTTCCGGGACAATCAGTGATATCACCGGATAGGAGCACCATGACATCAGCACGCAACAGCGACATCGCCGACCGGATGTTCGCCGCCATCGAGGTCGGCGACGGCGCGACCCTGGCCGGCCTGTGGTCCGACGACGTCACCGTGTGGCGCCTGGGTGGCGGTCCCGCCCGCGACAAGGCACGTGCGCTGAAGGTGATCGCGTGGTTCGTCGAGAGCACGACCGATCGGCGCTACGAGGTGCTCGACCGCCAGGTCTTCCTCGGCGGTTTCGTTCAGCAGCACACCGTGCACGCGGCAGACACAACGGGCACCCCGCTGTCATTTCGGGCCTGCCTGGTGGTCAAGGTCAGCGTGGACGGGCTGATCACCCGGATCGACGAGTACCTGGATCCGGCCGATCTGGCACCCCTGATGAGGCCTACGATCAGCTGAAATGACACTGCAACGCGTGCTCGCCGATCCCGCGACCACCGGCAACTGGACCCTGGTGCCGGATCGCTCCTCGATCATGTTCGGCAGCAAAACGCTGTGGGGACTGGTCCCGGTCAACGGCCGTTTCACCGACATCACCGGCGAAGGCAGCGTGGCCGCCGACGGTGCGATATCCGGCCACCTTCGGATTGGGGTGGCCTCGATGAAAACCGGTATCAAAAAGCGGGACGAGCACCTGCAGTCGGCCGACTTTTTCGACACCGAGCACTTCCCCGAGATCACCGTCGAGGTCAGCGGCGTCGGACCCGACGGGGACCTGAACGCAACCCTGAGCGTCCGGGGCACCACGCTGCCGATATCGCTGACCGCCACCGTCACCCCACTCGGAGACGGCACCGTGCAGGTGACCGCGCGCACGACGGTCGACCGGACGAAGTGGGGCATCAGCGGCAACACCATGGGCATGATTCCAGCCGGCATCACCTTGACCGCCGAAGCCGCCTTCAGCAAGGCATAGCGGCTACGCCGAAAGGGTCGAACCGGCAGCAGCTTGGTCTAGCATCGCCCGTATGCCCAGCCAGCAGCCATTGCACGTCCTGGTGTACAGCAGCAATGCCCGCACCCGCGAACAGGTTCGACTCGCCCTCGGTACCCGCATCCATCCCGGACTTCCCGAGCTGACCTACACCGACGTGGCGACCGGACCGATGGTGATCACGCTGCTGGACGCCGGCGGGTTCGATCTGGTCATCCTCGACGGCGAGGCCTCCCCGGTCGGCGGCATGGGAATTGCCAAACAACTCAAGGACGAGATCGATCACTGCCCGCCGGTGCTGGTGCTCACCGGCGGGCAG
>Ga0194061_1000942_pt1 | contig 17586 bp, 9 predicted proteins | sample SepL2221m_MetaG_FD_163423 | JGI IMG/M metagenome (GOLD analysis project Ga0194061, IMG submission 163423) | Anoxic zone freshwater microbial communities from boreal shield lake in IISD Experimental Lakes Area, Ontario, Canada - Sep2016-L224-21m | ecosystem: Environmental > Aquatic > Freshwater >... | reverse complement strand
TATTAGTACTATTGATATTATTGAAATAATTGTCGTGCACATTATATTGATCAACTGCATTTCCAAAACATAAGTCTCCACCATTACAATTCAAAAATGTACAAAAGCCCACTTCAAATTGTTTTTGTAAACCAGTAACACTAGATTTTGATACTGCACCTTCTAAATTAAAAACCAGCTCATTACAATTGTCAAATTTGCAATAACTAAATTTTAAATGCTGCCCCTGCAAGCTTGCATCTGTTCCATCCCAAACCTTAAGTTTGTTATCTGTTACGGTTATTGCATAATCTCCAATATTTTTATAAGATAAATATTCAAATACCACATTTTTATTTACACCAGTGATTGTTGTGGGTCTATAGGTATTATTCTGGCAGATAAATCCAAAAGGATAATCAATCGAAATCGCTGGGTTTCTTGTAATGGTGACGTTTGTACAATTTGAAAAAATGATTCCAGCATTTACATTTGATGTTCCATCCATTATTACTGCTCCATTCCCATTTTGAATTGTTTCGTTATTCAGGTTTTTAATACTGATTGTTTGATAGGTTCCGGCATTCACTACAATCAATGAATTAGCTAGAAATGCAGTTGCATTACCATCAATCGTTAAATCGGCTGATCCATTACCTACATAATATATTTTTGAAAAATTCTGATTGGTTTTTTGCGTTGGAGGAGTTATTGGAGTTAAAGTTTGTGCAAGGATAGGATTACTCTTTTTACATGACACAGTTATGGCCAAAACACTTACAAATAATATAGCTTGCATATATCTATTATTACTATTCCTCATTTTCATGATTTAGATTTTAAAAAAATGCCTACTTGTTTTAACATCATTTTCAATAATGATGTAATTGGTTAATCAAGAATCTGACTCTTTCAAATACTATGCCATAAACATTTTTTGTTAAAGTAATCGCCCGCTATTAACAATTTGAAACAACATTACCATCATACACTCTTCATTCAGGTTAATGAATGCTAATAAAAGTTAATTAAGGCTTATTGGTATAAGCGGTAACAAAACAGGGTACTTCTACGTATTACTTTGTCTTTAATAACCGCGCAATGAAAAAAATTAGCATTCAAATACTTTCAATTACTTTATTTTGTCTAATCGCACTTGTTAATCAAGCGCAGAATAAAACTGCTCCCGCGAAAACACTTCCGGCTAAAAGGTTTACAGGAACCATCGTTATTGATGGTGACATTTCAGATTCTGCCTGGAAAACTGCCCCGATGGCAACTGACTTTATTGAATTCAGACCCACACCTTTTGCTAAAGAAGCAAATACAAATCGAACAGAAATGTATTTGCTATATAGTAATGAAGGAATTTATATTGGTGGATACTGTCATGAATTATCAAAAGATAGTATCTCCACTGAATTAGCAGGACGTGATGGATTTGGCAATAACGATTTTGTGGGAGTTATTTTTGATACCTATAAAGACAAAATCAATGGCTTTGAATATTTCATGACTCCACTAGGTGAACAAATGGATGCAAAGTTCTCTCCAAATCAAAATGGCAATAATGAAGACTATAGCTGGAATGCAGTTTGGAAGTGTGCTTCAAAAATTAAAAATGATGGCTGGACCTTTGAAATGTTTATTCCTTTATCTGCCATTAGATTTAGCACAAAGCCAGTGCAAGATTGGGGAATGACCCTGGTAAGGCAAAGAAAAAAAACATCCCAAACATTTTCATGGAACCCCGTTGATCCGAATGTAAACGGTATACTTCCTCAGGAGGCTTTTTGGACAGGTCTGGAAAATATAAAACCACCGTTACGTTTACAATTCAGTCCTTATTTATCATCCTATATAAACCACTATCCTTATAACGATCCATCGATCAGTAATACTAAAACAAGTATCAATGGAGGTATGGATGTTAAGTACGGAATCAATCAAAGCTTTACATTGGATATGACGTTGATCCCTGATTTTGGTCAGGTACAAAGTGATAATCAAGTGCTTAATCTTACTCCTTTTGAAGTAAAATACAACGAGAATAGAAGTTTCTTTACCGAAGGAACAGAACTATTTACAAAAGGAAATTTATTTTATTCCAGAAGAGTTGGTGGAACGCCGATGCACCATGATGATGTGTATGGTCAAATAGCTTCTAACGAACATATTGTAGATAATCCAACTGAATCCCGACTTATAAATGCCTTTAAAATTTCGGGAAGAACTGAGAGTCAGTTAGGAATTGGTTTTTTTAATGCTGTTACCAACCCAATGTATGCAACTATTGCAGACGATAAAAATAGATTTAGGAAAATCCAAACTGCACCATTAACCAATTATAATATCATGGTATTAGATCAAAGTCTAAAATATAATTCCTCCATTTCTTTCATCAATACCAATACCATGAGGAGTGGTTCGGACTATGATGCCAATGTAAGTGCTTTCTTATTTGATTTCAACAATAAAAAGAATACTTACCAATGGCAAGGGAAAATTGCAAACAGTTCCCAATTTGGAATAGATGGAAAAAATATCAATGGCTATTCTCATAGATTTTCTTTTGGTAAAACTGGTGGTCAATTCAATTTTCAAGTGGGGCAGGAATTGACAAATGAAAAATATGATATCAATGATCTGGGGATTTTATTTATGAACAACTATATAGATCATTTTGTATACATGGGATATAAATGGACCAAGCCAACAAAATGGTACAATAGTCTTTATTATAATTTCAATGTGAATTATTCAAGAAGATACCAACCAGGTGATTTTCAGAATGCCAATATTAATATGAACATAAACGGACAATTAAAGAATCTTGGTTATGCGTTTATGTCTATTTGGTATGAACCGCCTGGTAATGATTTTTATGAGCCAAGAACATCAGGCAGGGTATTTCATTCTACAGAAGCTAAGGGTTTTGAAATTGGATATGTTGGTAATCAGGCAAAAAAGTATACTTACACAATTGATTTGTTGCATGGAATCCGAACTTTAGAAGATGGCAGACGATATGATATTCGATTATCAAACAAATACCAGTTCAACAACAGATTGTCAATTGGCAATGATTTATTTTATCAGTTTATTCATAACAGTGTAGGTTTTGCTGCTAATGACGGAGCAGATATTATTTTCGGAAGAAGAAAAATTAACACAGTAGAGAATGGTTTAAATATCAAGTATAATTTCAATAAAAAAATTGGAATTACCACGCGCATTCGCCATTACTGGAGTAAAGTTGAATATTTAGAATATTTTACGCTTTTACAAAATGGCGATTTAGGTAAGAATAATAGCTATACTGGAAATGCAAATAGCAGTTTCAACTCATTCAATATTGATGCGGTTTTCAGTTGGGAATTTTCGCCAGGGAGTTTTATGAATATCGTATGGAAAAATGCCATTTATGCTTCTGGCACAAATGTAACAGATGGCTATCTGAATAATTTAAATCATACAATTCAATCGCCACAAAACAATAATCTATCATTTAAAATTTTATATTTTATAGACTATTTAAAATTGAAATCGCAAATACAAAGAAAATAGTGTTTTATACTATTGCTTCTGTATATGGATTTAATTCTTTCCCAAGTTCTATCCCCGGCTTCTCAATCAACAAATGTGTGATGTAGGCTAACAGGATCGTAACGAATAGTGAAATCAAACAATGCCAACCTACATACATTTTACCTGCATAGTGATATAGGGTTTGCTGTACTACGAATCCCCAGAGGTAAACGCCAAATGAAATATCGTATTTGGGTCTGAATCGATTAAAGAAATGAGTAGAAGAAATATATAAAAAGGTTACACTGCATGCAATATTGAAAAAGAGGTTCGCATATCCGGAGCTACGAAAGAAAAAATAAACCAGGCATACACCAAGTACAGAAAATTTATCGATCACAATTTCTTCTGCGTTAACTGCAAAAAAAGAACCAAGCGCAAAAGCAGCTGGCAATAAATTAATTTGAGGATTAGATCCCAGCCAATTAAAAATAGGTCTATACGGCAAAAAGCTTTCAAATATGATCAGCCCCAAAATAGTATTGTAAAATATTTTTCCTTTATTTCTGAGGATCAAAAACACACCCAGTAAAATCACATAACAACTCATTTCATAAGCAAGAGTCCATAGAGATCCATTCACTGCAGTTGGGTAAATATTAGTTAAGAATACACCAGGTAAATTATAATAAACTTGAAAAAGTAAATTATCCGTTACATAGGTAAAAGGAATATCACTTCTAAAATATAGTTTTGCGGGAATTGTACTAACAAGGGGTCCGATTATCATTGCTGAAATCAAAACAACAAAAGCGAATGCGGGCATGATTCTAAAAAATCTTGCTGTAATAAAACGAAGTGGTTTTCTACTAAACAATAAACTATTGGTAACAACTAAGCCACTGATAAAGAAAAAAATATTTACCGCCCAGGGACCTGATGCAGCAAAGGGAAAAAAATAACTGATGGGATCAACCCAATACTTAGTAACACCATTAAGTATTGGAGCATGACCAACAATTACCATTGATGCCAGAAACAATCGAATGAGATTCAAATTGTTATTTTCCTTATTCAGCAAAAACGAAACTTTCATTTATGAATCTTTTCAATAATAAGGTCAAATGTAAGGTCTATTTATTTTATTGAATCATAGCTCAATTTTAATTTGTAATATTATCAATTATAGCATCCGAAAAAACCAGAACATGAGAAAATATTTTGCTTTTACTTTTTCTACACTTATTTGTATTGGGGTTATGGCTCAACCCACACAGAAGCCACCATTGCATGGTAAGAATTGGATGGCAGTTACTGGAAAGCCCCTTGCGGCAACTGCAGGTTCCATGATCTTCCAGAAAGGTGGAAACGCAGTAGATGCTGCTTGCTCGATGCTTGCAGCAACCTGTACTATGTGGGATGTTTTAAGTTGGGGTGGAGAAACACAGGCCTTGATTTATAATCCAAAGACCAAAAAAGTGATTGCCATTAATGCCTTAGGTGTTGCACCTACAGGAGCTACAGTTGAATTTTTTAGAAGCAAGGGATACGAATTCCCTCCAGAATACGGACCCTTAGCAGCTGTAACACCAGGAACATTTGGTGGTCTTTGCTTAATGTTAAGTGAATTTGGAACCATGAGTTTAAAAGAAGTTTTAGCGCCTGCTATGCAATTGGCTGCTAGGTATCCTATAGAAGCACAAACTGCCAATAGTATGGAACGTGGAAAAGAAATGTTGAAGGGTTGGCCTTATTCAAAAGCTATCTTCCTTCCGCATCTTGGACAAAAAAGAGAAGCACCAGAAGCTGGTGAACTATTTATACAAAAAGATTTGTTAGAAACTTTGACAAAACTGGTGGAAGCTGAACAGAATGCTTTAAAAAATAAAAAAAGCCGAAAAGCAGCGATCATGGCTGCCTACGATCGTTTCTATACGGGCGATGTTGCTAAAGAATTTGTTCGCGGTAACAATGAACAAGGTGGTTTGATTACTTTAAAAGACCTCGCAAATTGGAAGCCAAAAATTGAGGAGCCCTTACATGTAAATTATAAAGGTATTGAAGTGTATAAATTACAACAATGGACACAAGGACCAATGCTCCTGCAAGGTTTAAACATTTTAGAAAATATCGACCTCAAAACAATGGGCTATAATAGTCCACAATATATTCATACTGTATTTCAGGCAATGAGTATGAGTTTTGCTGATCGTGATTTTTATTATGGCGATCCGGCATTCTCTCCTAATATTCCTATGCAAGGTTTATTAAGTAAGGCCTATGCAAAAGATAGGGCTAAGCAAATATTGCTGGATAAAAATGATCCAAATATTGCACCTGGTGATCCCTATCCTTATGAAGGAAAAACAAATCCATACATCTCACTTCTTCAAAAAAGAAAATTGCTCACTGATACAAATGCAATTCAGGGTTCTGCCATTCCAAAGCATGATCAAACAAGTTCTATCAGTATCGAAGATCTTAAAAATAGTATCGCATCAAGCGATGAAGCCTATCACGATAGATTATGGCGTGGCACTACTTCTGTTGAAGCCGCTGATACTTCTGGTTGGGTAGTTTCTATCACCCCAAGTGGTGGATGGTTACCGGCTTGTGTAGCGGGTAAAACAGGAATTGGCATGAGTCAGCGTATGCAGAGCTTTGTATTAGATAGTACCATTGATCCATTTAATGTGGTTGCACCTGGCAAAAGACCACGTGTTACATTAACACCTTCGCTTGCATTAAAAGATGGTAAACCTTTGATCTGTTTTGGTGTACAAGGTGGCGACACACAGGATCAAAATTTATTGCAATTCTTTTTGAATATGGTTGAATTTAATATGACAGTACAAGAAGCTACTGAAGCTCCGAATTTTAATACCAATCAGTTGTGGTTATCATTAGGTGGCACAAAATTGAATGATAGAAAACCGAAAGCGGGAAGTATACTTTTATCAAATACTACAAAACCAGCGGTTAGTGATGCATTGAAAAAGATGGGTTACAATATTAGTTTTGGCAACAGAACTTCCGGCCCTATCAATGCCATTTATCTGGATCAAAAACACAATACCATTTGGGGAGGAAGCTCTAATAATGGGGAGGACTATGGGATTGGCTGGTAAATTAAAGAGTAATAAATAAAATAATGTTAACCCTAGGCTGAAGCCTAGGGATTATACTGTCAGAAAGATTTGGGCTTTAGCCCTTACGTTCTGCTCTTTCAAAAATTATAATTTTAAACTCCTTAATGTAATATAACATTAGGGCTAAAGCCCAACTTGCATTATATCATTCAAGCCCCACCCTAAAGGGCAGGGTTAACAATTTTTTTTTCACTTTTCACTTTTCACTTTTAAAAACCGTTTTCCCAATCATCACTTTCTCCACGTCTTCCCGCTTAGAAAGCTCTGGGCGTTTTCCACCTTCGGCAAACATTTTTGCTTGATCATCATAGTGGCTATTCATAAAGAAACCGGATTGACCTGTTGGGTTTACACTCATGGCTTTGGTTGTTTGTCCGAAGTCGATGATGCGGCGAAGTGCGGGGCCATATAAAACTTTATATAAACCACTGCTATCTAAATTAAAGTCAAGATTATTAATGGTTTCCTTTCCTCCATTCACAGCGATCGGACCTACATTGAACCATTTACCAAAGCCAGGAACAATGCCCAATGGATGTTTATGTTCGATGCTATGTACTTTTTTCCATTGCCAATTAGCAGTGTTTTCGCCTAATTGTTTGTTCAATGCTTCTGTTGCATCATTTAATGCTTTGGCAAAAATTTCAGCTCTTGTTTCTTTTACAGTAGTATGAATATTATCCCACCATTTAGAACTATCGTTTTGAAAAAAGCTTTCCATATTTCTTTTTAAACTCGCTTGATTTTCGAAAGATTGAAAAGCATCTTTTCCTAATTCATCTTCTAATGCATATTCATTAATCAAGTGTAAAAACTTATAAAAAACAGTGGGTTCAATATTTTCGAGTCCGTGCATTCCATCCCACTTACTCAAGATCTGATAACTATTTTGAGCAGCTCCACTTAACTTTTCTTTATTAATAACAGGCAATATTTTAGCAAGCAACCGAGGAAAATTCGTTGATTGTACATCATTGATCACTGATCTAATAGACGCTTCATCCCAATCTTTTTTATCTGTAAAAACTAATTCTTCAATTCTTGTAGCGCGATTTGCGGGAACATAATAACCCGCAACTAATCCTGTACCCATATCCATGGGCTGATTATTGGCGGTGTATAAAACACCACGTGCAGGATTTAAAATTTGTGGATTCTGCTTAAAATCCAACCAACCTTCTGGATCATCTAATCCTGTTGATCCATCTAATATTAATTGAGGGTTTACATGTTTTGGACGAATAGGTATTTTTCCTGCCGCCCACCAGGCAATATTGCCTGCAGTGTCTGCCCACATAAAGTTGAGTCCTGGTGCTGTTAAAGGCTCAACAGCTACCGCAGCTTCTGTAGCATTGGTAGCATGACTAAGATTATAAAACACTTGCAAATGTCTGCATGGAAATTGATGGTATACCCACCACAGAGCGATGGGGTCTTCGATATCTTTTACGCCATCAAATGCTCCATTCATGATAAATCCATGTCTTGATTTTTTAACATCAAAATCAATTGCAGGTTTACCCTTGACTTTAATGGTTTCCTTACGAACTAATAAATCTTCCCAATGATCTTTATACCAAACCTGATTCATATTTGCCGGGTTGGATTTTTCACGGAAAAAATCAGCATCATCATTTTCAAACATGGTAAGTCCCCATCCACCTTTATCAGAATGACCCAAAGCTGGAACAGGAGTACCTGCAAGAAAATTTCCATATATATTAAAACCTGGGCAAACTAATTCAGCTTCATACCATATTGAAGGCTGAGAAAAAGCGATATGTGTATCGTTTGATAAAATAGGCTTTCCAGATTTTGTTTTGCTCCCTGCAATCACCCAACCATTAGAACCAAAAAGTGGAGGATACATTAAATTGTTTTGCATGGCCGTTACTTCTTTTGCCATTGTATTCAATGTATTTGAAGCATTTTGTAAAGACTTATTTTCTCCAGCCTGAACCGGAGTTTTATGTAATGAATCGGGCCAGCCATTCAATACATCATTAAAATAATCCATGCCGTATTTACTTGCAATTTGTGTGGCAACAGCCTCTGCCCTGAAAGCACCCACAAAAGTGTATCCCATATATCCAACAATAATTTCCATGTCTTCCATGGTAAATTCTGTTTTAGGAATACCAGCAATTGTAAATTCAATCGGTGTCTTTCCAACTTTAATATATTGATTGATTCCTTTTAAATATGCTTTTGCTGCTTTTACAAAAGGAGCATTGGGATCTTTGTAAACAGTTGCTAGAGTTAGTTTTGCCTGTTCTCTAAAACTTAGCATACGGAAAAACTTATCGCTCTGCAATGCTTTTTCGCCAAACACTTCAGACAATCTTCCATCAGCTAAACGTCGCAACACTTCCATTTGAAATAAACGGTCTTGAGCATGCACATAACCAAATGCATAAAATAAATCTTCCTCGTTTTGAGCGTAGATATGAGGAATTGCGTAGTTATCGTATAATACTTCTACCTCAGATTTTAATCCGGGAAGTTGTAAGTTGGCTTCATACCTAGGTTGTAGTGTATGCAAATAGTAATATCCAGTTCCAACAAGAAGGATTATGATTACTAGTATTGCTAATAATATTCTTTTTAATGTTTTCATGACAGGCAATTGAGAGGTAATATATTGAAAAATGGCGACTCAAAAAGTTTGTGAATAATAATACAATAGAAATTTATATGTACTATTTATTTCCACTTTTTAAATGCGGTAAGATAAGATTTTGCTTCGTCTGTAACAATCAGCTTTCCACTAATTGCAGCACGATCAAATAAAAATTGATCCCAGTTTTCTGTACCCTGCCAAAAAGCTTTTTTAATTTCACTCATAGCTTTTGTACTCGATGCAGAAAGTGTAAACGTCATTTTCTCAATTGCCTGATCCATTAAATGTATACTGGAATAAATTTGTGTGTATAACCCTTTTTCTTTTGCCCATTCTGCTGATCGATAATTGGTAGCATCGATGGCCAATTCATATGTTGCAGATTTCCCTATTTTCCGCTCAATGACAGGGGCTACCACAAAAGGGCCAATTCCAACTGCTAATTCAGAAAGTTTAATTGATGCTTCCGTTGTGGCATAAGTATAATCACAACCAGCAGCTAATCCAACGCCACCTCCTATTGCTTTACCTTGAATGCGGCCGATGATAAACTTGGGGCATTTTCGCATCGCATTAATCACTTTTGCAAAGCCAGAGAAAAAAATATGCCCTTCCTCTTCATTTTGAATTAATAATAATTCATCAAAAGAAGCACCAGCACAAAAGGTTTTGTCGCCCGCAGTTTTTAAAATAAGTACGGCACTATGTTGGTCAGCACCAGCCTTCTCAATTGTTACGGCTAATTGAGTCAGGATATCTGCAGGCATAGAGTTGTGTTGTGGCGTAAAAAATTCGATCGTGCCTACCTTATTCAATACTTGATAACTAACATAGGGAGTTTGAATCTGTTGCATGTTTAAATTTTATTCTTGGTTCAACTTTGCTACCATTGTTAAAATGGTGGCGATGCCTGCCATTTCATTTTCATTATCCAAAATCTCAACCAACCATTTTACAATTCCTTTATCAATGTCAGAATTTTCTTTCTTCGATTGTGGAATTTTTTCTTTGCATGTAAATCTCACTTGAATACTAGTTCCAACATAGACTGGTTTTGTAAATCTTAATTCATCAATCCCATAATTTAGAAGCACTGGATTTTTTTCATAACTATCTACAAATAAACCAGCCGCAGCACTCATGATAAAATATCCATGTGCCACTTGTTTATCGAACATGGTTCCATTAAAATCGGTCTCTGATAAATGCGCATAAAAATGATCGCCACTAAGCTCCGCAAATGCATCAATATCAGCTTTAGTAATTGTTCTTTTCTCCGTAATGATTTGGTCTCCAATTTCCAACTCTTCAAAATATTTTTTGAAAGGGTGTATCCCATCCGTTATTCCAGTAGCGCCTGGTTGATACACTTTACTTATGGCTGTGATCATATCTGGAGATCCTTGTATCGCTACTCGTTGCATATAATGTTTTACACCTCTTATCCCACCCATTTCTTCACCACCACCAGCTCTTCCAGGCCCCCCGTGTACCAAAACTGGCAAGGGAGATCCATGCCCAGTATTTTCTTTGCTACAGGCTCTATTCAATACCAAAATCCGTCCATGGAAAGGTCCGGCACCTATAGCATAATCAGTGGCAATATTTGTGTTATTTGTTACAATGGTACTAACCAGAGATCCCTTCCCAAGTTTTACAAGTGCAATTGCTTCTTGCAAACTACTATACGGCATCAGTGTGGAAACCGGGCCAAATGCTTCCACATCATGAACTTCAGTGCTACTCATGGGTTGTTGATTCAATAAAAGAATTGGACTCATAAATGCCCCTTTATTGGCATCTGCATCTATTACAGAAACACTATCTAATGAGCCGTACACAATTTGAGAAGATGCCAATAATTTTTGTAGTTGATCTTTTACCTCTTTCCGTTGCGCTAATCCTGCAAGCGATCCCATCCGAACAGTTTCGTTCAAAGGGCTACCGATAATTACATCATTTAGAGTTTTTCCAAGGGCAATTTGTATGTCTTCAATTTTATTTTCAGGAACAAATATTCGACGGATGGCGGTACATTTTTGTCCGCATTTACTAATCATTTCTTTCTTCACTTCTCTGATAAACAAATCCCATTCTGGCATATCCGGATGCACATCTTCACCTAATACAATTGCGTTCAATGAATCTGCCTCCATGGTAAAAGGAACATTTTCTGATAATACCCTTGCATGCGATTTCAATTTCTGCCCAGTACTTGCTGAACCTGTAAATGTGATCACGTCCTGAGCATCTATCGAGTCTAAAATACCAGATGCATTGCCACAAATCAATTGCAACGCCCCTTCTGGCAATATTTTAGATGCGATAATTTCGCGAAAAACAGATTCAGTTAAATAAGAAGTAACAGTTGCAGGCTTTACTATTGCCGGCATTCCGGCTAATAAATTCACTGCTATTTTTTCAAGCATTCCCCAGACGGGAAAATTATAAGCATTGATATGAATAGCAACCCCTTCTTTGGGAATCAATAAATGTTGTCCTATAAATGTATTAGATTTTCCGAGTGCCAGATATTCTCCATCCAAACAATAAGGTTGATTCGAAAATTTTCTACGCAAAGATGCATAGGCAAATAAATTGCCGATACCTCCTTCAATATCCACCCAACTATCTGCTTTTGTAGCACCAGTCTGGTAACTGATCTGATAAAATTTTGGAAGATGCTCACGTAAGTGTAATGCAAGTGCACGCAACATCAAGCCCCTTTCTTGAAAAGTCATTTTCCTTAAAGCAGGGTTGCCTTTTTGCCGGGCGAAATGTAATACAGTTGAAAAATCAATCCCCTTCGTACTAATTGTAGCGATTGATTCGCCAGTGACTGCATGGTATAAAGTTTGGCCATCCCCATCCCCCTTTATCCATTTCCCAAGAATATAGTTTTCCAATTGCATCATTGCATTCGTTTAAAACAAAGCTAATGCTTGATAGGTTGGAAAAAAAATGGTCCCGCTTAGTTAGAGCGGGACCGCAGTTGGTATTGGTTGAAAATCTTCTACTATTTAGACAATCTTTTGTCGATTTCGCTGCAAAGTGAACTGAAAATATCATCTACTGTTCCTTCACCCTTCACGTGAACAACCTTATCGAACTTACTATAATAGTTTGCAACAACTGTTGTCTTAGTCTGGTATTCAACAATTCTATTACTGATAATGGTTTCATTTGTATCATCGCTTCTTCCACTGGTTAAACCTCTTTGTAATAGACGTTTTACTAATTCCTCGCGACTAACTTCCAAGGCCAAAACCACACCAATCTCTGTATTTTTTTCCGCTAATAATTTATCTAATGCAACACTTTGTGCTTCTGTACGGGGAAACCCATCAAATAAAAAGCCCTTTGCTTGAGGATTACTGTCTAAGGCAGAACTAATCATTCCCACCACTACTTCATCTGGTACTAAAATACCTTTGTCCATCAGACTTTTGGCTTCTAAACCTAAGGCTGTTGCAGCAGTAATTTCTCGTCTTAAAATATCGCCCGTAGACAAATGTATTAATCCATAAGATTCGATGAGCTTTTCACTTTGTGTACCTTTTCCACTTCCGGGAGGGCCAAACAGGATAATATTAAACATGTACTTGCTAACCTTAAATGAGGTGCAAAGATAAGGTCTGCACTTTAAATATCATTTAACACTTGACTAAATCGTTTAAAATTGTTGCAATCTTGAACTTTTTCCTGTCCAAATCTGTTAGAATTAATAAGATTTTATGTTAAATCTATTAAATCGTTCATATTAAATATATTTTAACATGATAAAATAGGAACCCGAAATTCTTAATAGGAACTTCAACTTCCCACCAATTAAACAAAAAAATAATGAAATCAATTTTCGCAGTTATAGTTTCGCTGTTGTGCTTACAAAGCTGCTTTTCTCAAAACGATTCAAAAAAAGAAACCAAGATGGAAAACAAAAATAATCCAGCCTATTCCCGTTCTGATAACAGTAAAGTAGTGTTGAAAGATGAGGAATGGAAAAATATCCTTTCTCCCGAAGTTTACAATATCGCTCGACAAAAAGGAACTGAAAGACCCTATACGAGCAAATTCGAAAGTTTTAAAGAAGTAGGAACTTATTATTGTGCAGCCTGTGGTAATGCATTATTTAAAAGCGATACCAAATTTGAAAGTGGATGTGGCTGGCCAAGTTTTTACGAACCCATTAGTAAAAGTTCCATAATTTATCTTCCCGATAATACGCTGGGCATGAAAAGAACCGAGGTTGAATGTGGCAGGTGTAAATCGCACCTTGGTCATGTGTTTGAGGATGGACCCCCACCTACCGGTCTTCGTTATTGCATTAATGGAGTTGTGTTAGATTTTGATAAAGCAAAAGATGCAGAGAAAAAATACAACCAACAATAAAAAAAGGCCGACAATAATTGTCGGCCTTTTTGTTTTATAATCCTACGATTATTTTAGCAATATCTTTTTCTTTACAGAGTTTATTCAATTCTGCAATGTCATTGTTTACTAAATCCTGCATTTGTTTTTTCAAGGCTTTCCATTGAACATCGAGGTATTTGTATTGATCTTCTTGACCCTTCGTTGTATAAGGAATATTTGAATCTAAATCACCTTTTAAAAATATATAATCGGCACTTAGCTTATTGATATAATTAATGATATCGTCATTGCTTTGTGCTTTTGTTTGCACCAGTGCTTCTTCCCATTTAGCTAAGTTTTTTGTGATGGCCGCTGCTTTATCGCGAATGGATTTATTAGCAGTAGTATCCCCAGCTTCTAATTGTTCAGTTAAATCAGCTATTTGCTTATTCGCCTTACGCATTTTATTTACTGAACTATGAATATCTACAATACTGGCTTCTACTTTTGATTGCAATAAATGCTGGGCTTCATACTCTGCAGCCGTTCCAGTTATACGAGGATCAGCTAAAATTTTAAAAGAAACAGTTTTGCTCTCTTTTCCAAAATTCAGTGTTGCTGAATAATCACCAGGCATTACTTTATGACCATCGTAACCACCTTCAATAAAAACATTCATCACACCTGTTTGTGGCGCATATCTTTGATCCCATACAAAACGGTTAAGACCAGAAATCGTTGGCAATAATGGGTCTGGCGATGGTCCACCTGGATAACCTCCCACAAAATCCTTGTCGGCTTCTGACAAATATTTACGTACCAGATTTCCTTTGCTGTCTTTGATTTCTAAACTATATTTTGTTGCAGAATCTTTTTTAACCGGTAATTGATAAAAAATCACCGCACCGGTTGTGGCATTGATTCCCACACTAGATTGTAATGGAGTTTCTAGGTCTTCTTCGGTGTACACTTTATCCAACATACTTGCGCCAGAGACACGATAGGGATTGTTAGGTTGAAATAAAACAAACTGATCATTTTTTGCAGCATCGTATTGACGTAACACTGATAAGTCATCTAAGATCCAAAATGCTCTTCCCATTGTTGAAGCAATCAAATTTCCTTTATGCACTTTTAAATCAGTGATCGGAACAATAGGTAAACCCAATTGTAATTGCTGCCAGTTGTCTCCATCATTAAATGAAATATATAATCCGGTTTCAGTTCCAGCAAACAATAATCCTTTTCTGTTCTGATCTTCTCTGATACATCTTGTATAAGCTCCTTCAGGAATTCCGTTCACAATTTTCTTCCATGTCTTACCATAATCTGTTGTCTTATATAATGATGGTGTGAAGTCGTTGAATTTATATCTAGTGGTTGCGATATAAGCAGTGGCTTTATCGAAAGGAGAAACATCGATACAGTTTACAATTGCCTCCCCAAGATCTGGAGGCGTAATCGTATTCCATGTTGTTCCGTTATCTCTTGTTACACTTACCACACCATCATCACTACCAGTATAGATCACTCCTTTTTCTATGGGTGATTCTTTTACATACATGATGGTACAATAGTTTTCACCACCCGCTCCTTCATTCGTATATGGTGTACCACTCATGCCCATTTTGGTACTGTCGTGTTTAGTTAAATCTGGTGATATGGCCACCCAGTTCTTACCATAATCTGAAGTTTTAAATAATACATTTCCAGCGTGATAAAAAGTATTGGGTTCATGTTCACTATAAGTAATTGGTGCATTCCAGTTAAATCGATACTTCATGTCTTTAGGTTGTAAAGACTGATATTGTATCGGTGCCTCCATGATATTTTTGCTTTCCATGATTACATTATCAAACAAACTGATGGTTCCCTGATAACTTCCACCCATCGATAACTTTGGATTATTAGGATCGAATGCAACAAATGCACTTTCGCCGCCAGCTGTGTAAGTCCAGTCGGACTGATCAATCTGCCATCCACTAGGATTCCAACTTTTAATTTTTACAGAAGAGTTGTCTTGCTGACCTGCATAAATATTATATGGAAATAAATTGTCTACACTAATTCTGTAGAACTGAGCAGTAGGTTGATTGTTTTCGGTACTCCAAACTTTACCGCCATTAAAAGTTACACCAGCACCACCATCGTTAGAAATGATGATGTTTTTATTATTGTTAGGATTGATCCATAACTGATGAAAATCTCCATGAATACCGCCAATATAATTCCATGTGCGTCCACCATCAGTACTCTTTAATCCCGGTGAATTCAATACATACACCGTATTCTCATCTTTTGGATCTGCAAATGTTTCAATATAATACCAGGCACGTTGTGTAAGTCGATGGTCTTTGCTCACACGGTTCCAACTTTTACCAGCATCTTCACTCACAAATAAACCACCTGTTTCTTTTTGTGTATCACTTTCAATTAATGCATATACTTTTTCGCTATTAGCTCTTGAAACACTGATACTCATTTTTCCCATTTCTTTTGGAAGGCCTTTCTCCATTTTGGTCCAGGTTTCGCCAGCATCTACACTTTTATATAAGCCACTTCCTTTACCCCCGCTGCGCATTTCCCAAGGCAGTCTTCGATAATCCCACATAGCTGCATAGAGGATACGAGGATTATTCATGTCCATCGTTAAATCAGCGCAACCCGTATTTTCATCCACATATAAAGTTTTCTTCCAGGTTTTACCACCATCTGTAGATTTATAAACTCCACGATCTGGAGTAGCACCATGCATGGCACCTTGGGCTGCTACATAAACGATATCTGGATTTTTAGGATCTACTCTGATATAGGATACACTGCGCGTTTTTTCTAAACCAAGGTGCGACCATGTTTTACCTGCATCCGTAGATTTATAAATCCCATCCCCATAACTGCTCATCACACCTCGTGGAGCGTGTTCACCCATTCCTACATATACTACATTCTGGTCGCTTTCAGCAACTGCTATTGCACCAACGGAACCTGTTTTAAAATAGTTGTCTGATACATTACGCCAGCTTTGGCCCGCATCTTCAGTTTTCCAAACACCACCGCTGGTAGTACCCATATAATACACTAACTGATTTTGTACCACTCCAGTTGAAGTAACGGATCGACCGCCACGAAAGGGTCCGATCGAACGGAAACGAACTTGTTTAAAAAGACTGTCAAGATTAACAGATGAAACTGTAGTTGTTGTTACTGTTTTCTTTTCATCCTTTTTTTTCTGACTAAAAACTGAAGTGCAAGAGAGCACTGCCAATGCATAAATAAATATCTTCATATTGATAAATTAATATCAAACAAGATACTATCAATAATGGAAGAAAAGGAATGAAACGAAGAATTTGTGATGAATGATTGAAAAAATTAATGAACCCTAACAGTTGTATAGTTTACTAATTCTTCCAATGAATCAATTATATCTAATTTATGAATATTTTAAGTGCTTCATTAGATAAGAGATAAGTGTGTTAATATAATAATCAATTTCTTTTTTAAAAGGTCATGTACTGAGGTTAAATAAATTGAGATTGATTAATGTGAGATTGAAATAAAGTTGATAAAAAGTGGTAAAAAAATGTGATAAATACGGGTAAAAAAAGGTTTAAAAAAAGGTTTCCCCTCCATCCCGAGTGCTCGGGATGGAGGGGATGCTGATGCCGGACTCGGCATACAGCTGGGGTGGTAGATGATTTAAAATATATAAGCGTAAGTCTAGAGTGAAAGTTTTTATGATTTACTTCAGAGTTTAATATTTTCTTAGCGAGGTGCAACCACCCCGTCTGATCGCTAAGCCGCTCCAGCCACCCCTCCATCCCGAGCACTCGGGATGGAGGGGAAACCTTTTTTACACCCACCTTTTTTATTCCCACCTTATTTTATACATACCTTTTTTATACCCACTTATTTTATTCCCACCTATTTTATACTACCTTATTTATACCAACTTTTTTT